>Ga0214165_1001798_pt1 | contig 11053 bp, 13 predicted proteins | sample TroBogypolimnion_34_FD_153004 | JGI IMG/M metagenome (GOLD analysis project Ga0214165, IMG submission 153004) | Freshwater microbial communities from Trout Bog Lake, WI - Practice 03JUN2009 hypolimnion v3 | ecosystem: Environmental > Aquatic > Freshwater > Lake > Hypolimnion/Profundal zone ... | reverse complement strand
TCATAGGCCCATTCCACTACAGTTCCTGCGACCCAACCAACATGGGCATGATCCATTGCTTCAAAGTAGTGTCCTGATTTCCAGTCTTCAAGGAACACTATAGCCCTGCGTATGTTTTGTTCTCGGCCTTCAAGGTCAAACAGGTTGATGTATCTTTTATAAAGATCACCGTGCGTGGGCAAACAGGTTCCGGTATTCATGCGATAATAACTAGTACCAATATCCTGCCACCCCTGCGAGGCAAAGTAATCAATAAACTGTTGATTCCAGCTGGGTTGTGTCTTGCGCATGTCGCACATGTCACCGGTAAATTTTAATGGATATCCTTGTTGCATCCAGGCCTCGACGCTGACTGCATCATTAAATGGTTCGTTTTCGTAATCAAGCTGTTTGAATTCGTTATTCCAGAATACTTTAAGATTGTATGTTTTTATAGTGTGTGTTGTCATATTTTAAGGTAACCAATATTGTAATTAAATAACTGCCTATGAGTATTCCACTGGATCGACTGTATCATTATATTGAAAATATTGCCAAAGAAATCAACGAGGGCATAATAATTTATCGTTTTTGGCCACACGGTTCAAAAAAATTAGAAAATTTAAAAGAATTACACCCTAGTGGTCTTTTGTGGCAAGATATAGTCAGGACAGTAAATATTACCTGCCACGATCAAGAACCATTAAATTATGCATTGCGAACGGATGATGATTATACCGATAGTTTTATAAAAATTTTAAAATCTGCGTCTTTGTTAGATCATACTATTCATAACTTAACAAAAGTTCTTAGCATAAACGATAAAATTTGTTTGTTACATAGTGAAAAACGGTCCAACCATGTGCTCAAGTATCAAAATAACGGCTGTGTTCCGGTTTATTATTGGAGTCATGCATTGATAGCATTGGATTGGTTCAGATTTGCCCGGCATGTTCAGCAAAAAAAACAAATACAAAAAACATTTTTAATCTATAATCGTGCCTGGAGCGGAACCAGAGAATACAGATTGTATTTTGCAGAACTGTTGATAAAGTTGAACTTGCAAAATCGTTGTCAACTCGGTGTCAACTCAGTTGAACCAGAGTTAGGCATTCATTACAAAACATATCAATTTGAAAATTCCACTTGGCGGCCGCAAATTCGTCTTGACGATTATTTTCCAATCAACACTGCAAAAAGTCATTACAGCGCCGATTTTGATATGGAGGATTACGAAACCACTGACATCGAAGTTGTATTAGAAACCTTGTTTGATGATTCACGACTGCATTTAACTGAAAAAAGCCTTAGGCCCATGGCCTGTGCTCAGCCGTTTATCCTGGCCAGCACTTGTGGTAGCCTAGAATATCTGCGCAGTTACGGATTTCGTACATTTGGCCATGTCTGGGATGAGCGTTACGACATGATTGAGGACCCCCAAGAAAGATTACACGCCATCGGCGATCTTATGGCGCAGATCGCCAAGTGGGACATATCTACCAGAGAAAGAAAAATGGCACAGGCTCAGGACATTGCCGACTATAATAAGAAATATTTTTTTAGCGAAGAATTTTTTAATCAAATAACAACAGAATTAAAAACAAATCTAGAAAAAGGTATAAATGAAATAACAAGCGACCGCAATTTTCAGCCATTTATCGATCGATGGCAACATCGATTGACTGTTAAAGAAATTAATGATTTTTTAAAAACACCAGAATCTGAGCTGCCCACGATAGATCAAGTTAATTGCCTGCTTGACACCCTCAAAAATCTCCAGTAATTTTACTGTAATATGATACAGTATAAATAGGTGTGCCCAAAATACAGTCATGTCAAAAATATTATTCATCCTCAAACGCAGAGAAGATTATAGTGCTGCTACCCACAGCCACATCGGTCTCAGCACAGGCTTGTACAACAGTGCCAGTTTTGTACATGACATGTTGTTGCACGACAAAATTGAATCGGTACTAGAAGTGGCCATCGACAACAACTGCATTGATCGCTTGGTAACCAAGCATAAACCCACACATGTTATCATTGAAGCCTTGTGGGTAGTGCCCAGTAAATTTACTGTGCTACAACGCCTGCACCCCGATGTGACCTGGATCGTGCGTTTGCACAGCGAAATGCCATTCATTGCCGGCGAAGGCAATGCACTCGATTGGCTAGGTGATTATAGCCGTTTCCGCAATGTTGTAATTGGTGTGAATGCTCCTAGGATGTTGCGTGAAACCAGACTTTATTTACAACATTTAAATCAATGGAGTACAGCAACTACCAATCAACGAGTTGTGTACCTGCCTAATTTTTATCCACAAGAGTACAAAACTAAATCACTAAACCGAAATAAAGATTGGGTAGATGTTGCTTGTTTTGGTGCAATCCGTCCACTAAAAAATCACCTGGTCCAGGCATTTGGTGCCATTGAATTTGCCGAACACATTGGTAAACAATTACGCTTCCATGTCAATGCCGGACGGATTGAAATGCAAGGTGGGCCAGCCCTGAACAATTTAAAAGGACTGTTCCAGCAGATTTCAAGTCACGGACACGAACTAGTGAATCATGCCTGGACTCCAAGAGAACAATTTCTGGAATTGTGTGCCACTATGGATCTAGGGTTACAGGTCAGTTTTAGTGAAACATTCAACATTGTGGGTGCTGACCTAATCAGCCAGGGTGTGCCCTTGGTTGGTAGCACAGAAATTCCCTGGTTACACGGCGTGTCAGCAGCTGACCCTACCAGCAGTGAAGATATCTGTCGTAAACTACTTTTTGCTTACCGCCATCCTAAAATTTCTACCTGCATCAATCAATGGCGATTGACAAGGTATACCAGTACCACTGGCCGCATCTGGGCTAAATATTTCAAACAAGGAGCATAACAAATGAGTAAACGACACAAATTAAAAATACACCGTTGGCATAATGGTGTGTTGAACACCGTTGAACATTTTTTTGAAAATTTAGAAGATGCTGTGTTACTGGCGCAATCCACCGACGGTCACAGCTACAAAATCTACAACGAAAACGACGAGCTGGTACAGTCTGGCAGTCCAGCAATCACCAATGCCTACGCTGGGTAATTTTTAAATATTATTTGACAAACTCTGGTTTAACCGGGGTTTTTATTTTAAGATTTTTCAATAACACCAGTCCAGTTGGCGTCTAAGGTTTCAGTTTTTAAACGGCCAACACGACCGGCCAACTCTACATAAAAACTGTCCATTTCGCCGCCCCATTTGCCTTTGAGTTGCCCGATGATCACTTCGCACCTGGTCCAGTTCTGGGCACGATATTCTGTCATGAGAGAATTGTGCAAATCTTTAAGAGTATCAACAGCTGGCATTTCCTCTAAGGGAACATTTTCCACTACACAATAGGCAGTGTGTTCTGGACCATTGACACCTATTTTGATTGTGTCCAATTCCAATACGATGTATTTTTTTTCTAACTCAGGGGGCTTACCAAAAATAATATGCATGCTGTCTCCTTCTGTAAATAGTTATCATGACTTTTGCCTTTGACTTAATTTCTGATCTGCATACTGATACCTGGAGCGACTTTGATTGGACTGGGCAGGCTACCAGTCCGTACTGTGTAGTAGCTGGCGATATATGCCGAGATCGTACTAGGTTGGTGGATACTTTGACACACCTGGGCAAGTGCTATCCTGGCGGTGTTTTCTACATTGACGGCAACGACGAACACAGCTATTACCTTGACGATTTAGGGGCAAGCTATCAAGAATTAAATCGAGCTATCAAAAATATTCCCAATGTGGTTTATCTTCAAGACCATGTGATTATTGTCAACGGAGTGGCATTTTTGGCCACCAACGGATGGTGGTGTTATGATTTTGATTCCAATATAGATTTAGATCAAACAGTCGAATGGTATCGAAATAAAAATAATATTGACCACAGTACAGCCATGGGTATAAATGGCGTGGCCTATCATGATGCTGCTTATTTGATTAATAGTGTTAAAAAATTACAAACGCACCCAGAAGTGCGAGCAATTGTTGTGATTAGCCATACAGTACCGGCACCCTGGATCATCGACCATGACATAGAATTGGTCGATACCTGGCGATTTAACTGCATGGGCAATCGTCATTTACAACAGGCCCTGACAGAAGATACTGAACGCAAAATTAAAACTTGGTGTTTTGGACACTATCACAAATCAGTCGACAGAGATTTTGGTGGTGTGCGTTATGTCAACAACTGTCGTGGCCGCGGTGATACTGCATACTGCCAGTCTGCTTACTACTCCAAAAGAATACAAATCAGTTTTTAAACTGATTCAGGTTCTAGCTTGATCTGCAAGGGATAATTGTTTGAACGAGCATGTACAGTAACTTCAATACCTTTTTGTTCGGCCACTTCATAAGGTAGCACGGCTACTATAGCTGAACCGGCTTCGTGTATGTCTTGAGTAATTTTTAATGCAGTATCTGTGGTATAATTAAAGAAATTCATCAAGGTTTCAATCACAAACTCTATGGTAGTTTGATTGTCGTTTAGATAAATTACCTTGAACATTGGAGGCTCTTTGAGCTCTTGATTGGTTTTTATTTGTGTAATTGTTCCAGCGGTTGACATCTCAGATCCTTTGTTATAGTGGAGAGCAATTGCTCTCCACTGTATTTACACTATTATATTACGATTCGTATGATATTGCAATAGTTTTAGGCTTCATTGCTTCAGGAACCTGGCGCTCTAAGCTGACAGTAAGAATACCATCACGGCTTTGAGCACTGGTAACTTCTACATAATCGGCCAAGGTAAATGACCGCAAGAAACGACGGGCACTGATACCTTGATGCTCATAAGTGTGACCTTCTGGCAGTTCAGTTGATAACTTTTCGCCTGTGATAATTAAATTACCTTCATTAACATTAACTGTAACTTCACCTTGTGTGAAGCCAGCAACAGCTACTTGAATCTCGTAAGTGTTGTCGCCAGTTTTTACAATGTTATATGGAGGATAATTCTGTGTGGTCGAACCAGCATCAATTTGACCCATTAAACGATCAAATAGTTTGTCTACACCAACGGAATTGCGATAGAATGGACTAAGGTCCAGAGTTGTGAGTCTTGTCATTGTTTTCTCCTTTATATTAAACGAAGTGACATACTGTGGGCCCGACCATCGGCACCCACAGTATTATTTATAACAAAATATTTCTATTTTGTCAAATTACATCATGCCAGGCATACCACCCATGCCACCCATGCCTGGATTAGCAGATTGTTCTTTTTGCGGAATTTGAGCAATTGAACAATCGGTGGTAAGAATTAACCCAGCAATACTGGCGGCATTGACCAAGGCTGTCTTGGTTACCTTAGTAGGGTCAATAACACCTTGTTCTACCATGTCACCGTACTCACCTGTTGCAGCATTGTAACCGTAGTTGCCAGTTTTAGAGGCAATTTCGTTTACAATAACATCAGCAGGATCACCGGCATTGAAAGCGATGCAACGAGCAGGCTCTTCCATGGCACGAGCAACAATACTGATACCAGCTTGCTGATCTGCGTTGGCGCCTGTCAAGTTGACGATTGCTTGTTTGGCACGGATTAGGGCTACACCACCACCAGCAACGATACCATCTTCCACAGCGGCTCTAGTAGCGTGGAGTGCGTCATCAATACGATCCTTCTTTTCTTTCATTTCTGTTTCAGTAGCAGCACCAACACGGATAACAGCAACACCACCGGCCAGTTTAGCCACACGCTCTTGCAACTTTTCTCGGTCGTAGTCGCTGGTAGCTTCGGCAATTTGAACACGGATTGTTTTAACACGGGCCTCGATTGCAGTCTTGTCACCAGCGCCATCAATGATGATGGTGTTTTCTTTGCCTACTTCAACACGAGCAGCCATGCCTAGGTGTTCGATTGTAGTTTTTTCAAGGGTGAGTCCAACTTCCTCAGCAATTACAGTTCCGCCGGTTAAGATGGCAATATCTTCTAACATGGCTTTACGACGATCGCCAAAGCCGGGTGCCTTAACAGCACAGGCTTTGATAATACCACGCATTGTGTTCACTACCAATGTTGCCAAGGCTTCGCCTTCAACATCTTCACTAATGATCAACAGGGGTTTGCCGGCCTTGGCCACAGCTTCTAGTACAGGGATCAAGTCACGGATGTTAGAAATCTTTTTATCTACCAACAAGATAAACGGATTGTCTAACTCAGCAACTTGTTTTTCTGAGTTATTGATAAAGTACGGGCTCAAGTAGCCACGATCAAACTGCATGCCTTCTACAACATCCAACTCGTTTTCAAGGCCTTTGCCGTCTTCTACAGTGATGACACCTTCTTTACCAACCTTTTCCATGGCTTCGGCAATGATATTGCCAATGTCTGCATCCGAATTAGCACTAATGCTACCAACTTGTGCAATTTCTTTGGTTGTGTTACAGGGTTTACTGATTCGAGTAAGTTCTGCAACTGCGGCAGTAACGGCCTGATCAATACCACGCTTGAGGTCCATTGGATTGTGACCCGAAACCACATATTTCATACCTTCTTTAACGATACTCTGTGCCAAGACTGTGGCTGTGGTTGTACCGTCGCCTGCATTGGTAGCTGTTTTACTAGCAACTTCTTTGAGCAGTTGTGCGCCCATGTTGGCAAGTCGATCTTCTAATTCAATTTCTTTGGCCACGGTCACACCGTCTTTGGTAACATGCGGGCTACCAAAAGACTTTTCAATTACAACATTACGACCTTTGGGCCCTAGTGTAACTTTAACTGCGTCTGCTAATACATTAACGCCTTCTACTAATTTGTTGCGACCATTGTCGCCGAATACTACTTGTTTTGCTGTCATTGTATTTTCCTTATTCTACGATTGCCAATACATCTTCTTCTTTGAGGATGTGATATTCTTCACCGTCAACTTTGATCGGTGTTCCAGCATACTTGCCAAACAAGACACGATCGCCGGCTTTGACTTCGGTTGGAACCAATGTTCCGTCCTCGGTAACACGGCCCGGTCCTGCGGCCAGTACTTCGCCTTGACTTGGTTTTTCTACTGCGGCATCTGGAATAATAATTCCAGATTTAGTTACTGCTTCTGCTTCGAGCAAGCGAATAATAATACGATCCCTAATGGGTTTGAAATTCATTTTAACTCCTTTAAATGTAAATGATAATACCACAACAGTGTATTGTAACACAAATAGGCATAAGTGTCAACAACTAAAGTGGTCGAATGCGTAAATTATAGAGGAGTTGACACTAGGTCAGAAAGGTGTGCTTTGACATATAAATTCTCCTTAAAAATAAGCAAGTTTTAATGTAGACCCCACCTGGGCATCTACAATATTATTTATAACACTTTTACCAGCGTCTGTCAATAAGTCGGTATTCCGTTTTGGAATTCCACGTTGTAGCAAATATCGTATAGTATTGATCTTGGTTAAATGCTAATCTATGTGTATATTTTATTGTTTTTTGTGTATAAGGAATATTGTAGCGTGTTGCCCAATCCACAATATCAAGTCGAATAAGATTTAAAACAAACCCATAGCTGTCGTCTTGTGGCAAGTCAAATTCAATATACATTATGCGATCAGTTCGTTTATTAACCGATTGTGTGTTTGTGTATAGCTATTTGTTAGTTGATCTAACTTGTTATAATTTTCTTGTAATCGATTCCATATTTTGATTCGCAAAGATTGGCAGTCTGGCAAACTGTACCGACTGTCTAGCTGTTTGACTTGATCAACAACAAAATTCATTCGCAACACTGGATCGGGTATGGTGTCGTAACTGTGATCAACTACATCGTCAAACAAATCAAACCCTAATTTTCTCAGCTGGCCCACTGTGCCCGGAACTGCAAACCAAATTGGAATTTGATACAGGTCAAAACATTTAAATGTTTTTTCAGTTAAAAAAATGGAACTCCAACTGTTAGGATCAGTCTGACTGCTGGTTTCTATAATAATGTTAAACAAACAAGTTCTAAATATATCGGTGGCCAAATTGTGTACATACTGTCTGGCGTCGCCATCAATCATGATTGGCAAGGTATGCTGTGAAAAATATGACTGGAATGATTGACTCATTTCAGCAAATCCGCTGCCAAAACTGGCTCTAACTTCTGGAACAACCGACAACAGTTGGCTGACAAATTGAGCCCGTCCTGGTGTAGGGCGTCTTGCTAGACATAAAAACTTTTGTTCGATCAAGACTTGAGATTGATCTCCTTGATTACCAAATCTTCCATCCCAGGTAGCAAAATGAAATACAAACGAGCGGGCACGGTATGGTAACTCTGTGACATCAACCACGGCATTAAACAACACACGAATGTTGTCAATACCTACAAGCCCGCCAAGATAATTGACCAGTGGTGCTATTATTGTTGGATCGTGTCCTTCGGATAGAAAATCCAAAATCAATCTGTGATTGTACAACTGATCAAGGCTTATTCCACTGTCAGCAAGATCTTGTGCCAGGATTGTTTGACAATTAATTATGTCTTCTCGAGAGTAACGACCGCAAGTGTATCGTATTGCCCCGGGCACAATACTGCGAATATGACTCATACTAGTAGAGTTTTTTTGGAAGTTGTTGGTCTCTCAACTGTTTGCGCCAGCGAGCCCGGGCTGCACCTTTTTTGCGCTTGCGTTCCGTGGTAGGTTTTTCGTAAGTTTCTCTGGCTCTTAAATCATCTAAAAGGCCAGATTCCATTATTTTTTTCTTGAATTTACGCAGGGCTTTTTCTACATTGCCGTCAGCAACAATAACCTTTTTGCCGTAGTGCTTCACAAATTTTCCTGTAACAGTGTCATAGGAGTATTTACCTGGGTTTTATTGATTGTAACTTGTAAAATATTTTGCTTGTTGTAACGAGGTAAATCGAACATGTGCGGCAACAAAATGCGCTCTAATTCGGTGTGCAGTCCTCTAGCACCTGTTTTGGTAACCAGTGTGCGTTCTGCTATAAGATCCAAGCTGTCTGCATCAAACTTTAACTCTATGCCATCCTGATCAAATAGCCACTGATATTGTTCTACAAAATTGTTGCGTATTTCAGTCAATATGCTGATCAACTGATCCTTGGTTAATCCTTGTAAAGTAACATAACTGCCAAAGCGGCCAACAAATTCTGGAATCATACCGTAGCGAACTAGGTCATCGGGTGTAACTTGGTCAACGCTGTACTTGTTGGCGCTGGATATGTTTGAATTGAACCCAATGGCTGTGCCTTGTTTTCTTGTTTGAATAATCTTTTCTAGACCAATAAATGCACCACTGGCCACAAATAAAATATTAGTAGTGTCAATTTCTACTGTGTCTTGCTGACTGGATTTTCTTGTTCCTGAGACTGGAATACGACATTTGGTACCTTCTACCAGCTTGAGCAGGGCCTGTTGTACTCCTTCACCTGATACATCCTTGGTCACTGTGGCACTTTCGCTTTTTCTAGCAATTTTGTCAATTTCGTCTAGAAACACAATGCCGCGTTGACATTGTTCTATGTTGCCATCTGCGGCAGTATACAACCTGGCTATCAAACTTTCAACATCATCACCAACATAGCCGGCTTCGGTCAATGTGGTGGCATCGGCAATCACAAATGGCACATTTAAATATCGGGCCACAGTACTGGCCATTAGGGTTTTACCAGTGCCGGTTGGCCCAATCATAAGCACATTAGATTTTTGTAGGTCAGTACCGCCGCGGCTGATGCGTTTAAAATGATTGGTAACAGCCACGCTAAGGACCACTTTGGCCTGGTCCTGTCCTATCACATACTGATCAAGATATTTTTTTATTTCCAAGGGATCAGGCACTGTGATGGAAACTTTAGACTTAACTTCGGGTTTCTTGTTGTCTTTGAGTAGATTATTACAGAGCTCGATGCATTCGCTACAAATAGCAACATCGTGACTCACAATCAGCTTACCGACTTGATCTTTGTGTTTGGCACAAAAACTGCAATGAGATAAAGTATTGGTCATGATTGATTTAATCGTTTCTCAATACTGTCTCTCTCAGCATCGCTTAATAATTCAGGATCATATTCCCCTGAATCAATTTTGGCAATCAAATGATCGATGTAGGCTTTGTCATAGGCATGATTATCTGTTAGTGTTTTGTCAACTTCAATCCAATTGGTACCATTGTACTTGTATAACGCACTGGGCAAGCGATCAACTCTAAGGAACATGTCGCCTTTTTTAACATCATTTGGAAATTGTGTACCAAATCCACGAACTTCTCCGGTCAACCTAGCGGCTACATTATCAGGCTCCGGACCCAATTCTGATGTAATATCGGGCTTGACAGCAAATCGTTGAATCAATTGCTTGCGTTCGCCATCACTAATTGGCATATTGTTAATATGATATTCGGTAAGCCAAGGCAATTGGTCAATTTTTCCTGATTGATGTTGTGCATGAAATACCCTTTCATCCTGATCACTGTTTGCGGACATAAACAGATTTCTAGCTAATTTCTGTAGGTGATCGTCGGGATGGATGTCGGGTATGACAATGTGTGACAAAGGATCTATGGGTTCGATCATTTGTTCGTCTGTTGCTGTAGAGTTTTCAACTGTCAACGCATGTGGAGTATCGAGACCAGAGATCAGATCTCTGGCAACTGTTTTGTTATCTTCTACAACAGCTGGGAACAGTAACTCTTTGGTAATAATGTTACCTGTGGGCAAGTCAGCCTTGGTTGCTTCACGGATTTGTTCAAGTTGTTCTGCGGTCAACGGACCGTTATCGGGTTCGTAGTCAGCTACAGTGGAATCGTTAACGCCTGGGTCTGTATAATACACGCGATCAAACAGGCCCATGGCACGATAGTAATCTTCGGGCGACATATTTGTAGGAGAATCAACCACAGGTTCCGAATCTTCTAGATCGCTGACATAGTATTGGTTTTTGCCTATTTCTTCATCAACATCGGGTTGTGCTTGTTGGTCCCAAAAACGAGCACGCCTACGAGCACGAGCAAACCATGATTCTACTGACTCTTCTGGGTCAACTTGATCTTCACCCTGTGCCCAACGGATACTCTGCTGTGCTGCCAGG
>Ga0214165_1001786_pt1 | contig 11078 bp, 7 predicted proteins | sample TroBogypolimnion_34_FD_153004 | JGI IMG/M metagenome (GOLD analysis project Ga0214165, IMG submission 153004) | Freshwater microbial communities from Trout Bog Lake, WI - Practice 03JUN2009 hypolimnion v3 | ecosystem: Environmental > Aquatic > Freshwater > Lake > Hypolimnion/Profundal zone ... | reverse complement strand
TTGACGAAAACAAGGGTAATCACCCTGCAAAAATAATTTGAATTGTATATATTTGAGGGCAAATTTCAAAAAAGGATTCAATGATGTTAAACCAAGATCATATTCACATAATTAGATACTTTATTTCAAGATTGGTTTCTATCTTTGCACTCCTTGGTTTTGTAGCACTATTAAGCGCATGTTCTAGTGGGTCTTCTCCACAAACTGGCATCACGAAAATAACTATAACATCCACACAGACGGCAGTTTTTGGTGGAACCTCATTTGGCACTGTAGGCACCTTTGACAAAATTCAAGGGGTGGTTACGGGTCTCATCAATCCAAATGATCCTAAAAATCAGATGATTCCTGATATTGCCCTAGCTCCAGTTGATATCAATGGGATGGTTCAATACTCGGCACCTTTTTATATACTCAAGCCAACGAACATGGCCAATGGCAATGGTAAGGTATTTTATGAAATGCTTAACCGAGGTGGCAAACAATTTGGTTCATTCAATCAAACGGGCGCTACATCTGCAAACGATCCTGGTACGGTCGCTGCAGATGCTTTGACTGCACCAACCACAATTCCTCCAATCACCGCAACTCAAACATCGACAAATCCAAGCTCTGCAGGCTATCCAGCTTTTTTGATGAACAAGGGTTACACCATGGTCTGGTCAGCCTGGGACATGGAGCCCAATGCTGCGGGGACCAATTTGATGTTTGCAACATTGCCAGTAGCACGCAATCCTGATGGCAGTTCAATCACTGGTCCTGCTTTTCAGCAAGGTATTAGCAGTGGTTCCAATGACAACGCCACTACCATTTGTGTGATGAGCTATTACAGCCCTGCTGCCAACACATCAGCAACGCTCACATGGCGTCAGCACATACAGGACCCGCCACAAGTCATTCCTGCTTCGGGGTGGAAATGGAATGGTCCAGGTACTTGTGGCTCTCCTACTAGCATCACTACTCCCCCAGGCTCACCCAACGCAGGAAGCAACTCCTACTCATTGGTCAACAGTTCGGGAACTGTCATTCCATTTGTTCAAAGTGCAATATATGAAATGACCTATACCGCTAAAGATCCGTACATTGCGGCTGCTGGTTATGCTGCAATGCGAGATTTTATTTCTTTCTTAAAATATGGAACAGCTGATAGCTTTGGAAACCCTAATCCACTAGCAGGACAGGTCAAACAAGTTTTGGGTTGGACACTTTCACAACCAGCACGCTTGGCAAACGATTTTGTTTGGCTGGGATTCAATCAAGATTTAAATGGAAAACAAGTTTTTGATGGTCTATTTAATTGGATTGGAGGTGGAAATGGTTTAGGTGCCCATTTCCGGTTTTCTCAAACAAGTCAAACGGAGCGCAATCGACAATTCCACTTAGGTCAATTGGAATCGGTATTCCCATTTTCCTACGCTACAACCACTGACCCATTGTCTGGTAAAGTCGATGGCCGCAATGTCCGCTGCACTGCCACAGGGACTTGCCCCAAGATCATGAATGTTATATCCGCCAATGAGATGTGGGTTAAGACCGGTTCACTTTTGACAACAGATCCCTCAACTGGGTTGGATGTGGTTCAACCTGACAACGTTCGAAACTATTTTATTGCCAGTGCCAACCATGGCAACGGATCCAACCCTGGTGCCGCCCCCACAACGTGCACACATACAACATCGATTGTGGATCCCAATCCAGTTTTAAGGGCGCTATGGGTTGCGTTAGAAAACTGGACTTCTAGCGGAGCATTACCGCCCAGTAGCGTGGTACCCTCAGTCAATAAAGGTACTGCATCATTGGTTTCAGTAACTTCTTCAACAAATTCGAACTTAGGCATTGGCTTTGTTAATGCTGCACAAATTGGTTATCCATCAATTCCATCCTCTATCGATCAGTTCTCAGGTTTGACATCTATTCGAAACTATTGGAATTGGGGTGCACGTTATAACTCGGGAATTCTTGATAATATGCCTGGACTACCTACAGGCACCTATTATCAATTCTCTTTACCTAAGGTGGATCAATACGGTAATGACACTGGTGGTGTGATAACACCGGAATTGGTCGTACCCTATGGCACTAGCACAGGTTGGGGATTAAGAAATGCAAATTTTGGTGGCAGCTCCAACGGTGCTGACGGTTGTGAGTCGAATGGACATTTTGTACCTTTCGCATTGAACGATGCAGCTAAAGTTTCAGGCGACCCCCGTCCCTCTTTGACCACCTTGTATGGTACTAAAGCCAATTGGGTTGCACAGCGTGCCGCTGCTGCTCAAGCATTGCAAGCTCAAGGATTCTTGTTACCGCAAGACGCTGCCGCATATACTTTGAGTGGTAATAACACACTCACCGTAAACCAAACGGCAACCAGTTCTTTGCCATTGAATACTTTCTTCCCCCAGTTGTATTCCTATTCTTGGTAATTTAAAAAAATGGGACATCGGTAAACCTTCTGTGATTTTTGCTTAGATTTACAAGATTGATAGTTATCAATTTAGATAGGTTTTTTTCCATCGGTACTTGGATATGATCCAATCCTGAAGTTCAAAGATGCTCTGAAGCGTCTTCCGATCGAGAAAAACCATCTCATCTACGAACTACTTTCATACAAAATGCAGACCAAACTAACATAACTATAGACCACCAGGGTTGCCGTACAAATTCACTGTTGGAAAATTCAAAAATTAACGTGTCTTGGGTCGATCATTATTGATCATTTCCAATATTGATTAGATCATTTTTGGCTAAATGTATATTTCATTCGATTTTGAATTCCATCAAGATTGATATGGATCAATCCCCGAAACTGTAAACATCCTAGTATTCCCCTACCCCTGATGTTGATTACGAAAACTGATCTCTTCGCGACTTGGGGTTCACATTGACCCAAAGGGGTTCAGCATGCAAGTCGGAAAAGAAAAACTTCTCTGGATGTACGAGAAGATGGTCCAAATTCGTTATTACGAAGAAACTATGGCCTCGGTCTATATGGAAGGGAAGCTTCCTCCAGCAATACAGAAAGGTTTGGCGTTTGACATAGGCGCTGGAATAGTCCCAGGGGAAATGCACTTGGCAGCTGGTCAAGAGCCAGTTGCAGTAGGTATATGCGCTCATCTGTCAGATGAGGATACTGTAGTCGGTACACATCGCCCTCACCACTTTGCAATTGCGAAGGGTGTGCCTCTAAATCCGATGACAGCTGAAATTTTTGGCAAAGTTACGGGTCTAGGAAAAGGAAAGGGCGGGCATATGCACTTGTTTGATAACGCGCATAAATTCAGTTGTAGCGGAATCGTTGGTGCAAGCATGCCTATTGCATGTGGTGCAGCTCTAGCTGCTAAAAAGCTAGGTAAGAATTGGGTATCTATTGCCTTCTTTGGTGAAGGTGCCGCTAACCAAGGTGCATTCCATGAGTCGCTGAACTTGGCCGCACTATGGAAGTTACCAGTAATTTTTGTATGTGAAGACAACCATTGGGCCATTTCTGTACCTAAATCAAAGTCGACTTCCGTCGAATGGGTAGCTGATAGAGCTGCAGGTTACGGAATCCCAGGCATAAAAGTCCTTGAGAACGATGCAATACTAGTCTTTGAAGCTGTTGCTCCTGCTATTTCAAGGGCTCGGCACGGCGAAGGACCTAGCTTGATTGAGATCAAAACTGATCGCTATTTTGGTCACTTTCAAGGTGACCCTGAAACATATCGGCCTAAAGACGAGGTGACAGGACTTAGAAAGAATGACCCAATTGCAATACTCGCAAAAATGCTTAGAGATAAAAAATTCATGACTTCCGACGAGGAATCAGGGGTTGTTCTAAAGATGCACCAGCTGGTCGATAAGGCGTTTGATTTCGCACGAAAAAGTGACTATCCAAGTGCAAATGATGCATTGCAAGATGTTTTTGTAAATGGACAGAAGAACACGAGGGCTTTGGTATGAAATCATTTCGCATCTTGACTGTGGCGCAAGCCATTTCTGAAGGCATTGCACAAGAAATGACACGCGATTCAAACGTCTTTGTCATGGGTGAAGATATTGGTGCGTACGGAGGTATTTTTGGTGCAACTGGGGGATTGCTAGATAAGTTCGGCAAAGATCGCATCATTGATACGCCCATCTCTGAAACTGCATTTATTGGTGCTGCAACGGGTGCTGCTGTTGCAGGCTTTCGACCAATCGTTGAATTGATGTTTGTGGATTTTTTTGGCGTCTGCATGGATCAGATCTACAACCATCTTGCTAAGAACACCTATATGTCAGGTGGACACGTCAAATTGCCAGTAGTTTTGACAACGGCAATTGGTGGTGGTTACAACGATGCAGCACAACACTCGCAGTGCTTATATGGAATATTCGCGCATGTGCCTGGGATCAAAGTCGTCGTTCCGTCAAATGCCTATGACGCAAAAGGATTGATGATTCAAGCCATTCGTGACGACAACCCGGTTATCTTCATGTATCACAAAGGAATCATGGGCTTGCCTTGGATGGCGTATTTCGAGGGAAGTAGCAATGCTGTGCCCGAAGATTCATATGTGATTCCTTTTGGTAAAGCCAATGTTGTCAAAGAGGGATCAGACCTTACCATAGTGAGTATTAGTCAGATGATTCAAAAAGCAGTTTTGGCTGCTAATGAACTGGCTGGGCAAAGTATCCACGCCGAAGTATTGGACTTGCGCACTTTAGTGCCAATGGATACAGATGCGATATTAAAGTCTGTGCGTAAAACTGGCCGATTACTCATTGCCGATGAAGACTATTTGGGTTTTGGGTTATCAGGCGAAATATCAGCTCTCATTGCTGAAAACTTAGATACCGTTTCTCTTAAAGCACCCATCAAGCGTCTAGCAGTTCCAAATGTTCCTATTCCCTACAGTCGACCGTTGGAGCAATTTGTAATCCCTCAAGTTGCAAATATTGTTTTGGCTGCTCAGGAACTAATGCTTAAAAAAATCCCACTTTTGGCGGATCTGTGATTGAAATCAGATTACAAGACTTGGCTTGGGATGGTGCCCATGATGGGGTTGAGGCCTTGTTAGACAAATGGCTAGTGGCTGAAAATACCTTGGTACAGAAGGGGCGGATACTAGTCGCTGTTATTCTCGTTAAAGCTACAATCGATATTGAGGCGCCAGAGGATGGGTTTGTTACCAAAATTTTGGTTAAAGACGGCGAGAGCTTTAAAAATGGTACCGTGCTTGCCAATTTCACTCCTTCTTCCAGCGAGGGCGTAAATGGGCAAGATGACATCTTTATTTAAAGGAATCGGCCAATAAAATACAAAGACTACAAAGCAGTTCTTTGTATTTCGCGCGATGCAGATCTTGAGAAAATCAAAATGGCGTATGGAAAATTGGCTAGATCGCATCACCCTGATATGTCTAAAGCTACAGATGTTATAAATAAGTTTAAATAAGGCTGAAGCGAAAAATTATTGAATTGAGTCACGACGCGATCCAAAACTTATTCGTTCCGACAACTTCACATCTGATAAATTGTGAGAAGAGGAGTCCTTTTTTGTGCAAAGGCTGTCACTTTTGCAAAGTGCCTGTAAGTAGCGTATAGACTATGATCTGGATCTCTTTTTCGTCGTTATCTGTGTTCAATGTTTGTAAGAGGATGCCGACCTAAAATGTCAGATTGAATCATTACAAGCACTTTGCAGTCTATGAACTCCGATTTTTTTGTCCACATTTCAACAGCACAAAGCGCGTCGATGCAGTCAAGCTGGGGGCTGAATTGTCATGTAGTAGCTGTCATAAACCCTTGTTTGATCAACTTCCATCATCGCGCATCTTTGGTTGGTCTACAAAAGATCTTATCCGCATTGTAGCGCGACATATTTGGCTTTAACTTTATTGAGTAAATCCGTGGTTTTTTGGCTTATCTCAAGAGACCTTCAGGGATGGCTTGTGATTTTCGCTCGGACTGAGATTTTAAATTCGTAGCGCAGCCAGCATATTGGCAACATTCTTCTGATGTGCTCACTGCTTAAGTGTTAGATTTGTGATGGCAAACCATTGAGTAATTTTAAACATTTTTTAGCTTTCCAGAGCCTATTTTTATCTTGGTTTTCACAGATGGTTTCTTTCATTACAAAGTCACTTTTTCCAATGACGTCATGCAGGTTGGGTGCATGGCACGCGCTTGGAGAAAAATTCTTTGAGCTTTCTGGAAATAACAAGAGTAACATAGATCAGAAAGTGGTGTATTCTAAAACAACAGCTATACGAAATTGGGCGTGAGATCATGCTTGGATTACTGGAATTGCTGATATGCTATTACTGTTAGTACAACATTAAGTTATAAACACTAGCAGTAAAAAATGACAAATTCTTTATCACTCGAGCTTGCGAAAAATCTATTATTTTTAATTGGTAGTATTCTTTTTATTGGAATGACTGCAATTGTTTTGGCTCGATCTTTTAAAATTCCAGATGTCGTTATGTTTTTAACTTTTGGCATTTTTTTTGGTTCTGAAGGCCTAGGAATTCTCAATATAAATTCTGGATCAAGCTTTAATCAAATTATTATGATCTTTGGATCGAGTTTAATTATTTTTGATGGAGGTGCATCAGTTCGTTTGAAAATATTAAAAGAAGTGTGGGTAACAATTTTAATGTTATCCACCGTAGGTGTTGTTTTAACTGCTTTGTTAACAGCTTGTGCCGCCTATTACTTATTAAATATTCCCCCGATAGAGGCTTTTTTATTGGGGGCTGTGATTGCTTCTACTGATCCCGCAACTTTGATACCAATTTTCAAGCAAATAAAAATTAGTGATCGAGTATCTAGCACAATAATAAGTGAGTCAGCATTTAATGATGCAGTGGCTGCCATACTTACTTTTACCATATTAAATATGGTGCTTAAAAGTGGAGATTTTGAAATAGTACATACCCTTTTAGATCTATTTAAGCAATCAATTATTGGTATTTTGGTCGGCGGTATTCTTGGTTTTATTGCCGCCGTTTTTATTTCTCATGAAAAATACAATTTCCTTTCTGAATTTACTCCAATTGTTACGCTGATGGCTGTCATTGCGGCTTATGTTGGTGCGGATGGTCTACATTCAAGCGGTTTTATGGCAGTTTTTGTATTCGGTATTGTTTTTGGAAATCAAGATTCCCTAGGCTTTAAATTATCTACTAATGAAGAAATAGAATTTAATGATTTCATAGCCACAAACTCACTAATAATGAGGATGTTTATTTTTATTATTTTGGGATCCCAAGTTGATTTTAAATTAATTAATTTATATTTCATCTCTGGCATGTGTGTTGTACTATTTTTGATTTTTATTGCGCGACCTATAACTGTTTTGGTCTGTGCGCTACCTGATAGCAAGGCCAAGTGGCATAGGAATGAATTAATTTTTATGTCATGTAAACGCGAAACGGGCGTTATTCCTGGTGCGCTTGCAGCTATGCTTATAGGTATCAATGCTCCACATGCCAATCTTATTGCAGCAGTTACTTTTCTTGCAATATTTACGACCATTTCGGTTCAGGCTACATCAACAAAATGGTTGGCTACGAAACTTAAATTATTAATTGAATAAAAAATAAACCGTTTAACTTTTTCTCCTTGTCCTTGTTTAATTTGTTTATAAGATAATAGGGCAATGTTGTTCTTCTTTCGTTTTGTTTTTTGGGCTCGAGTGTTGGTTGCCTTTGGGCTCCAACTTTCAACAAGCAGCTTTGCGAGTCATTTTCGACACATGATCGAACCCGACGCCAAGATCTCCAAGGCATGTACGGGCTGTCACGGACCAGAAGATCGCTCGACAACTTTTGGTTACTTTCCCCGCTTGACCGGGAAGCCAGAGGTCTATTTATACAACCAGCTTCTGAACTTTCAGCATGGGACGCGCATCTATCCACAGATGTCATTTTTGCTAGAAAACGTGAACACCGATTATTTGCATCAGCTCGCTCACTTTTTTGCAATGCAAAATACTTCTTATCCCCCACCTACAAAATACAAAGGCAATAAAGAGCAATTGGAAATGGGGCGCAAGATGGTCACGCAAGGAGAACCTTTGCTAAACATTCCTGCTTGTACCGAATGTCATGGCTTCATGCTAACAGGCGGTGTCTCTCCGAGCATTCCTGGATTGTTGGGTTTGCCGAGAGACTATTTGGTCGCTCAGTTGGGAGCATGGAGGACAAACCATCGTCAAGCTCAAGAACCTGATTGCATGGCTAAGGTTGCTAAAAAACTTTCATTGGATCAAATCAGTGCCGTCACGGCTTGGATATCAAGTCAACCTTGGCCCAAAGACGGTCATCAAACCGCCACTCAAAATCGAGTTAAAGCAAATTTGTTGCCTGTTCGTTGTGGGAGTGTGCCATCAACATCTTTATCCACATTGACCATCCCTGATTTAAATACCCCACGCTTGACCGACTTGCAACGCAAGGGGCAGTACTTGACTCGCATTGGTAATTGCCAATCCTGTCATACTGCACAGGCTGGTTTATTGATGGCAGGTGGAAGGGCCATTGAAACTCCGTTCGGTCGGGTTTATTCAACCAACCTTACCCCTGACTTCGAAACAGGTATCGGTTCATGGTCTGGGGACGACTTTTGGCGTGCTTTGCATGAAGGTCGTTCAAAAGATGGTTCCTATTTGTTACCTGCTTTTCCCTACCCTGAACTGACCCAAGTCAACAGGTCAGACTCAGACGCCATGTTTGGGTATTTGCAGACCCTGACGCCACAAAAGAAAGATGCCATACCCAATACTCTCAAATGGCCCTACAACACGCAGCTGGGGCTTGGAATATGGCGGGCTCTTTACTTCAAGCCCGACGATTACAAAACCGACCCCCTGCAAACGAAGCTCTGGAACCGCGGTGCTTATTTGGTCACGGGCCTCATGCATTGTGGTTCCTGTCATACTCCTCGCAACTTTTTGGGCTCCAGTCTAAAAGATGCTGCCTTTGCTGGCGGCTATCTCTTGGCTAATGGCCCCTGGTATGCTCCAAGTTTGCGGATGAGACAGCAAGCTGGCGTTCAAGGCTGGTCAATCCCACAGATCGTAAACCTATTGCAAAACGGGATCACGCAACACGGTTATGTCTCTGGCCCCATGGCAGAGGTCGTCTACAAAGGAGCGCAATACTTGAGTGCTGATGACGCTCAAGCGATTGCTGTTTTTTTGCAGTCTGTCAAAGGTTCGAGTACAGACGATCTTGTTAAAGCCAGTGACATGAAGGACAAGCGCCCTGGGCGGGAGGCTGGCAAAGCGATTTACGAAAAACACTGCGAAAGCTGTCATGGCAAAGAGGGTGTGGGCTTGCCCAATCATTACCCTTCTCTGGTCGACAACAGAAACGTTGTTTCGATTTATTTCAACAATTTGGTGCAGTTGGTCTTATTGGGGGCCATTCCACCAACAACAGCTTCAAACCCCACCCCTTTAGGCATGCCACCGTATAGAGCTATTTTGAGCGATCAAGAGGTTGCGCAAGTGCTGACATTTATACGCAGTGAGTGGGGTAATCATGCGTCACCTATTTCAACATTGGATGTTTTACAAACTGCCGGTAAGGTCAGGTCGATATCGCGTGATCTGCCAGGTGGCCAATGGTAATATTTGACATTGACCAGGCTCTTTACTGTTTGGCTGATTGAATTTAGGGTTGTTGAAATTTTCAGTAGTAGCAGTCTTTACTCCAGTTTCAAATGAAGTTGCCCGATGATTTTGGAATATTTCTTTTGATCTTGGGCGATCAGGGTCTTGAATTCATCTTGCGACATGAGTAAGGGTTCGATTCCACCTGACTTGAATAAATTCTCCACCACATCATTCGATTTTAAAGCCTGACTCACCAAGCTTCTAAGTTGATTCACCACGGGCTGTGGGAGTTGGGAGGGACCAAAGAGACCAATCCAAATGGTGGCTTCAAAGTCTGAATAAGTTTCATTGAGGGTGGGCACATCGAGAAATGCTTTTGAGCGACGCACACCGGTGGAGGCCAAGGCTTTGAGTTTGCCAGATTTGAGTAAATTGGCGTTGGAAGTACCGGCAAACATCACCGCGACTTCTCCGCCCACAGTAGCCGTGGTGGCAGGTGATCCACCCTTGTAGGGGACGTGTAGGAGTTCAATACCGGACCTCGCTTTGAGGAGTTCCATGATCAAGTGGTGCTGCGAGCCGTTGCCTGCAGACGCATAGGCCAACGGTGGGTTGGCGTGTTTGGCCAACTCAATAAAATCGGCAAAGCTCTTCAACCCCAGATTGGGGTTGGCTGACAAGATGAATTGATTGGCTCCTAAGCTCGCAATGGGTACTAAATCTCGGTTCACATCGACGATTGCTTTGCTGTAGAGGTAGGGGTTGATGGAGAAAGTGCTGTCCATGCAAACGAGCAAAGTGTAGCCATCTGCGGGGCTGCGGGCTACGTAGTCAGCCGCAATGTAGCCGTTCGAGCCCACTCGGTTCTCCACAACGACATTTTGTGAGCTCAATTCTGAGAGCTTGGCTGCCATGATGCGCGCGATCAGATCAGGTGCACCCCCTGCTGGGATGGGAGAGACCAATTTGATGGGTTGGTGAGGGTAGCCTGGCGTTTGTGAGTTACTTTGCAGACTCCAAGTCCACCCACAAAGCAGCAAGCCAATGGAGGTCAGAAGTCTTGTACTCAAGAGGGTGTTGATTTGCATGGCCAAGATCCTTTGATTTTAGTTTGGGTCAGCATGATAAACAAAGGGTTTCAATGTTTTTTCAAAAAATCAAGGACTGCTTGATCAAAGAGTTCGGGCTCTTCCCAAGATAGCGCATGACCCGCTTCAGGCAGTAAGACCCACTGGGGATGATCCAGGTATTTCACCCATAAGCGCATGAGTGCAGGAGGTGCAAGTAAATCGGCCCCGCCAGCTATGATCAAGGTGGTTGCCTTGATGGTTGATATTTTTGCAAAAGTATTGGGTGTGCGCAGGTTTTGGGACTTGGCCCCAGATTGTTGGGACCGCTCTTCGATCTCTAGCCAAGCCTGGGTGCCTTCAGGATCGCGTGTACGAAATGAGGGGCCAACCTCCCTGAAGTGTGCGGGGACTTTGCGAATGCCCGG
>Ga0214165_1001785_pt1 | contig 11078 bp, 15 predicted proteins | sample TroBogypolimnion_34_FD_153004 | JGI IMG/M metagenome (GOLD analysis project Ga0214165, IMG submission 153004) | Freshwater microbial communities from Trout Bog Lake, WI - Practice 03JUN2009 hypolimnion v3 | ecosystem: Environmental > Aquatic > Freshwater > Lake > Hypolimnion/Profundal zone ... | reverse complement strand
GGGCCCACTCCCCCGTTCCCAAAATTTCTACAAAAAGTTATACTGTCGCAAAGGAGAATAGAAAATGAAATGGGAACTATTAGATCCGCATGAGGCGGGTAGAGTGATAGATTTGTTTGAGTCTATCTATGGGCAGGAAGCAGGCATACTAGAATACAGTAGAGATTTCTTGCTGAGGAATTTGACGGTTGCGAGTACCTTACAGATGTTTGATAAGAGCAAGGAGTTTATTGCGGTATGTAAGGGAAACTTAGAGGTTCCGACTAGGGCAGGAAACGTAACCTATACGGATCGGATATTGGGGGCATGTTGGTTTGACAGGGGTGGGTATGCTTCTTATTCGACCAGGGAGATCAGTAATGCCAAGTTTCACCATGTGGATTTGACGCTGCCGACTACTACGAGAGTTAGGATCATTAATCAGATGATTGACCAACATATATTGTGGGCGCATAATTGGGGCATTCCTGTTGTATGTTCTACCTCGGTAAGGAGGGAACATGATGGGTTCATACGGATACATGAGAAAAGAGGGTTTACTGTTCACGGGTCATTTGCGTGGATAGATACTGAAGAAGGTATGAAATGGATACGGTAAAAGAAACTCGTAAAGCAATAGAGTTGGCTACTGGTAAGCGTTCGCCCAAGAAGGCAAGTGTGGTCAATAACGTCACGGAATATGGTGCGTTGTTTAACCGTTTGAATGAGGAAAGACTGGCTAAAGGGTTACCTCCTTTGAAGACTGCTATGGAAGTATTGATTGATGCAATGCAGTCCGATGAGTTGGACATGAAGGACAAGGCTAGGATTGCTGATAAATTAGCCCCCTTTGAATCCTCAAGAGCGCCTATAATTTCAATAGAGCATGTTCAGAACATCCAAAAAGAGGAAGAGGAGGATGCTGATACGGCTCTTGATAATTTCCTTGAACAACTGAAAAAGGTCTAATATGCCGTTAATCAAATCCAAATCGAAGAAAGCATTTGGCGAGAATATCGCTAAAGAGCGAGAAGCTGGTAAGCCTGAAAAACAAGCTGTTGCCATTGCTTACGCTGTTAAACGTGACTCTGAACATAAACGCAAAACCCGAAAGGAAAAAAAATGAGTGAATATACATCAATGAATCATGCTCCTACAAAAATGAAGGAAGAAGTGATTCGCAAGGGAAATATGGATGGCAAAAAGCCTTCCCATAAAGGTGGTGCTACTGACGTAACCCGTCCCCAAGGCGCTACTCACTATGAGAAAGGCCATCAGCGTCCTCCTCATGTGTCTGGTCACGGTGGTAAAGACGAAGGCGTTACTGCTGGTCGCAAACAAAAAGTTACCGTTGAGAAGCCTAAGCACGAATACAACAACCTGACAACCAATGATGGCTACATCCACAAGGATGGTAAGTCTTGGTTGAAGTGAGGTAATTATGCACTACGGAACCATTATTGATGGTGGCGCACCGATGCGTAAGGGCGTTACCAAAGAGATCAACGATAAGTTGGAAGGTTTGGCTGAGAATCGTGCAAGAGGTGAGAAGATCGCCAATGCCGTTGCCAAAGCCTATGATGTCAACACACTCTCTAGCCAACATACTGATGGCATTAAAGAGCGTGGCCAATTCACTAAACCTAAACAAGGGAAAAACGTATGAAAATCACAGCATTTAAAAGGTGCGAACTTAACAAGGTTTGGGCGCAAATTGAAGGTGAATGGGTACATTTGAAAGAAGAATATTTGGCTCACCACAAACCTCAGATTGGTCACGAAGTAAATGAAGAACATTTAAACAATACTGCTTCTATTCCTTCTACACCCGCACCCGTTGCAACACCTGTTGAAACTTCTGCTACAGTAGCACCTGTTCAAACACCTGCTGATCCTGCTACTCTTGTAGCATCTGAACCTGTTGCACTAACAGATACTAAAAGTTAAAAAGGAAAAAAATGGCTACTACTGAAATGGAACTGTATAACATTGATGCTCTTAAAGAAGACTTACCCACTGCCAAAGAACTATCCCAATTTGTCTATGACAAAACAGGAATAGCTTTGGATTTGATTGGTAAGAAGAAAGATGAGCAGTATCTTGTTGCTAAGCAAGCCTTGGAAGGAAAGAAAATCCCCCAAGACTTTATCACCGAAGAAAATCCCTATGTGGACAAGCGTGAACTGATCCCAGTCGATGAGATCAAACAAATGCCACCTAGGAGTGAGGATTTGCCTGATCCAAGCAGTCAAATTCATTTCTTTGGTGCTACTAACATGCCTCATCCTATTGACCCTCAATCTGACCGCAAAGTCCAGATTGACTTCCGTAAATACGATAATGGCATGATTACATACCAAGTGACTGGTCCTATTGAAAAGATTGCTGTTGGTTCAAGAATCAACAAGTTTGGTCAAGAGGTTCCTGAGAAATACACTTGGTTAGATCCTAGGACACCTGAATTGGTAATGAGAAGAGTCGATGGTTCTTTTACTGAAAAAGGTCGTGGTCTTCATACTTACTGCGTTGGTGAAAAAGGCGCAGGAATATGGTTTCACATCGACAAAGATATGGTTTCTGTCACTCAGAAAAACATTGCTAATCCTTGGTCCTAATGGAAGATTACTCAGCAGTTTTTCGTCATAAATTACATGATCAAACAGAGCTGTGCGCTAGAAAAAGTTTAGAGATTCTGGAGAAGGATTTAAGAGGTAAGCAAGCCCTCACTCCAGAAAACATTTACTATCTAGCCTCAGCTGCTGAGATCTTATTGGACTTGTGCGAAAAATATGGCAAAAAGTGAAGTTAGTAATTACGTTCTTCCTATTTACAAGGAAAGGGCACTCAAGTATTTGTTGAAAATTGCTGGCGGCAAAAAAGCCGTCAAGTTAATGAGTGATGAGCAAAAGCTCGCCATGAAAACTGCCAGGGATAAGATTGCTTATGAGATGATGTTCAATCAACTCAAATGGTTTCGTCCCTTTGAATACCAAAAAAAATTCTTTGCTACTGGCAATACCCATACCCGTAGGGGAATGATTGCTGCCAACCGTTCTGGCAAAACCATTGCGTCTACCTTTGAGACAGCCTATCATTTGACTGGAAGATACCCAAAAGATTGGAAGGGCAAAGTTTATGCCGAACCAATTATTGCAATGTGTTCTGGTGAATCTTGGGAACAAGTTGCAAAAACACTACAATCTAAATTGTTGGGTTGTGACGATATCAAGCAGTCTTACAAGTTGGGTTCTGGGGCCATTCCTAAAGAAACCATTGATGTAAAGTCTATTCGGTCAGATGGAGCCAACGTATTGGCAATTGAGGTGTGGCATGTTACTGGGGGAAAATCTAAGCTTTATTTTTCAAACTATACGCAAGAGGTCCGTCACCTTCAGGGATATGAGTTGGACCTTGTTGTGCTTGATGAGCAACCTCCTGATGACACCTTCTCCGAACTTGTGGTTCGTACAGCTTCCAGAAATGGACAGGTTATTTGTTCATTCACTCCTCTTAAGGGCCTCACAGGATTGGTCAGAAAGTTCTGGGATCAAGTAGAAGGATATTGCCATGTTCGAGTCACTTGGGATGATGTACCCTATGAAAATGAATGGGGAGAACCATTCTTTTCTAAGGAAGAGCGAGAGCAATTATCTAGAGACTTTATGCCTTGGGAAAGAGAATGTCGTATCAACGGTATTCCTTTGGTGGGCATTGGGGTTGTATTTCCTATTCTTGATTGGCCTACTTATTCCTCTAAAGATGTCAATCTTAGGGATAACCCGATACTGGAAAGACTCATTAGTTTAGATTTAGGGATTAAAAATGACCCGACCGTTATTTCGTTCTTTTTTCGTGATCCTGTCGAAGAGGTTATATACCTCCACAGGCAAGTTGAAGTCCCCTCGGGGGAAACGCCTGATGAATACATTCATTACTTGCTCGATAGAGAATCAAAAGGTGTTCCGATTGCGTTACCCCATGATGCTGCAACGGCTGGGCGGTACACACTTACAGAACAAAGCGTTAGAGAAGTATTTGAAGATAACTATGGCCTTAATTGCATCCCAGGCGCAATCCTTAATCCAGCCAATGATCAAGGCAAAGTAACTAACCATAAATCCTACGGAATCAATATAATGCGTATGGGGTTTGAGCGAAAAACGCTTATGATTCACGAAAGCTGTAAAAAGTTTTTAGATGAATGCAGAAACTATGCCATTGATTCTCATGGAAAGTTTAGTGATCCTGATGACCATATTGATTCTGCAAGGATTGGAATATTGGCTTTGATTCAGGGACATGGGGAATCTATGGTTAGTCGTGCTAATACTTTTACGGCTAAACGATTTGCACCCTTAGAGGGAAAGATCCAAAGGATATAACATGTTAGACCAAAAAAACGTAGTTGTAATTAATCTTGCCAGCGAAACTGGTCACCGTGGGATCGTTGAAAAAGTAGCCCACGAAGTCTACGTTAAGATGGTTGATTACCTCCGTCTAACCCAGTCTAAGAACACTTACAACCGATTTTCTGATTACCACTATCTTCAGATTCCCGTATCCAACTCTACCGAGCCAGTCAGAGGTATTGATTACATTGCCCCAATCGTGACTCCTGGCATTGATTACGCTACTGCTGTAATTACAAAGTGTTTGATGCCTGATGGCAAAGTTAATTTTGAATTTGAGCGTTTAGATGAAAATGACCAAATGGGTGCAGAACAATCCCAAGAAATGGTCATGCATTTTTTAAATGATAAAAACGATGCTTATGCAGTAGTAAGAGATTGGGCGCAAGATGCCTTACTGCATAAAAACGGTATTGTGATGGTCATGCCCATCCGTGAGCCAATCACAATGTACAAAGAGGTTACTGGAACCCGTGACCAACTGAGATCTTTTGAGATTTTGACTGCTGAAAAAGGTTTGGAATCTAAGCGTCAAAACATGCGTAAAGTTGACGTTGACATGCAAGGCATTATGCAAGAAGTAATGCAACCTGATGAAACTGAAGATCAAGAAGAAACGCCAGGACAAGAGTTAAACGAAGCCATTAAAAACAACACAATTTACAGGGCCAGATATAAGCTTACTGGTTACTCAACCAACATCCGAGTTCGCCACGTTGCCCAACACTATTTTGTTTGCAACCCAACAATTCCTAAAATTGCCGATCAAGACTTTTTAGGCTTTTATGAGCCTATGACGATCCATGAGGCCAAAGTTCTTTACCCTTACATTGACCTTGAGCAATTTGCTGATCATGCTGCTTACGGACCTGCTGGAGCCTATCAAGCTGGTGCGCTAGAAAATGATCTTGCCCTGCACGCTCGTGACTCTACTCCTGTTCCTGGTCAAGGTGTAATTGCATCTCAAGGCGCTGACCGCTATTCCAGAGTTGTAATGTTGACAACCGCTTGGGTGCGTAGAGACATTGACAATGATGGAAACGAAGAAATCATTGAAGTTTGTTATTCTGGTTCATACGTTATCTACGCCAAGGAAGTTGACTTTATTCCTTTGGCTAACATGTGTCCCAAGCCTATCGTAGGAAACTTCTTTGGATATTCTCTTGCTGAACGCCTTGTTCCCATGCAAGAATATGCAACAAGTATTCGCAGGGCTGAGTTGTCATTTGCAATGCAATCTTCAACACCAAAAATAGGTGTAAACCCTGATTTTGTGGATGCTGAAGAAATCCAACGTGGCGTGTCAGCCATGTTTATTTTAGACCGCAAATTTGACCCCATGAAGCACGTTTTTGAGTTTGCCCCACTACAAGGTAACCTTGGATACGTTCAAAGTGCTATGGAGCGTTTTGAGGCCGAAAAAATGTCAATGATTGGCATGACTTCACCTGGAGACACGCTGAATCCTGAAGTGATGAAAGATGGCAATTCTGGATTCAAACTTCAGACTGCTATGGGTCCTAATCAGTTGATCCAAGATGAAATGGTCAAAAACTGTGCAATTGGCTTAAAAGATGTTATCCATTTAATTTGGAAAACAATGATTCAATACGCTGATGATTACAACATTCATCAATTGGCTCATGCCATGTGCCCTGAAGCTCAAGGTTTTTTAGATGCTATGGCGGTAGAAAATTACCAATTTATTGACCGCAAAATGATCAATATTGATTTGGCAATGGGCTTTATGTCTGAGGAAAACAAGCTAACCCGTCAGCAATTGATCACTGCTGCACAACAGCAGTTTGGTCAAGCTATGCTTCAGATTCCTGCCGAATTGCCAGAAATGTTTGAAAAATTGCGTAGACCTTATGAAGATACATTGGAAGCTTTAGGTGTTCGCCATGTAGACGCTTATTTACCCACGCAAGATGAGTGGATGAAAATACAGAAACTCAAGGCTCAACAGCCCCCAGGCGCTGAACAGCAAGAAATGGAAGCCAAAGCCAAGGTTAATCAAGCCAAAGTGGGTGAGGTTATGGCTAATACTGCGTTGATCAAAAAGAAAACTGACGATATTGACACTGACAACATGTTTGAAGCATTGGCTGCTTCAAGAGATAAGTTAAGGGCTGTACAAGTGGACTAAAGGAGAAAAATGAAAAGTTTATTGGACAATATAACGGGCTACTTTAATCAAAGAACAAAGCCAAGAGATATAAAGAGCGATAGAGTTGAAACTCAAGCAAAGTTTCTCGAAAATGGGGAAATTGCCAAACGACTTCTATCCAATCAAGATTTCGCCTTAATGTTTAATCTATACCGATTCAGTTTACTAGAAAGGTTAGAAGACGATAAGACGGATCTCGATAGAGTCAGGGATTCCCATTATGTCGCTGGCATAAGGGACTTCATTGAATTTATTGAACAAACATTGTATTTGTCGAGAGCTGTTCAATCAGAAATAGACAAAAAAAGTTAACAATTTTTAAAGAATAGGATAAACTTATGGCAGACGTTATCGCAGAAGCGACCGTTACCCAACAAACTGGCGATCCAGTAGCTACCATAGCTGACATGATTGCCGCCAACAGGCGGAACAGTCAACAGCCTCAAGGTAGTACGCCACCGCCAGCAGGACAAGTAGAGGAGTCATCCCCTACCCCTGAGGCGCAACCTGATGAAGTGAGCGAACCTGAAGAAAGTGCAAGTGAACCTATAGAAGATGCAGAAAAAGAGAATGAAGGCGAGTCCTCCTCTGGAGATAACGAACCTGTTAATTTCTTTGATTTTGCAGAAAATAACCCCGATTTAAAGATTCGGATACCCAATAAAAACGCAGAAAACGGTTTTGTTGAGTTAACGGCTAAAAAGGCGGCTACTCTTCTTGGGCAAACAAGTGCTTTGGATGAAAATTCACGCAAACTTAAAGCTGAAAAAGCCGAGTTTGAAGAGTTTGAAGCGAAGCGTAGGGCTGAACTAGATGGATTGCAGATTGGTTTAGAGCTAACAATTGCTCCGCAGTTACAAAAGACTGCTGAAGAATTGGTAACTCTTCAACAATACAACCAGGAATGGAAGCAAATCCTTCAAAGTGCTACGACTCCTGCCCAACAAGCTGAAGCACAGGCTGCAATCAGAGCCAATGAAAAGCTTATTCAGGAGAAGTCACAGTACATCCAAACGACTCGTCCTAAAGTTGACCAGTTTTATGCCCAAAGAACTGCTTATGTTCAGCAAATGATTGAACAATCTAGGCAAACTTTTACGGACAGAGAATTGGCTAACAAAGCTAACTTTACTGAATTAAGAGAAAAGTTGGCAAAGGATTGGAAAGGTGCAAGCCTAGCGGCTGTTCCAGGTATACCAAACATTGATTTGATTACTTCTGATGAACAGATTTTGAGTTTGATTCGGGATGGTTATAAATTCCGAGAAGGACCCAAAGTCAAAAACGCAGGTGGAAGTTTGGCTGCTTCTGGTAAGGTTATCGGAAAGAGCAAAACATCAATGCCTGATCCAACTGAAGAACTCCAAAAACGGGCTAATCGAGGCGATAAGAATGCTCAAAGGGATCTTTTAGCAACCATGCTTGCGTCACAAAAGAAACGCAGGTAACTTTAGGAGTTTTTTAAATGTCAACAATCACCTCAACCACATTGGGTAACGGTAACGGCCCATACCAAACAGATATCGTTGTAAAAGATATGGACTTGACAGTCTCTAACTATGTTAAAGACCGTACGCCCATTACCAATATGGCTATGTCTAAAAAGCGCAAAATCAATTCGACTTTGCACATTTGGCCTAATGACTATTTCCGTCAACCAACATTGAATGCTGCACTTGAGGGAGCTTCTGTTCTTTCTTCTGCCGCAGAATCAAACACACGTTCAAACATTGGTAACTACACACAGATCTTCACGACTGTGATTGGTGCTACTGGTACTGCTCGTGCTGTTGAACAAGCTGGTGGAGATCCCCAAGCCTATCAAGAAGTCAAGCAATTGACTGAGATCATGTTTGACGTAGAACTGCAAATGGTTCGTGCTGACGGTGCTTCTATCAAGTACTCTGGTCAGTCAGCCACTCAAGGTTCTGCACCTAACACAGGTCGTAGATTTGGCTCTTTGATCGCTTTTGCAGGTACACGTTCTGGTAACCCCACTTCTGGTACTTCTGTGTTGAATCTTGCTACTTCTGACAGCAACGATACTACAACTGCTACTAGCACAAACACACCTTTCAATGGTGCTTTGTCAAACGCAGGTTTGGGTTATTGGACTGTTGGTTCTGGCACAAACACATTGCAAAACTTCTCGCCTGTTCTCTACAAGCAATTGGTAACTACCGCTGAACAACGTTTCAACGCCAAGATTACTAACATGGTTGTAGCGACTTCCATGAGAACATCAATCTCTGACAACATTCCTCAATCACGTTCTATCAACAGGTTCAATCCTGCTGATAAGGGCGATACAATTGGTACATACGAAGGTGACTTCAACTATACCTATCAGATTGATGACAACTGGATCATGGACCAAACTGGTTCTTCAAACAACAACATTTTGTTCTTGAATCCTGATGTTGTTCAATGGGGTTCACTCCGTGAGTTGGGACCAAATAATGAAGTGTTCTCAAACGCAGACGCTTCTTTGGACCAATACATCATGGAAGGTACATTGATTGTTCGTAACCCTGCTGGCGTGGCTGTCCTTGCTGACATGACACCTGGAGACACAGTAATTACTACACCAAGAGCTTCTACCCAAGTTCAGCGTTATTTGGCTTAATGTCATTTCTGAAGGGGATTTACCAAAGTCCCCTTTGGAAAGGAGTAAGGCATGGAATATGATCAGACACCTCAAATTAATGAGGAGTACTATACAAAAGGCATTTTAGAAGCTGGTTTTGATGGTGTATTCCGTCAGAACAATAAACTCTTTAATGAAGTAAAGTCCAAAACTTGGTCACAGACCTTTAGTACTGACAATATCAGTTACAAGGTCGGAGCCGAAGATGGCATGCGTTATGTTCAATATACTCAGCATAATGTAGAAAGCGTCAGACAGAATTGCAAGGCCAAACGTGAGTTTTATAAAGAACACGGTACTGCCAATCCTTTCTTTGCTGGCACATTTCATGCAATGGATTTGCCTAAATGTTTTGCTCACGAAATCAGCGGTAAATGGTTTAACAATAGACCTTGGGAATTGATTAAATTGGATAAAAAGGACAAGATTCTTTTTTACGCCATTGTCAACGAATACTATTCAGATTTTGTGTGTCACCCTAGCGGAAAGATACCATTACCGTATAATCCAATCATTCCAACGCCTAGGAAGTAAACATGTCCCAATTTATCCAATCTGCTAACACATTAGTCAGTCGTGTCGCTAGTTGGGTTGGAGCGATTCCTAAATCGACTTCTGTAAACGCAACAGCCTTTAATTCTTCAACGGGTGTAATTACAACTTCAGCTTCATTGGTTGGCGTTTTAAATCCTGGTGATTTTATTGGTTATAACGCTTTATATCCGTTTACAGTTGTAATTGCAGTCACATCTTCTACTGTAACCGTTGTTGATCCTGATGGAATTTGGTTGGGCGCAACATTGCCAACATCAATTCTTCAATTGCCAACAGCATCAGTTTTAGAAATACAAAACTGCTTGCAAATGGCAGAATTAAAAATGCGGATACTTGATATTCCTGCATTGCGTTCAAATCCTTATGATCCTGTTAATCCTTCATTTGTAACAACAGATGCCAATGGTTTTGCGCCAATTCCTGCCGACATGAACTGGCCTATTCTCTTTTTTCAAGAGACGCCTAATTCTGATGTTCCTCCCGATTCTCCTGCTGCAAACTTTGGTCCTTGGATCATGTATGACCGTGTTGGAGACAGAGAAATTATTCGCAGAAGGATGATCGATCAACTTTACGTTAAGCCTTTTGGAGTGCCAAGGGTTATCAGAGCATCTTTCTCTGAAGTTGGTCAAAATTATGTGTTTACACCTTCTCCTGGTGGCAACGTAGTGATCAAAGCTTATTACGTTAAAACATTCCCATTTTTGTTTAGCCCTACAAACGATACAAATAATCCTATTGTTCAAAACAATGCGGTTTTATCTTCATTTCCTGAAGGCTATTTTTACGGAACGTTGGAGACTTATTACGATAAAAATAAGAATGCAACAGAAGCTGAAAAATGGAGAGCAAGATTGGATGAGGCTTATGGTCTGATTGAGGATCAAAACAACAAAGACAAATGGTCTGGTGGAGATCGTCATTTGTCATCCGAGTTCCAGCCAAGGGACTACAGATACTCGTTTAAATAAGGAAAAATCATGGCAACAGGTGGACTGTACGGAAGTAGTTTAAATTCTATTGTTACCACTGAAGCTGGAACTGATTCCAATGGCCTTTATGGAAATAGTGTTTACTATGGTGGAACCTATTTTGAATGGTTCATATTTCAGCAATCAGCAACAGCTCCTGCCACGCCTACAGGAGGAACTTGGAACTTTCAAACAAATGTAGGCGTGCCACCTACAGGTTGGTCAAGCACTCCACCTGCTAATCCAACTAATATAGTTTGGGCATCTATTGCTATTGTTAGTTCTCTTTCTGGATCTACAATTACTTGGAGTACTCCTGCTCCTTGGGTGCAAGTTGGACCTACGGG
>Ga0214165_1001776_pt1 | contig 11116 bp, 9 predicted proteins | sample TroBogypolimnion_34_FD_153004 | JGI IMG/M metagenome (GOLD analysis project Ga0214165, IMG submission 153004) | Freshwater microbial communities from Trout Bog Lake, WI - Practice 03JUN2009 hypolimnion v3 | ecosystem: Environmental > Aquatic > Freshwater > Lake > Hypolimnion/Profundal zone ... | reverse complement strand
GTAAAGGAAATTAAACTTGATATCAAAATTAAGTATGTCGTCATTTAATCCAGTGTAGATATAATTGTAAGCCTTGACTGGACGTGTTGAAACACCTTGTGGGCCTAGGCTACTGCGTAGGTTATAGATAGTATATGGAGTTACTGTGTAGGTAATTTCTCTAGCCCATACTCGTCTACGGATATCAAAACTTATTAGCTGTACCGTAGGAACGATCTTATACCAATACAGGGGTTTATCTTTTAATGCGGCTTTACGTTCTTCGTAGGATTGATCATCAGGAACTATCAATTGATTTTGTACATAGTCACTGTTTCTGATAATATAGTCTAGTAATCGTTCAATGGTAGTACCTGCCTGTATTTGGAACAAGGCTTTGGTACTGTCGTACAGTGCGGTATTGGGATTTGTTCCTGCTTTCTGGGCAGCTTGATAAGCTGCCTGTTGCTGTTGAGCTTGTACTGTTGCTTGTACATTTCCTGAGAATACATCTGTGGCCGTGAATGTTTCTCCAAGATTGGCTCGTTTCATTATGGCCACATCTTTAGGAGTGAGATTATCAGTCATCTTTGTTTCTTTAGGAGTGATGCGGGTCTGATCAGTAAAGGCATAGTCACCAATGCTGATGCTTTTTCCATCTTCTAAAGTTACGCTGGGAAATTCAAATCTGTAGGTATCTTGTGAACTGATTTTGTTATATTTCAGCAGTGCTTCATTCCATTTGTTGATAGCACTGCCATAGCTGGATACTTTATTATAGATCGCAGCCTGTGATTGTGTTGGTTGTGAAGTCGTAGTGGGAGTAGGAGTTTTCCCAACAGCCGCACCAAGAACACTTTTTAATCTACTACCTGTGGTAGTTGCTGAGTTTGTTGGCTGTGCTGGTGCTTGTGCTGATTGTCTAACAGCATTTTCAGCTGTGACCGTATCAGCTGCTGATCCTTCTATGCTTTGGAAAAAGTTAGCCACGGTACTGGCAGTGATTTCAAAGTTAGCAGGAGTCGTGCAATTTGATGAATCATAAGCAGTGTGATTGAATGGCACGAATGCTATTTTATATTCTGCACCTCTGACAGTGACATTAACATCCATAGTACGTAGATGTATAGGTATGCGTTTTCTTAATTCATCTATACTGCCAAGGATATTGCCAGTGTCATCTATGGCATAGAAATCTATCTGTAGTAAGTAGGGATTTTCTAGATAGTTTAAACTTTTAACATCTACACTGGCTTGTAATAGCCTTTCTACCAGTGTAAATCCATAGGGCTCTATCAGTGTAAATGTGCCATCCACAGCATTGGTATTGCGACTGATATCATTGGGGTGGATAATAGTATCCATGGTCAAATCATCAAAGTAAAAGTCTTCGCTGAAATGTGAGTTTCTTGGAAACGTATCTGGACTATAACGCCCAGCACTGGCTACCAGTACATTCTTTGGTGTATAGGTTTGATTTTGTACGGTACTGTTGTATTCATCCTGTGACAGCAAGTGCCAGCTCAAGCCATAGATATAACTGGCATAGCTTTTTAATCTATTGGGCAATGGTGTATTTAAATTTGGTGTATCTGGATTACTGCTGCTGGGATTGGCAGCGGCATTGGGATTGTTAGCATTGGCATTATCAGTAAGAGCATTTGTATCTGTTTTTGGTGCTGGATCTGCCAGAGCCGCTTCAGATTCTACTGATCCTGTTGGAGTCGCAATAGAATTGTTATTATTAGTAGTAGAATCAATATTAGTTTTTTCTGCTGGAGTTACTGCTGTGGGATCTGTCACAGACTCTGGTGGTGCAGCTGTAGTTTGCGTTACTTGGCTAGATGCTGAGTCTTGAGTTGGGGTTTGTGCGGCAGCATAGGCTCCTGGTACCGCAGTATCAGTACTGGGATCTGCAGCCAACTTCAGATAATCTTCTGCACGAGCTTGTGCCGCATCACTATTAGGGTAATTTTTTGAAGTAGAATTACCTAAATTCATTAATGCTTCACTGGGAGTAGCACCTTGTGCTGATCCCCAACTTCCTGAAACACGCCATTCACCTAAAGATGTTTTTTGGAAAGTTACTGGCCCGTAAACTAGATTGCCACCAGAATCAAGTGATGTTTGAACAGCCATTCGTTATAACCCCAACGCGGCAGTTAGATTTGTCTTTTGTGGTACGTAGATGATAACACCAGGAACGAAATCAAATATGGGATCTTGTAGGACGTTGGGATTACGTATCGCAAATACCCACCATAGGCTGGCATCACCATACAAGTCAAAAGCCAGCAGGTCAGGACGGTTACCATAGATGATGTCAATTTGATACTGTACATCTGTTGGATCAACAGGTATGCTGGGAATGGCTGCTACATCTAGGAAGAACCCATAGAATTCTGTGTTGGCATAAGGACTGGTTTTAGTATAAGTCACTGACATTATAGGAATCCTCCAAAGCCAGTTTTGCTGTCTTTGATCAGTTTGCCTTGGGCGAAATCTGCCATGTTAAATCTATTGTGTAGATTAGCACGACTGTACATTGGGCGTAGCGTTACTGCGATGGTACTGGTAGTAGGCACACGTGTATTTGTAGTGATGGTATTGTATTTCAGTGTATTGCCAGCGGCTACGATGGCTTTAGTTCCATCTGTAGTAGCCTGTGTGCTAGATTGCAACAAGCTAGGCACATTGGTAGCATCTTGTACATAGCTGTTTGGTGTAGCTGGAGTCTGTGTAGTAGCGCCACTGTCTTCCAATGATGTGGTGCTGATAGGTACAGACAAGTAGTCAGCTTCATTGGGCAACACGTGATTGAATGCTGTGATCACACAAGGTACGTGTGGGAAGTAGTGACTGCCATAACCATCTAAGAATACTATTGGTGGAGGATTGCCTACGTTAGCACCACTGCCAAAGAACATTTTGGTTGCTGAACGGAAAAAGTACACTGCTGCCATTAGGTATTGTCCGTCTTCTGGTGTTTGTACAGTGAACTCACCTGAAATCTGTATGTCTGCCACTTCTGAATAGTTGTAGAAGTGTGCGGGATAATTACTATGTGTAAGCTGTGCGGTAGCATAGTTAGCATTATGTGTTACTGAAATCTGTGGAGTATAGGGCCAAATGACTCCGTTGGTTTCTACCAAAGGATACATCAATGAATTTGTCGCTAGTCCAACGTCTTGATAGAGTATATAAGCACCTGGAGCCAGGCTCACACGCACACGCCAATCGTCTTCTGCTGGTGCAGTCGCTCCGCCCTGTTGATTTAGGCTCTGTGTACCAATGTTAGGAATACTTTTTGGTAAACCTGGTATGCCACCTACATTTAATCCCGTGCCAGCTAGCCTGCTTACACCTGTTTTTAATAGATCAAATACACTACCACCACTGCCAGCAGTGGCAGAAGCGGCTGCATCACCGCTGGTTAGCTGATTTGATACCACTTGATCTGTAAATGATGCCATTTTTAAAATACCTCTTGCTTTTATGTATTTATAGGTATTATAATAGTAGTATATTAAAAGGAACCCATCGCAATGCGAAAAGTGAACTACTTGAACAATAAAGATATTTTAAAAGAAATCGCTAAAAGTAAGCTGACATATTGTAGTTTCATTGACGACAGTGTCAAGAGTTACGATATGATCGTCACGTGTGTTGACAAGATTACTAAAAAAGCCATACAAGAGGCACGCAAAGCTCGTGCAGAACGTCTAGCTAAAGAAGCACAAGAAGCTGATCTACTCAATGGCGTTAAGAAAAAACTAGACGAATACCTAACTCCTACTAAAGATATTCCACAGACTGACGTGGTTTTCCGTGTGATGACCTGGGCGCATATACCAATTGATGAAGCTAAACAGAAAAAAGCTGATGCCAAAGCGCAGGAAGAGTATGATGCTGATGAAGATAACTTTGAAACTGAGTACGACGAACCTGTGGTAGTCAAAGGTGCTACAAAATATACCAAGGTTAACTTTCCTCCATTCCAACATTACAAAGTAGATGATGAAGGAAATCCCGTATGCGTTGGTAAAAGCCATTGGAAAGGTGGTTTAGAAAAAGGTAAATTCTCAAAAGATCACGGTACCATGACTGCTAAACTAGCACACATGTTTATTAAATTGTGTGAACGCTATGCTACTCGCAGCAACTGGCGTGGTTATACCTATAATGATGAGATGCGATCACAGGCATTGTTACAATTAAGTCAGATTGGTCTACAGTTTGATGAAGCAAAAAGTCAAAATCCATTTGCCTACTACACAGCGGCTATCACTAATAGTTTCACCCGTGTATTAAACATTGAAAAACGTAACCAAAATATCCGTGATGATATTTTAGAAATGAACAACTATAGTCCTAGTTATACACGTCAGGGTGATTGGGGTGCTGGTGGCGGGCATTACGAAGAGTAAATGGCGAAATTGTCATTAGACATTAATACTTTTATCAACTATAATATAACTCATGGCTAATCTATTTAAGAAAGCGGCTGTTTGTACGGATATCCATTTTGGATTAAAGTCTAACAGCCAAACACACAACGACGATTGTGAAAACTTCATCAAGTGGTTTATTGCTACTGCCAAAGAACAAGGGTGTGAAACCTGTTTCTTCACTGGTGATTGGCATAACAATCGCGCGGCAATCAATATCGTCACACTTAACTATAGTTTACGAGCATTGGAGATGCTGAATGAAGCTTTTGATGTGGTTTACTTTATTCCCGGTAATCATGATCTATATTATAGAGATAAGAGAGACATACAATCAGTGGAGTGGGCGAGACATCTCCCTAACGTCCGCATTGTCAACGATTGGTTCAGCGACGGTGATGTTGTTATCGCTCCTTGGCTTGTTGGTGATGATCATAAACGTGTACAAAAGCTAGAAGGCAAATACTGCTTTGGGCATTTTGAATTACCACACTTCTATATGAATGCCATGGTACAGATGCCAGACACTGGTGAAATCCAAGCTGGTGCTTTCCAAGGATTTGAAAAGGTGTTCAGCGGACACTTCCACAAGCGTCAAGAAAAGGGCAATATCGTCTACCTAGGCAATTGTTTCCCGCATAACTATGCTGACGCTGGTGATGATAGTCGTGGTATGATGACCATAGAGTGGGGCAAGGAACCAGAATATCACACTTGGCCAGATCAACCTAGATATCGTGTGTATAATTTAAGTGATGTACTGCGCACACCAGAAGCATTATTGTTACCAAACATGCATTGTCGTGTCAATCTAGACATTGACATTACCTATGAAGAAGCCACATTCATCAAAGAAACATTTGTGGGTACTTACAGTCTACGTGAATTAACACTATTACCAGTTAAGAACATGGACATTGGACAAGACATTATCTTAGGTAACATACAATTTGAAAGTATTGATACTATTGTTACTAATCAATTAACTAATATTGCCAGCGACCACTACGATCCAAACTTATTACTTGACATCTATAGACATCTATAATGCTTGACCTAGCAGATTATTTTTCAAAGGGTGAAAAATGGTTATATGATGAATTACAGAGTATCAAGCAAGATGTATTTCCAGATACTTTTAAATTAATCATCGTTCACAATCAAGATCAATATAATAACGAGTCCTCTGCTGGCATTGCTCTTGGTAAATTACAAGAATTATTAACTCTATTAGACTTTCCAAATTTCTTTATACAGGTACAGACAGCTAATAAAAATATCAGCTGGGAATTAGAAACAGTTAAACAACTGTATTGTCCAAATGAAAATACCATTGATTATTTGATCATTGACGGAGAATTTGATCGTATTATTAAAAAGCAAGATACTTTATGTATTTTGCCTTGGATACATTTATATGTTAATCCGCAAGGTCAGGTCGGAACTTGTTGTGAATATGATGAGAAGTTTCCTTTGGGGAATCTAAATGATTCTAATTTAGAAGATATTGCCAACAGTGAAACAATGAAGATCGTAAGAACTCAAATGATAAAAGGGCAACGCCCTAATGGGTGTTCTAAATGTTGGACCAAAGAAGATGCCAATGTAGTATCATTGCGATCTGAAATGAATAAAAAATATCTGCATCATATGAATTTAGTTCAACGCACTCGTGATGATGGATACGTGGATGATTTTAAATTACGATATTTAGATTTCCGTGCCAGTAATGTATGTAATCTCAAATGTCGCATGTGTGGTGGTAAATTCAGCAGTAGAATCGCAGAGGAAGAATCAAAACTATATGATCAAGATCAATATATTGAACTCAAGTTATCAAAAGATCAGATTGATTCTACTTTGGCCTTTCTTGAATCAAATATTGACAGTTTAGAGTTTGTTTATTTTGCAGGTGGGGAACCATTGTTAATACCAGAGCACTATAAAATATTAGATTTATTAATCAAACATAAACGCAATGATATTGCTATATCATACAATACGAATCTTACCACACTAAAATATAAAAATATTAACATTATTAACTATTGGAATCAATTTTCTAATATCAGCGTAGGGGCCAGCATAGATGTATTTGGTCCACAAGCTGATTACGTCAGATCAGGAACAGATTACGATCAAATTGAACAAAATTATCATGCTATCAAAGACTACGTTAAATTTAGTATCACTAGTATAGTACATATATTGAACGTATTTAATTTACCTAAATTGCAAAAGAATTGGATTGAAGTGATTAATTTAGACCCAAGAGACATATCATTTCAAATATTAATAACACCTGAATACTTGGCATTACAGGTATTGCCCAATGATTATAAAAAAATAGTCAAAGAGACTATAGATCAGCACATTGGATGGTTACTGACTGTTATGAACACCGAACATCTTGTTCTTACGTGGCAAAGTGTGTTACAATATATGGATCTTGAAGATAAAAGTCATTTGCTAAATGAATTTTTTAGATTAAACGATGATAAAGATCGCTATAGAAAAGAAAGATTAGAAGATGCTATTCCAGAACTTCAAAATTTGAGAAACTATGTTTAAAATAAAATATCTTACAGTTAAAAACTTTATGAGTGTTGGTAATTCAACACAAGCTGTCAATTTTGATCGCAAGGACTTAACTCTAGTCTTAGGTGAAAACATTGACTTGGGTGGTGATGACACAGGTGCACGTAACGGTACAGGTAAGACTACTATCATCAATGCACTAAGTTATGCCTTATATGGTCAGGCGCTGACCAACATACGTAAAGATAATCTAGTTAATAAGACCAATCAAAAGTCTATGCTGGTCACTATCGACTTTGAAGTCAACGGCGTTGACTATAAGATTGAGCGTGGACGCAAATCCAATGTACTTAAATTCTACATAGGTGATCAAGAACAAGAAGCCAAAGATGACAACAGTCAAGGTGATAGCCGTGAAACACAGCAGGAGATTGAACGCTTGCTAGGAATGTCGCATGACATGTTCAAACATATCGTAGCTTTGAATACCTACACTGAACCATTTCTTGCACTGAAGCCCAATGATCAACGCACTATCATCGAACAACTGTTAGGTATTACCTTATTGAGTGAGAAAGCAGAAGCACTCAAAGAGCAAAGTAAGGCCACAAGGGACGCCATCCAACAGGAAGAGTTTAAGATCAAAGCAGTGCAAGATGCTAATAAGAAAATTGAAGAGCAAGTTGAAAGCCTACAGCGTCGTCAGATGTTATGGCTAACCAAACACAAAGATGATACACGCAAATTACAAGATGCATTAGATGAACTGCTTAAATTAGATATCGATGCAGAAATTGCCGCACACAAAGAACTGTCCGCTTATGATCAAAGGCGTAGAGATATCGCAGACTTAACTAAAGCTATCGCACGTGCAGAGCAAGATCAAACTAGAGAAGAAAAGACCATTGAGAAATTAAAGAAAGAAATAGAAGATTTAAAAGATCACAAGTGTTATGCCTGTGGTCAAGACTTACATGATACCAAACATGAAGAAGTCCTAGCTGGCAAAGAAAAGTCTTTACAAGAAGCCGCACAACAATATCTAACTACTAATGGGCAGTGGATAGAACTAACCGGTGCATTAAAAGAACTAGGTGAACTAGGCACACCACCAAAAGTCTACTATGATAAAGAAGAAGATGCTATACATCATCGTAGTACCGTGGCTAGCTTACAAACACAAATTGAAAGTAAGTCTACAGAAGAAGATCCGTATGCTGAACAGATTGTTGAAATGCGACAAACTGTCCTAGCTGAATTTGACTACAGTGTAATGAACGAACTTGTTCGTGTTAAAGAACACCAAGAGTTCTTATATAAATTATTAACTAACAAAGATAGTTATATACGTAAACGTATTATTGATCAAAACTTGAGCTACTTGAACGCTCGACTAAGCCAATATCTTGACCGTATTGGCTTACCCCATACTGTGGTATTTATGAATGACTTGTCAGTTAACATCACTGAGTTAGGACGTGAACTAGACTTTGATAATTTATCGCGCGGTGAACGTAACAGATTGATACTTTCATTGTCATGGGCATTCCGTGATGTGTGGGAGTCATTATATCAACCAATCAACTTATTGTTTATTGATGAGTTGATTGACAGTGGTATGGATGCGTCAGGTGTAGAGAATGCCATGGCTATACTTAAAAAGATGTCGCGTGATGCACACAAATCTATTTGGTTAGTATCACACAGAGATGAGCTAGGTGGTCGTGTAAACAATGTGCTCACTGTGGTAAAAGAAAACGGATTTACTAGTTATAACACTGATGTAGAAATTACCTAATGTTTGATTACGATGCCATTGATGAATATCAAATTGAGATTACCACGCACTGTAATGCTGCCTGCCCACAATGTCCACGCAATATCAATGGGGAAGAGATAAACCCTTATCTACCTTTAGAGTATCTTTCACATACAGTCATTGATCAGGCATTTCCTAAAAAATTAGTCAGCAGATTGCGCCAGATATTTTTTTGTGGTAGTTACGGTGATCCAATAGCACACCCAGACTTCTTAGATATCTTGCGTGATTTTCGTAGTAAAAGTCCTACAGTTTGGTTATATCTACATACCAATGGTGGTATACGCAGTCCCGAGTGGTGGACAGAACTTGCTGGCATATTAAATGGCTATGGTAAAATAGATTTTGGTATTGACGGATTAGCTGATACCAACCATCTATATCGTCGTAACGTACATTGGAATAAAGTTATGGCTAATACATCTGCATTTATTTCAGCAGGTGGCAAAGCACAATGGAACTATATTGTATTCCAACACAACGAACATCAAGTGGAGCAGGCTAAACAGTTAAGTCAGGACATGGGGTTTGAATCATTCTTATCTAGGAACACTGGTAGATTTTTCAATCACAATCAAGTAGAAGAAATGAAATTTTGGCCAGCTGGTACTTATAATTTAGAACCGCCTGTTAATCCACAGTACAAAAATCGTTCAATGCTAAGGTTGACAGAATTAAAGAAAGAATACAATAATATAAGAGACTATTTTGACTCTACAGAAATACGCTGTGATGCGTTATTAGGTAAGAAGGTAGTTATAACTGGTGAAGGATTAGTATTACCTTGTAATTTCTTTACACACAATTTATACGATAAAAGATTTTATGATAGAGATACCCTGCCAGGTAGCAATGATTTGAGTTTTGTCAACGGCAAAAATCAAGTTAGGACATTTTTAGAAACCTATGGATTAGATAATTTAAATATAAAACATCGATCACTAGAAGACATATTCGCAAATAACTTTTGGGATCATTTAGTTCACAGTTGGACTAAGGATTTAGAGCATGGTAGAATATTTGAATGTGCCATGACCTGTGGTAGTAAACTGACCAAAGTATGGGATCAAGGAGGAAACAAGAGATGAAGATGTTAGTAACAGGCGGTAACCGTGGATTAGGGTTATCTTTAGTCGATCATTTTACTGCGGATTCTATAAGTCGTGCAGACGGTTTTGATATTACCAAAGATATTAAAACAATAGCAGAAAAATCATTAGCCTATGATATCTTTGTTAACAACGCCTTTGATGGGCCACCACAAGAACCTTGGGCAAACTTTGCACAATCTAATGTATATTTTGCTGTTTATGATGCATGGGTTAGTGCCAATAAATCAGGTTATATTTTTAATATTGGATCTGTTGGAGCGAAGAATATTGTTGCTCCAGAACCTAGATTTGAAACGTATCGCGTATCCAAGGCTGCATTAGAACATGCTAGTAAACAAGGCACACAGGCATTTAAACAAAATAAAGTTCCGTTTAGAACTACGTTAATTACCTTAGATAGATTAGATACAGAGTTAAGTCGTAGTAGGCCAACGTGGACTGGTAATGGTATAGATTTAACAGATGTGTGTAATTTTATTGACTATGCAACTGGCGTAAACAACAACACTGTTATCGAAGAAATAACTTTATACTGTAATTTTGACCATGCTTGATTGGCGACAACAACAATTAAATTGGTTTGAAGATCATGCGATGATCAAACAGGATCACGACCTATTAGAAAAAATCAAACAGGTAAATCCTAGATCTATATTGTTCAAAGGTGACTCAGAACATTTTCAATCGTTGATAGAAACTAAAGATACTCCCTATGATTTTTGTATCTACATTGTCAATCATTCATTTAATTTTAATACTTTAGTTAATAATATAAATGCTATCATTGATTCTGCCCTGCAAAACAACAGTACATTGTATTTGTCTATAAACAAATACCTAGCACAAGCCGACACATATGATATTAATTTGCCCTCTGACTATGATCTTGCTATTAAAAAATTTATGATTTCAAATGTACAGGCTGAATTACAAGATTACTATAGCGGTGCAGGAGACGATGGCAAACAGTTTAATTGGGTGCATCCGTTGACTAGATTTTATTTTAAGATTACCAAATGAAAATACTAAGTTCATATAGCGATAGTACTATTAAAACTACTCCTGCTATATTAGCTGAGAGGGCAGAAAGAACAGTATATCCTATATCAGATCATTTGATTAATTCTATTGTAGGAAAATTTGACAGCAATACTGTAATATTGTTTAGTGGTAGTTGGAGATTTAATTTTAATGCAGTATATATAGAACACAAAGGATTC
>Ga0214165_1001771_pt1 | contig 11122 bp, 7 predicted proteins | sample TroBogypolimnion_34_FD_153004 | JGI IMG/M metagenome (GOLD analysis project Ga0214165, IMG submission 153004) | Freshwater microbial communities from Trout Bog Lake, WI - Practice 03JUN2009 hypolimnion v3 | ecosystem: Environmental > Aquatic > Freshwater > Lake > Hypolimnion/Profundal zone ... | reverse complement strand
TTCACCTGAATGTGCCGCTAATCCCGATGTTGATCGTAAAGATTTGTATCGTACCAATTATGAAGCCATGAAAATTGCTATTTCACGTGCGATGAATAATTCACCTAGTATTGAAGAACTCATTGCTAATCGTCATAAAATTGTTCATGAGATGTATGATCCAGAGACTGGCGAGTCTCAATGGTAGTTTGTTTCTAATCGTTAAGATAAATAGCCATCACTTTAACGAGTGTGTGGCTGTTTATCATCTTTCTTGTTTTTCTTCGAAATTATTTGTCGACTAATGCTAAGGAAAGTAACTTAAATTAATGGTTATTTGTCACTTTATAATCAAGCCTTCATTATTATTCTATATAATGAACACAAAACTCTTTATCCTCAACATTAAATTTTAAAATGCCTTTATTACGTTTATCCAATATTTCCATTGCTTTTGGTACCCATGCTTTATTAAAAGACGCCGATTTCCAGTTAGATGCTGGTGAAAGAGTTGGTTTACTAGGCCGTAATGGTGAAGGTAAATCTACCTTAATGAAAATCATTGCTGGCAATATTTTACCTGATCATGGCGATATTTGGCGTCAACCTGAATTAAGGTTGGCATGGTTAGAACAATCTCCTGATCTACCTGATGATGCGACTATCTATGATGCCGTTGCCGGTGGTTTAGGTGAGTTAGGGGAATGGATTACTCGCTACCATGCGCTGACCTTATCAATGGATTATGATGATGAAAAAGCCTTAAATGAAATGGGTGACTTGCAGCATAAGCTTGAAGCACATAATGGTTGGCATTTTCAGCAACGTGTTGAAAATACTTTAACCAAGTTAGACTTGCCAGGTGACTTAAAAATTAATAGTTTGTCGGGTGGTTGGAAGCGACGAGTTGCCTTAGCGCGTGCTTTAGTGATCGAACCGGAAGTGCTGCTGCTTGATGAACCTACCAATCATCTCGATTTTGAAAGTATTCTTTGGTTGGAAGAGCAATTACTTAACTTTCAAGGCGCTGTATTATTTGTGACCCATGATCGATCATTCTTGCAAAAATTAGCGACACGAATTGTTGATTTGGATCGTGGTAACTTAGTGTCATGGGCCGGTAATTATGATGACTACTTAACCCGTAAAGCCGCAGCTCTCGAAGATGAAGCGAATCAAAATGCCGAGTTTGATAAAAAACTAGCAGAAGAAGAGGTTTGGATACGGCAAGGCGTAAAAGCGCGACGCACACGAAATGAAGGGCGCGTTAGAGCGTTAGAAAAATTACGTAATGAGCGAGCTCAACGCCGATTACAACAAGGTACTGCTAGATTGGCTTTGGAAAAAGGTGATGCTTCAGGTAAAAAGGTTATCGAAGTCGATGATATTTGTTTTGGTTACGGCGATAGACAAATTATTAATCATTTTTCTACCTTAATTCAGCGCGGAGATAAAATTGGTTTAATCGGTGCTAATGGCGCGGGTAAATCAACACTGCTAAAACTTTTGTTAAAACAGATAGAGCCTAATAGCGGTATCGTAGATCAGGGTACTAAACTCGAAATCGCTTATTTTGACCAATTACGTGATCAATTAGATCCTAATTTGACAGTTGCTGATACCGTTGCTGATGGTAATGATTTTGTCGAAATAGCCGGTAACAAGCGTCATGTTATGTCTTATTTAGGTGATTTCTTATTTGCACCTGCCAGAGCAAGGTCGCCGGTTAAAAGTTTATCGGGTGGTGAAAAAAATCGATTATTACTAGCACGATTATTTACTAAGCCTGCTAATCTAATTGTCATGGATGAGCCTACCAATGACCTAGACTTAGAAACATTAGAGCTGTTAGAAGAAAAGCTAGTCAATTATGACGGAACTTTGTTGCTGGTGAGTCATGATAGGGCCTTTCTTGATAATGTGGTCACGAGTGTTTATGTGCTAACAGGATCTGGTGATGTTGATGAGTTTGTCGGTGGTTATACTGACTGGATGAGTTATGTAAAACAAACTGAGGCTAGTAAGCCAGTGGTTACGGTAAAGAAAATCGAATCGGTGGCCAAGCCAGAATCTTCTAGCAACTCTAAAAAGAAGAAGTTAAGCTTTAAAGAACAGCAAGAGCTTAATAAATTGCCGGATATGATTGATGAGTTAGAAGCTAAGCAAGCAGCATTAACGTTGCAAATTAGTTCATCAGGATTTTATAAAAAAGAACCCTTAGCAATAGCAAAGACCTTAGATGAACTGAAGGCCATAGAAGCTGATTTAGAGAAAGTTTATGCTCGTTGGAATGCTTTAGAAGCAGTAACAGACGAAATTTAGGTTAAAAATTCATTGCAAGATAGCGTAATCTCGACTATCCTTGTCGATTGTCAAAGTCACCCTATGACAAACAATCTAGGAGAGATGGCCGAGTGGTCGAAGGCGCACGCCTGGAAAGTGTGTATACGGTAACGTATCGAGGGTTCGAACCCCTCTTTCTCCGCCATTAATTTGGGGTGTTAGCTCAGCTGGTAGAGCAGTGGACTCTTAATCCATAGGTCCGGGGTTCGAACCCCCGACACCCCACCAATAATATATATAACTCTTTGAAATATAAGAGTTATTTATTTGTTAAAATATCATTGATTTCACAAGTGAGATACAATGACAGTTCAAACCCCATCTTATTTACTCAAATCTCGTCACGGAATTTGGTATTTTCAAATTCAAATACCTGAAAAATTCAGAACATCTCAAAAAAGAAAATTATTTAGAAAGTCATTAAAAACAAGCAATCGTATAATAGCATTGAAAATGGCTAAAATATGGTGGTTGAGAATGGAGGAAAATGATTTTCAATGGGAAGCAGAAGCAGAAGCCGATTTTCTCAATGAACAATATCATCGCGGTAAATTAATCTATCAACAGTTAACTAAACTTGATAGTAATGACACCTATGAAATACACGCATTCCTTGATTCATTAAGTATGGTTGAAGAAAATGCTTTGCGATACTATAACGACAAGATTGAATATCTAGCACAATCTACGCCCATCATACAAATAAATGATAATTCTCCTGTGCTGTCGGAACTCACTGAAAAATTCATTGCCGAAAAGAGAATCAATTGGGGTGAAAAACAACGAGAATCTATTGAACATAAAGAATATAGACCTAAGATTTCATTGTTTATTCAACTGGTAGGTGATAAATCGGGCAGTAAATTAACAAAGCAGGATGTAATAAAATACAAAGATTCGTTATTTATGTAACGAATCAATTATCAACATTTATTCTATTTCTGGCATGTCGTCACCGAAGGTAGCATTACTGCTGCCTGTGAAAAACTGCATCTTGCCCAACCCACTATCAGCGAACAGTTGACAGTATTTGAGCAAGCGATTGGGGAAAAATTATTTTATAAACAAGGTCGCAAGCTGCAATTAACCGATACTGGACGTATTGTTTTTCACTATGCCGAGGAGATTTTTGCGTTAGGTCGAGAGTTAGGTAAAACCTTAAAAGGTTTGCCGACTGGTAGAGCATTACGCTTAAGCATTGGTATTGCTGATGCATTGCCAAAATTAGTAGTCTATCGGTTAATGCAGCCGGTTTTTCAATTGCCTGAACCGGTACAAATTTATTGTTATGAAGATAAAGTTGAACGGTTGTTGAACGATATTACCCTACAACGTATTGATTTAGTTCTATCAGATACCCCATTGACCTCAAGTAGCAATTCCAATATCTTCAATCATCTATTAGGTGAGTCTGCGGTGACTGTGTTTGCCAGCGCAGATCTTGCGGCTATTTACCGACCCAATTTTCCGCGTTCTTTGAGCGGTGCGCCATTTTTACTGCCTACCAATAACATGGCCTTACGCCGCTCCTTAGATCAGTGGTTTGATAATGAAAATATTCGGCCAAACATTCACGCTGAAATTGAAGACAGCGCGTTAATAAAAACATTTGGCAAAGGGGGGATGGGGTTGTCTGTTGCACCAACTATTGTTGAATCTGAAATTAAACGTCAGTATATGGTTGAAACGGTAGGTAGTATCGAGTCGGTCAAAGAAAGTTTTTACGCAATTACTGTGCCTAGAAATCTAAAACATCCTGCGGTGACCGCTATTTTGGATAATGCACGAGATAATCTCTTTTGAATTCCATTTTTAAGTTGAATTCGCGTTGCTTTCTAGAAGTTGTTTAGTATTTTACTACTGTGCTAATTTGGCTAAGATATCGCAGTTTAGCCCGCTAACATTAGCTCAAAATGACTGGCCTTTGCTGTTAGTAATTTCTTGCATAAGCTTAATCAGTCATTTAGCTTTAAGGTAAATGACTGCTTTCGATTATATTGCTGTCATGAAAAATGTAACTACCAAAGTCTGCTGATGGCCGAACTGAGTCATTCACGAAAACTCGAGTCCAATAGTGAATCTAAGGCAAATCATTACTAGGGTCACTGTCTTTTTGTTCAGATATAACGTCAATTAAGGCATAAAGTTTTTCTTCTTCTTTTTCTGATGACAAGCTAATTGAAATCTCTGAAATATAAAATATGAGTCCTACCAGCATTAACAAGATAGACACTACAAAAACCAATACGCCAACGATTAATGCTTGCTGTATATACAAAGCTAATCCAATGATTAAACAAGTCACCATCGTGCCAGTAATGCCCAATAAGGTGCAGAAGAAAGCATTTCTTATTTTTGAAGCGCGGTATTGAATTGATTCTATTTGTGATTGTAAAACTAAAGCTTCTTTCTTTTTCCCTTCTGCAATCGCTAAATGTTTCTCTCTATGAAAGATTCGCAAGCGCGTTACTATGCCCATTAATCGTGTATTTATAGAAAGCACCAATAAACTTGCAGCAGAAATAAAAATTGCAGGTGCAACGAATGCTTGAAATATCTCTATACTAATCATGTTTTAAATTTAGCTCCTTACCGTAACCATGTTGTTTTGAATTTATAACTGCTTATGATGACTTTTATAAAGAGTATACATTCGATTGGACAGGTTGAGCCAAAATGTCTAAGGTAAAAAAGGAAGTTACTTTGTTTCTATAACGTATCATAAGTCATGATTAATGATACGTTGAAACGATAATGAAACATATTAAAGTTATATCTACATTTTAAAAGGACTACAGGCTAATAAAATTAAGAGCTGTGTCGTATGGCACAAGCTTTGCTATATATTAATCATAACCAACCCACAACTAGAGACAACTCATGTTATTTAAGCAATTATTTGATCAAGAAACTTGGACTTACACTTATTTAATCGCTGATCCTGTTACTAAAGAGGCGGTATTGATTGATCCAGTCAACACTCATATAGAGGCCTATATTACATTGCTAGCCGCGCATGGTTTGCAGTTGAAATACACCTTAGAAACACATGTACATGCTGACCACATTACCGCCAGCGGTTTGTTACGCCAACGATTGGGATCACAAACTGGTGTCAGTCAACTTTGTGGGGCAACAACTGCCGATATACAAATTCAAGATGGTGATGTATTTGAATTTGCAGCGGGTGAACTGATTAAAGTGATTGCTACACCAGGCCATACCTCTGGCAGTATTTCTTATTTATGGCGTGATCGTCTATTTACGGGGGATTCGCTCTTAATTGGTGGTTGTGGTCGTACTGATTTTCAAGGTGGTGATGCTGGTGCGCAATATGATTGCATTACCCAACGCTTGTTTACCTTGCCTGATGAAACCTTGGTTTATCCAGGGCACGATTATCAACAGCGTTGGGTGAGTAGCATTATGCAAGAACGCACGACTAATCCACGATTAGCTGGAAAGTCGCGTGAACAGTTTATTGACATTATGAATAATTTGAATCTTCCTAAACCACGCTTAATTGATGAAGCGGTACCTGCTAATCGTTATTGTGGATTGGACGAAAATGAACGTCAGGATGCGGTTGCCTTAAGAGACGAACAACCATTGCGTGTAACCACTAAAACCGAAGATCTTGTGGCTATTGCAAAGCAACATGTTACTGAAATCGATGTGGCTAAAGCTAAACAACTGTTAGCAGATGGTCATTTAGTTCTAGTTGATACTCGTGAAGAAAGTGAATACGCAGCTGGGCATATAGAAGGTGCATTATTACTACCTCGTGGCGTACTGGAATTTAAAATAGGTGCTACGCCGGAATTAGCCGACAAAGGTAAAAGCGTGTTAATTTATTGCCGCACAGGCGGACGCTCTGCATTAGCGGCACAAACCTTGCAACAACTGGGTTACACTAATGTCCTGTCTATGGCAGGCGGTTTTGAAGCTTGGAAAAATGCATGAAGTAGGTTGGTCTAACAGTTTTATCGTTAACTCAACACCATCGCGACTATGTTGGGTTGTGAAAAGTTGCAACTCAACTTACAGAATTACAAATAAAAGAACAAGTATCACCCAATAAAGAGAAGATCTGCGCATCTTCCATTAATAAGTAAACAAGAGAAAATTATGACTACCCAACACCACACTTTACTCATCGTCGGCGGCGGCGCAGCAGGCGTTTCAGTTGCTAATAATATGCGACGTGTCAACGCAAACATCGATATTGCTCTTATCGAGCCTTCAGAAAAGCATTATTACCAACCCGGTTTTACTATTATCGGCGGTGGTGCGTACACCATGAAAGAAACTGTCCGTAATGAAGCTGATTTAATTCATGCTAGCGTGAAATGGATTAAAGACTATGCCGAGACTTTTCAACCAGAAGCCAATACGATTACTTTGCGTTCTGGCGACACACTTAGTTATGACTATCTAGTAGTTTGCCCTGGCTTACAACTCGATTGGGATAAAATTGTAGGCTTAAAAGATACCATAGGTAAAAATAATGTTTGTAGTAATTACTCTGCCGATACCGTGGAATACACTTGGGAATGTATAAAAAATCTGCAATCAGGTACCGCCTTATTTACCCAACCGCCTATGCCGATTAAATGTGCCGGCGCACCGCAAAAAATCATGTATCTAGCTGCCGATCGTTTCCGTAAAAAGCGTATCCTAGATAAAATGAATATTGAATTCTATAATGCCGGCCCGGTGTTATTTGGTATTCCATTTTTCGCTAAAGCTCTGCATAAAGTGGTGACTGGTTATGGCATTAAAACTAACTTCAATCATAATCTAATCGAAATTGACGGCCCTGCTAAAACGGCTACCTTTGAAACGACTGATAGCGAAGGCAACAAACAACAGGTGATTAAAGCCTTTGATATGATCCATGTGACACCGCCACAAAGTGCCCCTGATTTTATTAAGAATAGTCCTTTAGCTAATTCCGCAGGCTGGGTCGATGTTAATGACAAAACCTTGCAACATCATAAGTTCAGTAATATCTTCGGACTAGGCGACGCAACATCAACACCCAATGCAAAAACTGCCGCAGCGGTACGTAAACAAGTTCCAGTAGTCGTTGATAATATTCTTCATTTGATCAATAACCAGTCGCTATCTGATAAATATGATGGTTATGGTTCATGTCCGCTAACCACCTCACTCAGTACAGTCATGCTGGCCGAGTTTGCTTATGGTGGCAAGGTCACACCTTCATTTCCCTTACTTGATCCTAGAAAAAATCTGTTCATTTGGTGGATAGGTAAAAAAATAGGTTTTCCTTGGATGTACTGGCATTTAATGCTTAAAGGCTATCGCATCGATATTCCGCATTTAGAAAGCTATGCCAAACGTTTTATAAAAGAAGATTAATTTAAGACGACAGGCGAATGGCGAAGGGCAAAAAACCTTACAGCCTTCGCCTTTCACCCTTAGCCTTTTGTCCTTCATCTTTTCTATGCCTCAATTAAAGCCCACTAACTCGCGAATAGCACAACTATTTCCCATTAGCGACTGGTTAAAAACCTATACCCGCGAAGATCTAAGTAATGATCTGTTTGCTGGTATTATTACGGCTATTCTTTTGGTTCCTCAAGGAATTGCCTATGCGATCTTGGCGGGCTTGCCGCCGCAATTGGGTTTATATGCCAGTATTCTGCCACCAGTATTGTATGCGTTATTTGGAACGAGTCGAACTCTATCGGTAGGACCTGTTTCTATAGCTGCGATTATGATTGCCAGTTCTTTAACGTCACCTGAGGTTAGTGCTTTGGGTCATCCTATGCAAAGCACTTTAATGCTGTCTGCAGAAAGCGGCATCATTATGCTGATCATGGCTTTGTTTCGCATGGGTAGCTTGGTTAATTTTATTAGCCATCCAGTACTGGCTGGATTTACCAGTGGCGCAGCGTTGTTGATTATCGGTAATCAACTACCACTATTGGCAGGCTTAAATACACCCTCATGTGGTATTGATGTCATTTGTTATAGTCATTATTTCTCTGGCGCAATAACCAACACTATATTATTAAGTCTCGCCGCCTTAAGTTTATTACTGTTTTTTGGCAAACCACTAACAGTCTCTCTTAAAATACTGAAGGTGAATCGGGCGCTGAGTACGGCACTTAGTAAGTGTGGGCCATTATTAACCGTGATACTGGCAACAGTAGTAGTTAGTTATTTTAAACTTGCTGATCAGCAAGTTGCCGTTGTCGGTAATGTGCCTTCTGGATTTCCAGAACTTAATATGAGTATTGTAGGTGACGTTTTTTTAGGAAGTGAGTGGGGCAGGGCGAAATTGTTACTGCCTGATGCGGCCTTTATTGCCTTAATTGCTTATGTTGAAAGTGTCGCTATTGCCAAAGTGACTGCCAATCTCAGAGGTGAAAAAATCATCCCTAATCAGGAGTTGATTGCTTTGGGTGCGGCTAATATCGTCGCGTCAGTTTCTGGAGGTATGCCGGTTGCAGGTGGCTTCAGCCGAACCATGGTGAATTTTGCGGCGGGCGCACGTACTCAAATGGCTATGCTGATTGCAGCGGCGATTCTTAGTCTAGCAGTGATGTTCTTTAGTCCATGGTTTACTAACATACCAAAGTCCGCTTTGGCGGCTATTATTCTGGTCTCTATCATTCGTTTAGTGAAGATCAAACACATTGTCCATACTTGGCGATTTGATCGCGGTGATGGCATCGCTGAACTGGCTACCTTATTAGCCGTATTAATCTTAGGGATTGAGGATGGTATAGTCTTGGGGATTATATTGACTATTGCTAGTCATATGCACAAAACCAGTCAACCCCATATCGCAGTAGTCGGACGCATACCCAATACTGAACATTTTCGGAATATTAAGCGCCATCAGGTAGAAACTTGGCGTCATTTATTACTGATCCGAATTGACGAAAGTATAACCTTTGCCAATATTGACTATATTGAAAATTATCTTGGCATTGAATTAAGACGTCGACCTGATACTAAGCATGTTGTGCTTATTTTTAATTCGGTCAGTGATATTGATGCTACCGCACTAGAGGCCTTGGAACAGTTTAATCATGACTTACAAGCCCAAGGTAAAACCTTGAATATAGCAGAAGCGAAAGGACCTGTGATGGACAAACTGGAAAAAACAGATTTCCTGCAACAATTAAAACCCGGCAAAGTGTTTTTTCGTACTGAAGACGCTGTTAATGAACTGGGGTATATGGCCTGAGAGCCATACAAATAATGTTTATAATTTATCGGAGGTTTTATGATTGCTGAAAACGTGGTTGATCTATCGCGTTGGCAGTTCGCTGCTACATCGTTGTATCATTTTTTGTTTGTACCGTTAACATTAGGTTTGTCGTTTTTATTGGCGATTATGGAATCAACCTATGTAATGACCGGTAAAGAAATTTATAAGGATATGACTCAGTTCTGGGGGAAATTATTCGGAATCAATTTCGCGCTAGGTGTCACCACTGGCTTAACGATGGAATTTGAGTTCGGTATGAACTGGTCTTATTTTTCGCATTATGTAGGCGATGTCTTTGGAGCCCCTTTAGCTATCGAGGGCTTGATGGCTTTCTTTCTGGAGTCGACCTTTGTAGGCCTATTTTTCTTTGGCTGGGACAAGTTAGGCAAAGGCCAGCATTTATTGATTACTTGGCTAGTTGCCCTAGGCTCCAATTTATCTGCTTTGTGGATATTGGTAGCCAATGGCTGGATGCAAAATCCAGTCGGAGCAGACTTTAATTACGAAACCATGCGTATGGAAATAACCAGCTTTTCATCGCTGTTATTTAATCCAGCCGCTCAAGTCAAATTTGTCCATACCGTGGCCGCAGGTTACACAACGGCATCTGCTTTTGTGTTGGCGATCAGTGCTTATTACATGTTGAAAGGTCGGGATGCCGCTTTTGCTCAACGATCTTATACGATTGCCGCAGGTTTTGGTCTGGCGGCTATTTTGTCAGTCATTGTTCTGGGTGATGAAAGTGGTTATACCGATGGCGAGGTACAAAAAGTCAAACTTGCTGCCATTGAAGCTGAATGGCATACCGAAGCTGCGCCGGCCGCTTTTACCGCTATCGGCATTCCTGATCAAGATGCCATGGAAACTCGTTATGCCGTTAAAATTCCGTGGGTATTGGGTTTAATTGGGACGCGTTCTGTTGATGAACCAATTACCGGCTTAACCGAAATATTAGAAAAAAATCGATTGCGAGTACGTAATGGCATGAAAGCCTATGCGTTGTTACATGAGTTAAGGCAAGGTAAAAGAGATGACGTAACCTTGACGGAGTTTGACCGCTACAAAACAGATTTAGGTTATGGATTATTGCTTAAACGATATACCGAAGCAGTTGTTGATGCGACTGATCAGCAAATAGAGTTGGCTGCTCAATATTCTCTACCTAGAGTCGTGCCGTTATTCTGGACATTTCGAGCCATGGTGGCGTGTGGCTTTATTATGTTGGCGGTGTTTGTTTTTGCGGTTATTGCCAGCTCCATAAGACGTTGTAGGCAAACGTGGTTGTTAAAACTCAGTCTTTATACGCTGCCTTTGCCTTGGATAGCCTGCGAAACCGGTTGGTTTGTTGCCGAGTTTGGCCGTCAACCCTGGACTATTGCAGAGATTTTACCAACCTTCCTAAGTGCGTCCTCGTTAACCGAGTTGGATTTGTATCTCAGTTTGGCAGGTTATTTGGGTTTATATACGGTCTTTCTGATTATCGAAATGTTCTTGATGCTTAAGTTTATTAAATTAGGGCCCAGCAGCTTGCACAAAGGCCGCTATCATTTTGAA
>Ga0214165_1001769_pt1 | contig 11128 bp, 4 predicted proteins | sample TroBogypolimnion_34_FD_153004 | JGI IMG/M metagenome (GOLD analysis project Ga0214165, IMG submission 153004) | Freshwater microbial communities from Trout Bog Lake, WI - Practice 03JUN2009 hypolimnion v3 | ecosystem: Environmental > Aquatic > Freshwater > Lake > Hypolimnion/Profundal zone ... | reverse complement strand
CCTGCGTTTCAGTCAACTGCGCGTATGGCGTGAACGGGCTGCCGGCGACGTATTCAAGCGCCTGAGTGCCGTAGACCGATCCGGTATGGCCGTTGCCGTCATCGCCCGTCAGAACCCAGTGGACGGTGTAAACAACGTCTGTCTGGCTGGCATATTCGGGATATGCGGTGAGGGCTGGGAAAGTCCAAGTGTAGGTGTTGGGCATGTTAGGTTCCTTTGGCTGCGAGGGTGGCGATGTTGAAGGATTAGCATCATCACAAGGAAAGTATTTTTTAGTTTACTAATATCCTATAGCTAAATAATTATACGTTGCTCCGCCGGACGTAGCTGAATATGTTACGCTAAAACTACTTAAAGAACCCGTTGTAAATGCATATAGGCAGTTATTTGTTCCGGCTGAAGACGATTGAGATATAAAAGGCATAATAAAACTAGTTGGGAACGAGATAGGAAGTGATTGAGTAATGGTAGCATTTTGCCCGATAGAGTTATTGCCCCATTGAAAAATAATGCCGCTCAACCAAGATGGGAAAACAAGATAACCATTAGATCCAAATGAATAGGAAAAACCAGCCGCTGTGGCTACTGCTGCAATACAGCTTGATACCAACGACTGAATGCTTGCCGTAATCCATGACGTGCCATTGGATGCTAAAACATTATTATTCGCACCAGATGACGTCAGGCCGGTGCCGCCGCGAGCCACAGCCAGTGTGCCAGACGTAATATTGCCGGCGTTTGTCGTGTCTGTGGTAGCCGAGGCAGCCAAACCGGAGACAGCGCCAGAAGCAATGGCAATCGACGTGTTTCCTGCCGCCGTAAGCTGCCCTTGAGCATTAACGGTGAATGTGGCGACAGACGAAGCCGAGCCATAAGACGCTGCGGTAACGGTGGTGTTGGAAATGGCAATGGTGCCACTGGACGTAATAGTGCCACCAGACAACCCGGTGCCGGCGGTAATGCTGGTCACAGTGCCAGTCGTAAACGTCGCCCACGTCCCATCACCACGCAAATAAGTGCTGCTTGATGGCGTCCCTGTCACGGGGTTGTTGGCGGGGTTGGTGACGCTTGATAGCGCGGTGCCGCCATTGACAAGAAGCGAACCTACGAACCGCCCTGTGCCATTCACGTCTAGCAAATAACTAGGTAAACTTGTCCCGATACCAACATTGCCAGCCGCGCTGATGCGCATGCGTTCGGTGTTGTTGGTCGCAAAAAGCATCGGCACATTGTCAATGGTATAAACCAGCACCGTTCCAGATGCTTGGGTTTGAATTAGCTGAAGGCCAGACCATCCTTGCGCACTAACGCCAAGTACACCCTGAGCGGATGCGCCAGTGCTGCTGTTTGATACAAAAAGACCGTCATTCCCGTTGGTATTGGCGACAACAGAAAGCTTAACGCTGGGTGTCGTCGTTCCGATACCAACATTGCCACTGATATTAGCAGCACCAGTCACACCAAGCGTATTGGTGCCATAGTTCCAGGCTAGGTTAGACGAACCGCCGAACACGCCCGATTGGTTGAATTGGATGCTGGTGTCAGCGCCCCCAGGCGACGTGACGGTATTGACCGACAAGGTGACATTCGTGCCATCGGACACGATCAAGGTCCGCGTCCCCTGCGTAATGGTGACGCTGCTGCCACCGCCGCCGGACGACAACGTCAACGTAAAGGCACCTGACGTGCCGTTGTAGACCACCCACTGCCCGCCCACGCCGGATGGCACCTGATAGTTCACATTGGCCGACAGCGTGCCGCTAAACAGGATGTAGAGGTTCTGGTATTGCGTGGTTGTCAGTGCGGTGGTGCCAGACGCGCCAGTGGCGTTGATGATCAGATGACCGCCGAACGCCTTGTCGATGATGTTGAAGTTGGAATTGACGGGCGTTGACCATGTGTTGACGTAATCACCATTTGCCGGTTCTTCGATTGCCTTGTTGGTCGAATAAGTGCTGGTCATGGCCGGCTCCGGTTAGATGGCTTGGTTGGCGACGTGAAGCGCCTTGACGATGGTAGCGTCGGGGACGTTTAGCAGAGGTTCGGTGGTGCTGTTCACATCTTTCTTCGCGCGCTCTGCAAGGGTCATCAGGCGGCTTACGAGGCGTTCGTGGTGGTCACCTACCCTGCCACCTGTTGCACGCTGCACGATGGGTGTATTTTGGTTCCCTGGGGTTACTGTATATTGCCCCGCAACAGGAGAAGCCGAATATGCGGCACCTCGCTGGATGGCTGGCGTATAGTTTCTGCGGGCAATTTCATTCTTCAATCCATCAATAGCCTGTTGTCGTGGCATAGTTAAAAACTGACCAAGCCCAGATTCATATGCAGGCCCTGTTCTACCCATTAACCAATCGGCAGCTTTATTGACTGGGTTAACAACAAAATTTTCTACGGCTTGCTGAATAGGTTGTGTAGACAGAATAGGTTTAATAGATTGTTGGTATATATTCGCGCCAGATTGTGATTTGGCGTTTTTATGCGTTGATAAAATATCGTTAGCAACTTTTTTGTAATTAAGTTCCTGGCCTGCAATAGATTGAATGTTATCCACTGCATCAGGCCCATAAAGAGCCTCTAAATTTTGGCGGGTATAATCTCCTGCTCCGCCGGTCATCCGATTTAAGGCGGCAATATCATCTGGGTTGGTCGCTAATCTGTTGTGAATGGCCGCGCGAGCGCCCACACGGAAAGCATCTCCAGTTTCGGGATCAGCGGCCATTGCCGCAACTTGATCGGGGCGCAACGCATTTTGCCCGCGCGAAAACAAACTTGCACCTGCCTCATTAGCGTTTAGCATATCATAAGTATTTGCATACTTTCCCATTATGTTAGAATATCCAGGAATTTGGTCTTTTAAGTTTTTAGAAAAAATTTGACGGACTTGCCCGATAGTATAATCTTTAGGATTAATTGTCCCTGGATTAATGCCGGCATCGGCGTCTCCAAATTTGATCATTTTATCCAGCGTAACGCGAATATTTTCTAATTTGCGTGGATCGGTAACGTAGGTTGGAGTTTGTGCGGGCTTTCCGGTCCCTAGAATAGGCAATCCAGTTTGCGGATCGACTGATGTAGGAATGCCGGGCGTTCCTTCGGTTTCAACCAACATGCGGCGAACAGCTTGCAATGCGCGTTGTTGTGGCGAACCATTAGGGGCCTTTCCCATCATTGTGTCGATGGTAGTAACCGTGGCACTAGGATCAACGGGAGGAGAATTATTTAATGCGTGTTCAAGTTGAGGGCCTAAATTGCTTTTTGCTTTCAATAGGTCATCAGAGGCTTGTCTTTCAGTCACAGTCATAGGTCCGAACGATTGATCAACCCCGGCAGCGATGCGAGCGGGCGCATTTGCTGAATGATTTTCAACTGCGTTTACAATAGCGTTTGACGCTTCGGAATATGGCTCTTTACCAACTAATTCTTGCGCAAAACCCTTAAATTCTGGTGTGTGTAATGCAAGATCAGTATCAGCACCAGTTTGCAACGGTATATTTTTGACACCTGATGCGAATAAGTTTCGCACGGAAGTTGGCAAGGATTGGACGCCATTTGTCCCTACAAACCAATCCGAAAAAGCTTGACCAGCAGGTTTCATAAAAGGAACGGCCGCATTGATGACACCAGTGATAGCAGCTTTTGTGGGATCAATCCGTTCTTCCGATCCAGACAAATTGCCAAGAACGTCACCGAGCATGCTGCCGCCAGCCCCGGCAATCCCTTGCGCGCCAGCAGCAATCAGCGGACCGCCCGGAACGGCAGAAGCTGCCGCGATCAATGGCGCAGCCACAGCGCCTTGCACAACGCCACTACTAAGATTTTGTGCATTAAAGGTATCTGGGCGAGCAATATGATAAGTTTGCCCCCTGACGTTGGCTAAAGGGTTGTTATATTTGTCGGTTGAGAACGTGGCATCTGGAATGTTTTGTTTAATAATTTGCGCACGACCTTCAGGCGTCCCGGCAAGAGCATATCCAAAAGTTAATTTTGCATTGCGAATTGGAGAGAATGAATCATCTAAGGAGGATGGGGAAAATTCAGCAAACGTCGGGTAGTCTTCATATTTAGCCGATGAGGGAACGGATGATGGTGCTGTGCCAGGGACCGGTCGGCCATATTCATCCACATTGGCATTGTATGAGACTGGCTGCGTTTGCGTAAATTTCGGAGCGGAAGGTGTCTGTTGGCGAGCCTGAATCGTGGCGGCTAATTCAGCGTCAGACATGTGGGACAGATCAGGCGAAGATGACTGCCCAGCACCTTGCAAAGATTGGATGCGTGCAGCCAATTCAGCGTCAGACATGTTGGCAAGGTCTGATTGTTGATCGCTCATTTGGTATGTCCTCGCATTATTACTGTTGCCTAAATTGGCGATTTTTTTGCTCATCCAACAATTGCTGCAACGTAGGAGACGATCCGCCACCGCTTTGCGTTGGCGCTGGGATTAGGTTCGGGTTTCCTGCGCTGCCAGGAGGATTAGACATACCGGCAAATTTGGGAGTCCTGGCCTTCGCGGAATCTATATAATTTGTAATGTTGTGCGCAGGGTCTTTATTCCATTTGATCGCAAATTCAGCCGGATCAGGTTTTCCTTGATTAAACCAGTCTTCATACATCGCTTTTTGGCGATCCATTTCACCTAGATTGCGTGTCAATATATCATATTTGGCTTCTGGGGCCATGGTTGGAGAAGCGACGGTTTGCAACGCTTCTACCAACGCCGTGCGTGGGGCGGCTTGCGCTTGGTTCGTGGCGATGGCCTTGAAAGCGTCTGTAATTGCCAGCTTCTGCGTAACATCATACGCGCCTTGAACATCCTCTAAGCCTTGAGGAAGTATTTTATTAATGCCAGGGATAGATCGCAGATAGCCAATTGCTTGTGCAATTTGCGGCGTAGCCCTATTGGTATTTACCCCTTGGTATGCGGTAGTCATAGCATTGATCAAATTTTGATTTTCTGGAAATGAATTTAGATAATTATTGGCAGAAGTATAATATTCGTTTTTGTTTTTCCCTATAGCTTCACTCAAAGAAGCATTTTGCGCGCGTTGATTGGCTGCATCCTTATACCCAACAAAAGGATTTCCGTTTATGTCATTTGGAATAATGGTGCCAGAAATAATTCCATCTTTACGCCTCACAGCATCATCGCGCTGAGTTACAATGTGTTGCATGTCAATACCATTAGCTTCGCCGCTAGTAATGGCTGCATCCCAATTAGCAATTTTTTTACTTAGGGCAGTAGGGCTGTCCATTTCATTTAGCATGCTGTCATCAATAGATCCTTCGGGGGTCGCTGTAGTGGAAGCAGGTGATGGCTGCCCATTATAAGATGCAGGTGGCTTAGGTGTTGCCGGCGCAGTTTGTTGATGCTGTGGCGCTCCTGCTTGCGGCGTCTGCGGCGGCAGTTTGCCTACTTGTGTTTGAGGTTGCGCCCCAGGCTGTCCGATGGCGGTGCGCATTCCAGGCGTCAATGGCATTGATCCCATAACTGCGGAACCCAGAGATTGCATACGTGCAGAATGCTCTGCATCAGTCATGGGAGGCGTTCCGGCAACATCGTCGCGCCACATAATTTGTCCGGTGGTAGGATCGACATATTTGCGCATATTCGCGGTAAAATACTTCATCGCTTCAATTGCGTTGCGACCAGATTCAACATTAACTTGCTGCTGTTGGACATTAACTCGCTGCGGGATAGCTGCCGTTTCAGCCTCTTTAGCCGCCTGCGAAGCCAGGGCTTGTTGGCCTGCATTATATCCAGAAGCCCCGCCACCGACAGCGCCGAGGATGGCAGCAATCGGATTGCGAGCACCACGCATGCCGCCAATAGCACCGGCAACGCCACCAAGGACGTCCTGATTCCGCTGGAACCAGTTTAGTGGCTGGTTTTGCAATTGTTCATACGGGCCTAGATTGGACGGAGCAAGGCCAGAAGATTGCGGTTGCGCAGGAGGAGAACCAGCAGCAAGGCCAGTAGTTGTGTTATCACCACCGCCGCCACCGCCATCACCTCCCCCTACAACATTACCGTTACCACCATTCATGCGGGACATGACATGCTGAACGTAATTCGGGTCTCCACCACCATTATATGCCATCAATGCTTTGGGAATTTGCGAAGTATCAGTCCAATCATTAACCCCCGCATGTTCTCCGCGTGCCTTTAGGTAACTTAGACCAAAGTTGATATTGTTGCGTGCATTGCCAGGGCCGGCAAGGGTGCTTGGGTCAACGCCTTGCATGCCATATCCTGGGCTTTTTGCGGTCGATGGAAGGATTTGCGATGCCCCCAATTCACCTGCACCGCCAGTCAAGTTTTGATTATAGCTGCTTTCTTGACCAATTAGCGCGCGACCTAATGAAATTGGCAACCCAAGTCTGATTGATTCTTCATCCACAATAGATTGGATGTCGGTATCGCCGCCTGCGCCATTACCGCTCCCGCCACCGCCAGCATACCCACGCCGACCATCAACAGACCCGCCGTCCTTTAAAACATTACCAAGCAATGACCCAATACCAGCAAGGTCTTTCAACAATCCACCCAAGCCACCACCGCTGCTTCCCTTAGAACTGGTTTGCGGCTGCTGGATTTGCGGCGGGTTAAACGGAACGTCAGGAATACCGAGGTCGATATCGGAACTATAGTCAGGAATGGCTGCTTCTTGCCCAGCAGACGTGTAAACGCTTCCTGCGTTGGCGTAGTGCCCACGACCAGCAAGACCGCCAGAGGCAAACCCAAGAGCAGAGCCAATGGAAGACAAAAGACCTGGGCTGCTGTTGTTCGACTGCGTGTTGCTGTTGTCGCCGGCAAAGAAATTATAGTCGTTCTGAAGCGCCTTCAGATCGTTGACGCCATGGGTAAGGCCACCGACGACAGAAGTGTTGTTCGGTTGCTGAATGGATGGCCCCCGCATGAACTGGCTAGGATGAGCCTGCATATTGATGCCAGCAAGCCCCTGACCGGGTTGTGCGTTCATGCTGGTCATGGGCTTGTAGCCAGCCGGCATGCCCGGCAGAAGGCCGCTATTCGCCTGCATCATCGCCTGGATGTCGGCAATTTGCTGCGGAGACAACCCAAGTCCGGAAGCTGCGCCGCCATAGTATTTGCCTACGCGACCACCAGAATGCTTTTCTGCTTCGTTATTTTCTTGGTTGCCGCTGCCATTGCCGCCGCCGAACCCTGAACCGGCATTTCTTGCATTTTCATTGCTCCCAGGTGCCGTAGGAGAAGGATCAGATAGATTTTGAACAACTTCAGAAACAGCATTAGTTGACAGTCCAAGTGCATTTGATGCAGGGCTACCCCAGCCAGTTCCACCAGAGAAAATATCCCCAAGGGCGGCTTTCATTCCAAGAACATCACCAAGCAAACTGCCGGTTGCTTGTGCGTTCGGGGAGGGTCCTCCGGGACCACCCATACCACCCAATTCACCGGCACCAAGGCCGGTAGATGTCGCGCTCATATATGGGATGCTAGACGTGGTTGTCGGAGCAGATGACGTAGTCGTGCCAGACGAGGATGTGGCCGGCGGTGCGCGTAGGGCAGCCGGGTTTAACAGCGAATAATCAGACAGCATCTGGCTTGCGGACGGCTTGGCAGCAGTTTGGCTACCTAGCGTATTGAAAATATCCCCCCAGGCTGCGCTGGAAGGAGCAAGGCCAGATGAGGCGGTGCCGGTCGGATTATAGATCGCCTGGATGGCGCTCATAACATCAGGGGTGCCGCCGTAGGCAAAGCCTTCGCCCGCATGCTCGATGCCAACTGCGCCGCCCATGCTTGACGGGATAAGCCCACCGGATGCGTATTTTGGTTTGATAGCGCCGCCGCGAGCCACCCCGCTTAAAAAAGACGTAGGCGTCGTTGACGTCGTCGTAGCGCCATACAACGGACCCAGGGACCCAACGGCATTGGTGTAGAATTGCGACGTCTGGAACGGGTATGCCTGCTGTTGCAGGAACTGATTGTATAGGGCGGTAAGGCCGGCTTGCTGCGTCTGTTGAGCGACTTGACCTGCGCCCATCTGTGCCTGCGCACCCTGCAACGCAGCGCCCTGAGCGCCAGTTCCTAGGGCAGCAAGCTGCTGCGAAGCACCCGTCCCCATGCCATACAACTGATTGCCAAGGGCAGCCTGTTGCGCCGCCGTAGTGGCACCTTGCGTGAACGCCTGATTGCCTACGCCGGCAAGGCCCTGCGCAGCACCCGTCTGTTGACCGTAGACGTTCTGGCCGAGGCCAGCCAAAGCCTGACCGGTGCCGGTGTATTGGTTGTAAGCCTGATTGCCGAGGGCAGCTTGCTGTGCAGCCGCGCCCATGCCTTGAGCATACTGTTGCTGACCAAGAGCGCCGACACCCTGTGCGACAGTGGTCCCTTGACCGAATACGTTCTGACCGAGGCCAGCCAACGCCTGTCCAGTCCCGGTGTATTGATTGTATAGGTTCTGGCCTGTCGTCTGCAATGCGGCGCGGTTTGCCTGCTGTGCGGCGAGATTTACGCCCTGTTGCTGCTGCGCTGCCGCGAGCGCCTGATTGTAGCCGGTATTCAAGAAATTGGTGTTTGTTTGCGCATTGGCTAGATTCTGCTGATAGGCAAGATTCGCCTGGGCAATGCCCGAGCGATCACCGCCAAATGCACCAGCCTGGATGGCATTACCTTGCAGGCCGGACGCCTGTTGGGCGTTCTGCATGTTTTCGCCGGCCAGCATCGCATTGTATGCCGAGCCAAGGAACGGCGACATAAACTGGCCGATCTGCTGTCCACCGATCTGCTGGGCATTGACTGCCTGTCCACCGGCATAGGTATAAGGATTGGCAGCAGCTAGGCCAGAACCATAGGAAGCGCCTGCGGCTTGGTTGTATGGCGACACAGCCTGTTGAGCCTGCCCATACTGGCCCATAGCGGCCATGTTAGCCATAGAACCCTGCTGCTGGGCCTGTTGGACGTTTTGGGCACTCATGGCATTCATGGGCATGCCGGCTGCCAGACCAGCACCATACGAAGCGCCTGCGGCTTGGTTATATGGGTCAGCAGCGCCGGGTGCGCCAGCATATCCATATGCAGCAGCCTGATTAAGGCCGGCACCGATACCCTGAGCCTGACCTAGCGTGTTTGCAGCACCATAAATAAAGGGTTGGGCCTGCCCCATGCCAGTCGCAAGAGCGCCAGTGGCCGCTTGATAGTATGGCTGCGCTTGACCGGCGGCGGCGTTGGTGTTGGCAATACCGGCCTGCTGGGTGTTGTTTAGACCGGCGACAAAGGCGTTCGGATCAGTGGAGTATTGCTGGAAGGGAGTCCCGGCTACAGTCCCGGCAGCATTGACGGCAGTATTATAGTTTTGAGCAACTTGAGTAGGAATGCTGGTTGTAGAAGTGGAAGTAACAGGGGGCATGAACATGTTAGACATACGTCAGTTCTCCACTTCGCAAACAGGCTTTGGCTTTTTAGCCCCATACAAGAAAATAGTTCCAGCCGGATTACCAAATTGTCGCTCATACAAGCGGACCTTGGCATCCGTTTTGCTTTCATGTTCTAAACCCATGTAAAGAGGTATTGATAATGAATCTGCAACCTTTTTGGCAAACTCACATAAGGCACGAGCGCGACCACCCTTTGATCCCCTAAAATCCGGGTGGACGAAAATTTCGCGCTCGGCAATAGCCTTTTGATCTGAATACCACGCTTCGCTAATATCTAAAAGCACAAAACCCTGTATTGACCCATCAGACTCAACAACTACTCCACAAATACTTTTATTTCCAGCAATAGCATTGTTTAAATAGTCTGAAACTTTTTTTTCATTTACTTCAAAAGACGCGGTTTCTTGTAAAGATAAAAGAACTAAAGGCATAAGTTGCTCAAAGTGTTCTTTTTTTGCAACCAATACCGAAAATGATTTATCAGTCATGTTTTATCCTTTATTAGTCTTTTTTAGGCGGTGGGAGTTTCTGCAAAGTCTTGATTGTCTTCGCTCGCATACGCTTAATCCAATCATCCAAAACCCGATGACCAGAATCCATGTCGCCATCACCTGCCCAAGCAACCTCATGTGGAGCCAGGACATATTCGCCGCCAGCAGCGACAATGGGGACGGCTCCTCCATCATTTTGACCACCAGCGGCACGGTGCGGCATTGCAGCCCCGTAGGGACCGCTAGACTGACCATACGGCATAGAACCGCCACCGTATGGCATCCCGCCAAAGATGCGCTTTACCTGCTTAAAACCAGCCATAGTGTTCCCCTCGCCCATCGCACTGACGATGTCGGCGGGGATGACGTATGATCCTGACGGAACATGCATCGGCAGGTGATCGGTGCGACCGGCCACACTGCTATGGATCGGCCCTGTATGCAGGTGAGGAGACATCTTAGGATTGAAGCCGACCGTGGAAGTCGTGGTGGTTAGTTCGCCGCCACCTGCTTTCGCAGTTCGTTCGGGTGAATACGTTCCAGGCAAGTCCTGAGGATAAGAAACATCCTTTGGGTCAGCAGGCGTTACATGAGAACCGTTTGGAACAACCGCAGATATTGATCCATAATCCTCTCCTTCATTTTTGTAAAAATATCCATTTTTGGCATTCCCCTTCTTTAAGGCAGCGGACATATATCCATTCGCTTTCCAATCATTATAAGGATTTGCTGTCGAATTTGTCATGCCACCAGTAATGCGGAATGGCTTTATAGATGGCTTGCTATTGTAAGGAACGCTATCTCCATTGGAATATTTTAGCGTGTGTGGGTGTTGATCTGGATAATAATCTTCGTCAGGAGCATGCACATTGTGTCCAGTAATATTGTAAGGCCCTCTTTTGTTTAGCGTGTTTTGTCCAGCAAGAAGTGTTTTGCCGTATTCACGAGAGCCATCCCAATGTCCTTCAGCCGGGAAACCGATTTGAGCATGCAGGGCATCTTCGGCTGCTGCACGAGTCCCTAAATGCAACCCGGTTTTACCTCCCCGCATATCTCCGCTCACGCTGCCATGCCACCAAATGTTGTTATTTTCTTTATTCCTTCCCCCATAAGCCCGAACATTCCTGGCAACATTCAGGGCGGCGGCAATACTTTGATCGGTTGGATGCCCCGCATGCACCATTTCGCTGATGTTGTGGCTGATCGTCGCCTGCGAC
>Ga0214165_1001761_pt1 | contig 11165 bp, 14 predicted proteins | sample TroBogypolimnion_34_FD_153004 | JGI IMG/M metagenome (GOLD analysis project Ga0214165, IMG submission 153004) | Freshwater microbial communities from Trout Bog Lake, WI - Practice 03JUN2009 hypolimnion v3 | ecosystem: Environmental > Aquatic > Freshwater > Lake > Hypolimnion/Profundal zone ... | reverse complement strand
CACGCTCTTGCGAAGCATCTGCGGCCTGGAGCGCCTGGATGGCAAGAGCAGCAGTGTGGAGCTGTTTGGTCAGACGCTGCAGAGCGGCGGCGTGTTGAGCCCGAACATCCGTGACCTGCGGCGCCAGACCGGAATTATTTTTCAGCAGTTCAATTTGGTGGGTCGCATGAATGTGCTCTCCAATGTGCTGAGCGGCCTGCTGCCGCGCATGCCGCTGTGGCGGTCCTTGAGCGGTCGCTTCAGTGCGGACGAACAACTGCAGGCCTTGCAGGCACTGGAATCGGTGGGCTTGGCCGATTACGCCTTTCAACGCGCCTCCACGCTTTCTGGTGGGCAGCAGCAGCGCGCTGCCGTGGCCCGCGCCCTGTTGCAAGGCGCACGCATTTTGCTAGCCGATGAGCCGGTGTCCTCGCTGGATCCGGAAACTGCCAGACGCGTGATGGACCTGATGCACCACCTCAACCGAAGCCAAGGCATGACCCTGGTGGTGAGCCTGCACAACGTGGCCATGGCGCGGCGCTACTGCGATCGCATCATTGCGCTGCGCGCCGGTGAACTGGTGTTTGACGGCTCCCCCATGGAGCTCGATGACAGCAAGTTGCGCCACCTGTATGGCGCCAGCACCGAAGAGCTGCTGATGGACCACAACCCGCTAGATGCCCCGCCGCAGATACCGCCCAGGCAGGTCCTGGCTGCCTGATCTTTTATTTTTTTGGAGTCCCCTATGAAACCGTTTCACGTACTCACCGCCACTGCTCTGGCACTGGCCAGCCTGGCTGCCAGCGCCCAGGAAATCAACTTCGGCATCATCGCCACCGACTCTGCCAGCGTCGAGCGCGAGCGTTGGGAGCCGCTGTTTCGCGACATGGAAAAGAAGACTGGCTTGACGATCAAGGCCTTCTACGCTCCCGACTACGCTGGTGTGGTCGAAGCCATGCGTTTCAACAAGGTGCAAGTGGCTTGGTACGGTAACAAGGCCGCCATCGACGCGGTGGACCGCTCCAGCGGCGAAGTCTTTGCCCAGGTGAAAAAGGCCGACGGCTCGCTGGGCTACTACTCGCTGCTGATCACGCAAAAAGACAGCCCCTACAACAACCTGAATGACGTGTTGAAGAACAGCAAGTCCATCAACTTCGGTATGGGCGACCCCGGCTCCACCAGCGGCTTCCTGGTGCCTAGCTATTACGTTTTTGCCCAGAATAAGGTCGACTCGCGCACCGCCTTCAAGACCATTCGCAACGCCAGCCACGGCGCCAACATCCAGGCCGTGTTGGCACGCCAACTCGACGTGGCAACCAATAACACCGAAGAGACCGACAAGCTCGAAGCCACCAAGCCCGAAGTCGCCAAGGAACTGAAGATCATCTGGAAGAGCCCGCTGATCCCCAATGATCCCCTGGTGTGGCGTAAGGATTTGGACGCCGGCGTCAAGGCCAAACTCAAAGGCTTTTTGTTGGCCTACGGTCAGACCGATTCCGACAAGGCCGTGTTGAAGAATATTTATAACTACAGCGGCTTCAAGGAATCGAGCAACGAACAACTCGTTCCCATTCGCCAGCTGGAACTGTTCAAGGACCGCCGCAAGGTGGAGAACGACGAGCAATACAGCGCCGAAGAAAAGGCCAAGCTGATCGCCGAGATCGACAAGAAGCTGGCTGCGTTGAACAAATAAATTTACTGCTGTCACACAGTTGCTGCCCATGCCTGTCACCGCCGCCTCTCCTCAATTACAAAGCCTGTTGAACCAGGCCGCTGGCAGTCGCAGCGGCTGGCGCACACAGCTGGGTTGGGTGCTGGTTCTGGCGGTGCTGGCCTGGGCCTGGCAGGGCGCAGAAATGCGTCCGCTTGATTTGATAAGGGACGCGGGCAATATGGGCACCTTTGCCCGCGACTTTTTTCCGCCCGATTTCCATGATTGGCGCATCTATCTGCATGAGATGGTGGTCACCCTGCACATTGCCATTTGGGGCACGGTGCTGGCCATTGTGGCGGCCGTTCCGCTGGGCCTCTTAAGCGCGCATAACGTGGCGCCGGTCTGGGTCTACCAGCCAGTGCGCCGCATCATGGATGCCTGCCGCGCCATCAACGAGATGGTGTTTGCCATGCTGTTTATCGTGGCCGTCGGCCTGGGCCCGTTTGCCGGTGTGCTGGCCTTGTTTATTCACACAACGGGCACGCTGGCCAAGCTGTTTGCTGAGGCCGTGGAGGCCATAGACCCGCGTCCGGTGGAAGGCATACGCGCCACCGGTGCTCACAAACTGGCCGAAATTGCCTATGGCGTGATTCCGCAGGTCATGCCCTTGTGGCTGTCGTATTCCCTGTACCGCTTCGAGTCGAATGTGCGCTCCGCCTCGGTGGTCGGCATGGTCGGTGCCGGTGGCATTGGCGTGGTGCTGTACGAGGTGATTCGCAGCTTTGAATATGCGCAGACCTGTGCCGTGCTCTTGATGCTGGTGGTGACGGTCACGCTGATCGATGTGTTCTCGGCATGGCTGCGCCAGCGCTTCATCTAGCCTGGGCCAACCCGGTACGCATCCATTGGGGTGCGGGTTGCTTTCAGGAACTCGCTTTGCACGCGCCGGTAGTGGTGCTGGCCGACCGTGCCGCGCTGAGTTACGAGAACGAAACCCTGCTGCTGGAGCGGCTGGGCCAGCACTGCAAGGCCTGGAGCTGGTTTCAGGGCGGACTTGCCACAGTGGCGCTGGCGCAAACCCTGGGCGAGGAACTCTGGCCGGTGCTGCGCCAACATCCAGATGCCACCGTGCTGGCCATTGGTGGCGGCAGCACGCTGGATCTGGCCAAGGTGATTCGCTACCGAATGGACGAGTCACAGGCTGCACCCGACCGCTGGCGCAGCAACACCCTGCCTTCGCCGGTACAACGCCATCCGTTGTGGCTGGTGCCGACTACGGCCGGAACCGGCAGTGAAGTGACGCGCTGGGCCACGCTGTGGGACACAGAAATTGAAGTCCCGGCCAAGCTGTCCTGGGCGCCTGCGGAGGGTTATGCCGAGCAGGCCTGGGTGGACCCGGAACTCAGCCACAGCTGCCCGCTTCGTCAAAGCCGCGACTGTGCGCTCGACAGCCTGGCGCACGCGCTGGAGTCGCTCTGGAACCGCAATAGTAATCCCATCACCGAGGCCCTGGCGCTGGACGCTGCGCGTCTGGTGATTGCGATGTTGCCCGTGCTGCTGGAGCAGCCCGGCAACCGCCAAGCCCGCAGCGCCCTGGCACGTGCCAGCCTGCTGGCAGGCATGGCCATGGCGCACACGCAGACGGCGCTGGCCCATGCGCTGTCCTACGAACTTACGCTGAAGGAGCAGACGCCGCATGGAGAAGCCTGTGCCGTCTGGTTGCCCATGGTGTGGGCGTTGGCACTGGTCCCAAGCCCTGGCTGCGACGCCGCCTTGGCGCGCGTCTTTAACGTGCCAGCAGCCGAGGGCGTTCAGTGCTTGCGTATCTGGCTGGAGCGCTTGGGCATTGTCCCGCGCGACCTGCTTGACAGCGCCGCCGGGCGTGCCACGCTAGATCAGGAAATGCGGTCTGCCCGCGGAAGGAATTTCATTGCAAGCCCTTAACAAAGCCGACAGCAAGACCGATGTGATCGTGGTGGGCGCCGGCATTGTCGGCCTGGCCTGTGCCCTGGTGGCGGTGGAGCAGGGCTTGAGCGTGGTGGTGGTGGAGCGCGAGACCGTTTGCACCGGTGCCTCCATTCGCAATTTCGGCTTTGTTACCGTCACCGGCCAGGGCAGCGGAGCCACCTGGAGGCGTGCGCGCCGCTCGCGTGACATCTGGGCGCATATTGCACCGCAGGCCGGCATTGCGGTGGAACACACCGGCCTGTATGTGCTGGCCCAACGCGCCGAGGCCACCGCGGTTTTGCGTGAGCTGCTGCTGACCGAAGAGGGTGCGGCCCTGACCTGGCTGGCCCCCGACAGGCTGCGCCGGCAAGCGCCGCACCTGGCCCATGCCCATATCCAGGGTGCGCTGTACAGTCCGCATGAACTGCGCGTCGAAGCCCGTTTTGCGATCGAGAAGCTGCGCCTGTGGTTGGCCTCGCGCGGTGTGCGTTTCCACATGGGTCAAGCGGTGCAAAAGGTGGAGTCCGGGTTGGTGCATCTGGATGGGCGCGAGCTGCGCGCCGAGCGCATCGTGGTCTGCCCAGGAGCAGACCTGAAGAGTCTGTTCCCGCAGGCGTTCACAAAATACAAGACCCAGCTGTGCCAGCTGCAGATGCTGCGCATTCGCCCGCCCCGTGCTTACCAGTTGGGCGCTGCCGTCATGAGCGACCTGAGCCTGGTGCGTTACCGGGGCTTCTACGAGCTGCCCGGTGGCCAGCGGCTGGAAGACCGCTTGCGTCAGGAAGTGCCGCGCGCGCTGCAGCACGGCATCCATTTGATCGTGGTGCAAGGCTCGGACGGTAGCCTGGTGGTGGGCGACTCCCACCAGTACGGCGAGGCCATCCCGCCCTTTGTACCGGCCGAGGCCGAGGAGCTAATTCTGGCCGAGATGCAGCGCATGCTGTGCCTGGGCCATTACCAGGTGGAAGAGCGCTGGACCGGCATCTACCCTAGCGGCAGCCAGGATGCGTTTTTTGAAACCGTGTTGCCCGATGTGCAGTTGCTGAGCGTAACCAGCGGCACCGGCATGAGCACGGCCTTTGCGTTGGCGGAAGAATGCCTGATGGGCGAAAGGATAGCGACATGAGTACTTCAGCGATTCGGGCCGTGGTGTTTGACTGGGCCGGCACCATTGTGGACTTTGGCAGCCTGGCGCCCATGGGCGCCTTTGTGCGCCTGTTCGCCAAGCATGGCATTAGCATCAGCATCACTCAGGCGCGCGTGCCCATGGGCCTGCCCAAGCTGGCGCATATAGCAGCGCTGGGCGCCATGCCCGAGATTGCAACGCAGTGGCAGCTGATCAAGGGCCGCAGCTTTTCAGTCCAGGATGCCGACGCCCTGTTAGAGGAATTTGTGCCCATGAGTGCTGCCAGCGCGATGGAACACAGCGACTTCATACCCGGATTTCTGGACAGCTATGCCTGGCTGCAGGCGCAGGGCATCGGCGTGGCTACCACCACCGGCTATACCCGTTTCATTATGGAGCCGCTGATTGCCAAGGCCGCAGCGGCCGGCTTCGCACCGGCGCGCACCATCTGCTGCGATGACGTGGCGCATAGCCGCCCCAGCCCCCTGGGCATGCAGGAATGCATGGCGGCGCTGGGGCTCACAGGCCAAAGTTCTGCCGTGGTCAAGGTTGACGACACCGCGCCGGGTTTGCAGGAAGGCCTCAACGCGGGCTGTTGGACCGTGGGAGTGGCGGCCAGCGGTAATGCCCTGGGCTGGAGCTGGGACCAATGGGTGCATGCCAGCGAGGACGAGCGCGAGCATGCCCTGGTCGATGCCCGTGCAGCCTTGCGTTCTGCCGGTGCCCATGAGGTGATCGACAGCGTGGCCGATTTGCGCGTGGCCCTGGCCGCCATTGAGGCACGCGTAGCTGCGGGCGAGACGCCCTGAGGCAGGCGCCCACAGGCCTTGGGCATGGCCGCGGATCAGCTGCACAATCCCATCCCATGCATATCAATCCGGATCATTTCCTGCAGACCGAGCATGGGCGTATCGTCACGCCGCAGCGCAACACCTTGGCGTGGGAAAAGTCCTTCCATTTGCTCAAAAATGCATTGCAGCTTGCCGGTTCTGAGACTCGGGTCTATGTGATGGTGGGAGCGCAGGGCTCGGGAAAGAGTAGCTGGGTAAAAGCCAATGCGCTGGCGCACGTCATTTTCTTTGACGCCATACTGGTCAAGCGCAGCGAGCGCCTGCCCATTATTCTGGCGGCCAAGGCTCAGGGTGTGGCGATCACAGCCGTTTGGCTCCGCACACCGCTTGCCATCTGTATCGCCAGAAATGCCGCCAGGCCAGCCGATGAAAGGGTGTCGGAGCAAGCCATTTGCAATGTGTACGCTGCCATTGAACCCCCAGACCTGAGCGAGGGTTTTGATGAAATTCTTGCGAGCGACTGCTTTTGACTTGGTAAGTCTGGCCATTGTTGCCCAGGCCCAGGCCAAGCGCATCGACGCCCTGGCGCCGGAGACGCTGCAGGTTTTAAGATCGGCGGGATGCAACACACAGGCCCTCACCATTTTCTCGCAGCCCTGAGCCCATCCGATCAGGCGCGTCTATTTGCCCTGAGCGCGCAGGCAGTGCAGCCCGCACCCGCCGACTGGTTGATCTGGCGCTGCGGCGCCCTGCCGCTGGGTTTGGTGTCGCCGCAGCGCGCCGCTTGGCTGGCACAGCAAATGGACGGTTTCACCTTATCAGCGCAGGAACTGGTTTGGCAGGCCGAAGAAGCCAGTCAGGCCGAGCGCAGTGAGCTGCTGCAATCAGCGTTGTTGACTGCGCGTGAGCAGGGCCTTTTGACCGGCTGGCGCGATGAGCGCTTCAGCTTCTGGCATGCCAACTGCACCACACCCGAGCCCCAAACCCCGGCGATCCTGAGCGTGGAGCGCAGCGGCTATCGCTGGCTGGGCATGTTGAGTCATGCGGTCCATGTGAATGGCTTTCTGCCAGACGGCCGGCTCTGGTGCGCAAGGCGTGCGCTGGGCAAGGCCACCGATCCCGGCATGCTGGACAACGTCACGGCAGGTGGTCTGCCCAGTGGCGAGACGATTGAGGATTGTCTGCAACGCGAACTCGCCGAAGAAGCCGGGCTGTTCAGCCTGGACGGTCATTCGATGCAGGCGGCGGGCAGTGTGCGCACTTCGCGCCCTGAGCCTCAGGGCTGGCACGATGAATTTGTGCATGTCTTCAATCTCACACTGGGACCCGACTTTGAACCCCGTAACCAGGACGGTGAGGTCTCCGAGTTCCTGTGCCTGAGCCCGCAGCAGGTGCTGACCCATGCGTTAGCAGGTGCCTTTACCGTGGATGCGGTGCAGACGCTGCTTCAGGGTTTGCGAACAGAAACCATCTTGGCCCCTTTGCCTTCGCGTTTTTCAAAATAGCGCAGGGCAAAAAAGGTGGCGCCGCCCAGCAGGCAGGAGACCGCAAAAAAACTGCCATAGGCCACCGGCCAGGGCACGCCCTGGGTCATCATGGAAAACTCCGACATGCCGCCCATGCCGGCCAGGATGTTGATAGGCATGAACACCACGCCAAACACCGTGAGCTTGTTGATGCGCCGGTTCTGGTTGATCTTGTCGAAAAGGAACGAGGTGTGGCTGTTGAGCGACTCAATGTTGCGCAGCGTGAACAGAATGCCCTGGTGCAGGATGAAGGCCACCGGAATACTTCGGGCACTGCCGGCCCGGTCAAGCAAAAAGTTGAAATGCAGGCTGATATCCCCTGAGCTTTCCACCTGGAAGCGCGAGCTGACCTCCAGGTCGGTTGCGGCTGGTAATGGTAACCTGCTGCAGCTTGCCCTCCACCAGGGTCTCGACCATTTCCTGGCGGCTGAGCACGTCTTTGACTTTGTCGAGTTGCATGGTGTGGACTCCACATAGGGGGCCAACAACATTAGCACGGCTGCGGCTACCCTGGTTTGCGCTACTGCGCGTAATTCAGCGCCAGATCAAACACATCGAAGTTGCGCCAGCGGCGGCTGCGGTCCAGCAGCGGCGCCGGGCGGTTGAGGATCAGCGGCACGCTTTGTTCGCCGCGTCCGCCGTGTGAGCGCAGCGGGGCGTCCAGGCCGGACAGGTCATGGGCGGCGGGCGTGGTGCCGAGCACGGTAAAGCGGTCGGCCAGCACCACCACGTCGCCGATGCGGTCCGCTGGCAATTCCAGCAGCTGGGCCGCCTGCTGGCGCGGCATGGCGCACTCGATGCCTTCCACTTTTTCCAGCGCCTCACACACGGCCCGTGCCGATGCCGATGCGGGAAGGTAAATCGTGGCAAACGATCCGAGCGCCCCATGGTGCACCACATAGGGGTCGGTAATCGGCAGGATCACACGCGCATCGTCGCGCTGCAAAAACTCACCCAGCCAGTCGCTCAGGTAAAGCACCTGCGGCGATCCGTCCATGCGCGTCTTGGCGTGCATGCCATGGTCGGCGGTCAGCGCGATGACGCAGCCCAGTTCTTCCAGTTGCGCCATATAGCCGTCCAGCATGGCGTAAAAATCATTGGCCAAGGGGCTGCCCGGAGCATGCTTGTGCTGCACATAGTCGGTGGTGGACAAATACATCAGGTCGGGCCTGCGCGTTTGCATCAGGCGCACTCCGGCAGCCAATACAAACTCCGACAAGTCGGCGCTGTAGACGGATGGTTGCGCCCGACCCACCACCTTCAGCACATTTTCAATTCCATGGGTGGCCAGCGTAGCCGCATCCGCGCATTCGGCTGAAAAGCAGATGCCTTGCAGGCCATGGCCCAATAGCGTGCGCAGCTTGTCCTTGGCCGTGACCACCGCCACCGATAGACCGGCTGTGGCCGCCTCTGCCAAAATCGTAGGACAGCGCAGCCACTTTGGGTCATTCATCATCACGGCCTGGCCGCTGGCGCTGTCCAGAAAGTAATTGCCACTGATGCCATGCACGCTGGGCGGCACGCCGGTAACGATGGACAGGTTGTTGGGGTTGGTAAAGCTGGGCAGCGCGCTAAACGCCCGCAGAGCCACGCCTTCTGCCAGGGTGCGCTTGAGCCAGGGCATGCGCCCAGCGGTCACGGCCTGCGCCAGGTAGTCGGGCTCGCAGCCGTCCACACAGACCACCACGGTGGGTTGGGCTGGCAGCTTGTAGCGGCGCTGGTTAACCAGCTTGGTCGCAGGTATGTTCATGCGCTGGATGGTAGGCGGCGCTTGTGGCGAAACGATGTCACCCGCTAGAAACAGTCAGGCACTATCCTGTTCGCAACGGGTTTACCCGATTTAAAAAGGAAAAGCATGGACCGCGACAAAATATTGCTGACGCCCGGGCCTCTCACCACCACGCTGCGCACCAAGCTGGCCATGCTCAAGGACTGGGGTTCCTGGGATGCCGACTTCAATGCCGTCACCGCCCGTGTGCGCTCTAGCCTGCTGGCCATCCTCCACGGCGCCGATAGCCATGTGGTAGTGCCGCTTCAGGGCAGCGGCACCTTCAGCGTAGAAGCCGCGGTGGCGACGCTGGTGCCGCACGACGGCCATGTGCTGGTGTTGGACAATGGCGCCTACTGCAAACGCGCGGCCCGACTGAGCACGTTGATGGGGCGCAAGGTCAGCAGCCTGACTTTCGACGAGGCGCAACCGGTGGATGCCGCGCTGCTGGAAAGCCATTTGCAAAAGGACCGCTCCGTCACTCATGTGGTGCTGATTCACTGCGAAACCGGGGCCGGTGTGCTCAACCCGCTGCAAGCGGTGGCCGCCGTCTGCGAGCGCTTGGGTGTGGGCTTGATGGTGGATGCCATGAGCTCCTTTGCGGCGCTGGAAATCGACGCACGTACCACTCGTTTCGATGCGCTGATTGCGGCCAGCGGCAAGTGCCTGGAAGGCGTGCCGGGTATGGGCTTTGTGTTTATCCGCAAAGAGGTGCTGGCGGCCTGTGAGGGTCGCAGCCAGTCGCTGGCGATGGACCTGTACGACCAATACGCATACATGGAAAAGACCGGACAGTGGCGCTTTACGCCGCCTACCCATGTGGTGGTGGCGCTGGCCGAGGCAATTGCGCAGTTTGAGGAGGAGGGCGGCCAAGCTGCCCGGTTGGAGCGCTACACGCGCAATTGCCAGACGCTGGTGGCAGGCATGCGGGCGCTGGGCTTCAAGCCCTTTCTGGACCCTGCAGTGCAGGCGCCGATCATCGTTACTTTTCATGCGCCGGATCTGCCGGGCTACGATTTCAAGACCTTTTATGCGGCGGTGCGGGCCCGGGGCTTTTTGCTATACCCCGGCAAGCTAACGCAGATCGAAACCTTCCGCGTCGGCTGCATAGGTGCCATAGGCCCCAACGAAATCACCCAGGCCGTGCATGCGATTGAACTGGCGCTGCGCCCTGGGCAGCCTGCGTCTAGAAGTTGACTCAGGCCGAAGTTACAAGTTACTGCTTGTGACCTTGCAGCGGGTCCAGACGTTGGCCACGCATCAGGGCGATGGGTGAGGCCCAGTATTCCTGCACGTTGTGAATCGGGTCCAGCAGAATCTTGCAGCACCAGGCCAGGCCCCAGGACGGGCTGCGAATGAAGAACAAATGCACGGTGCGAAACAGCAGACCGCCAGCACCGAGCGACAGCCACATCAGGCCCACGTCATGCAGGTAGCCGTTCAAACCCACAGCAGGCAGGATCAGACCGAACAGGCTGGGGCTTAAGACCAGCAGCACAGGCAGCGACAACCAGATCGAAATCAGCACGCCCTTGCGCCGCATATTAAAGCCAACCTTGATGTCTTCCTTGTGCGCGTAGCTGGTGTTGTTGATGGCGTCAAAGCCGCGTGGCTCGAAAAAGATGTGACCGCTTTGGCGCGTCACCATGCCCACGGCCCAGCCCACCAGACCGGCTGCAGCCGGGTTGACAAACAGCAGCGCGTAGGCCGCCAGAAAGCTGAAGGCGCTGATCAGGTGCAGCGTCTGGTTGATGCGGCATTGGTGGTAGTAGCGGTGGTCATCCCACTGCAGTTGTTGAATTTTTTTCCAGAAATCGCGCATGGGATTGTTCCTTGGGGCCTTGGGTTAAATAGGGTGCGGTTGCACACACAAGGCAATGTAAAAATCGTCTGTGACAGATCGGTGAATCCGGGTGTGAAACGGCGATGACTATTGCGCTACATCAAAGGCTTGCTGGAACTCTGGCTAAGCCCCGCTCACATTAAGGCTTCACATGCTGTGTGTATGCTCAAGCGTGCGCTTCACTCCGAACCGCGAGGATTCACGATGTCCGCTTTGAAATACCAGATTGAAAGCTCACATCCCATGGTCGGCCCCTTGCTTCCCGAGGCCGGCCTTACCAGTCTGCAGCTCAACGACCACGCGCTGGCGATTGTGATTGCCGCCAAAAGTGTCACTGTCCCCTATGGCAAGGAAATCCGCGTCGTGCATCTGGCCTCGGGCGAAGTGATATTTCGAAAGACCGCGGCCACCGTGGCACCGATCAGCGAAGAGTAGCCGACCTCGGCGCAGCAAGCGCTCAGTGCCAGGCGCTCAGGGCCGCAAAGGCGGCACCGCGCAGAAACTGCACCACCGCGTCGGGGGCCTGCAGCC
>Ga0214165_1001754_pt1 | contig 11187 bp, 15 predicted proteins | sample TroBogypolimnion_34_FD_153004 | JGI IMG/M metagenome (GOLD analysis project Ga0214165, IMG submission 153004) | Freshwater microbial communities from Trout Bog Lake, WI - Practice 03JUN2009 hypolimnion v3 | ecosystem: Environmental > Aquatic > Freshwater > Lake > Hypolimnion/Profundal zone ... | reverse complement strand
GCATTTGCCGGAGGTAAGAAATGCAGACGGCGCTGGTAGTTAGCGAGCCCAGACTTGCCGCTGCAACCGACCCATTGCTGTCACAGGCGACCGTCCGCTGGTCGGCGGGACCGCCGCGATTGCGGTCATTCGGTTGCGCCCCTTATTTGGGACATAGTTAGCTGGTGGCCATACCATCAAAATGGCGGCCATGCTCCCCAGCATTTTTGCGGGATAACCCAATAGTCTGGCGTTTCAAAGGCACTCATGCATGCACTCATAGATCAAATCGAATCTTCGCTCGCATCACGGCAGTACTACCTATCGCTGTTCACGAGCCTCTCAGTACCCGACGGATGGACTGAGTGCCCCAAGAGGCAATAGCAAACTCACTAACCTACAACTAGCATCGACCACAGATTCGAACCTGCATGCACCCGTCCTGACCACGAGCTTCATCTTGATCCAAAATTCCTTATGACAAATCACAAGCAAACCCGTGTTTTGATTGTTGAGGACCAGGCCGAAGCAAGAAAGCTGATACACATTGCATTTCGGAGTCCCACTTTTCTGGTGGAAGAGGCTTCCACAGGCTATGAAGCTCTTGCCATGGCCAATGAGTCGCACCCGGAGGTTGTGCTGCTTGACATATGTTTGCCAGGCAGTCTCAACGGATTTGAAGTCTGCAAGGAGCTAAAGACTACCTGCGGCATGGGAGAGATATTTGTCATCCTGATTTCGGGTCTAAGTGAGCCAGACGACTTCGAAGAAGCGCGTCTTGCGGGTGCGAATGCCTACTTTGTAAAACCCTTTCGCTTTGCCGGCATTGAAAAGTTGATCGAGCAGCGCCGCCTGCGGAAGGAAAACTTCACGCTTGTTCAAGCTATGGCGGATCTTGAAGTGCGGCACTTGCATTCGTCGAAGGTGCAGGTTCCGGCATGAGGTGCACGGCACGCCTGGGACGTTCCTATTGTCGATAGGGGATGAGGCGGACGACAACACTAACTGGGATTTGAGATGAATACGCGTTCAAAGTCAGCTGCAAGTCTAAAGGTAGTTCTAGGCTGTCAAACAACTAGGGCTTTTGCAGCAGCGCCTAGAGACTACGATGTTATCGGCATCGTGCGCATGGGGCGGGGAGGACATGAGGGCATGGAATTCGGGCTATTGGCTAAAACTGAACTTGGAGTCTACGTCAGTGTTAATGGCTCCACGGTTATGCCCCTCAACAGTGCAGTGGTCGAAGAAGCTATGCGTGTAGCGCGCGTTCTTGCCAAATGCGAATCCTATACGGCATCAAGTGCGCAGACGCTAATACGTGAATGAATCGCTCCCTGCTTGAAGTGAAGCGCACCGTCCCGGCGCAACACGCGTTGTTCGCCAGGCACAGCAAGACAGAATTCATTTATTTGCCGTACAAACATTAGGAAACGTATAAAGCCTATGAATTACATACTGATTGTTGACGATCATGTCGATATCCGACGCCTGCTCCGCATCACATTGGGTCGACAATTCGACATAATTGAAGCGGAAGATGGCGTATCCGCCCTGCGTGCGATACGCCGCTACCATCCCAAGATCGTCTTGCTTGACGTGATGATGCCCGGTGAAGTCGATGGATTGCAATTGCTGGATGCGGTCAAGTCTGACCCGCACATCAGCGGCACCTTGGTTGCCATATTGACGGCACGAGGCCAGAAGACGGACAGCGACGAAGCTATTAGACGGGGTGCGGATGCCTATTTCATCAAACCTTTCAGTCCACTGAAATTGATCAGCTGGGTGCGAGAGCAATTGCGCGCAGTTGCATAAGGGCGCGGATGGTTCATCGCGATTCACTTTGGTAAACGTCTGTAGTCAAATTATTGGTGAACACTACGGCACTTGCGCCAAACGCTGTTCAAGAGAATAATTCTATTGTGCGGTTTAGTACACATAGACAAAAGTGCGTAGGGCCGTGAGAAAATGACAAATTGCACTTGCGGCCTTAAATATCAAGTGCAACACTTGAGCGAGTGGGGTGTACGGATGAAAGATAGGGAGCTTCGTTGAATCCACTGTGATTTTTCAAGCCATAGCTAAATTCAGCTTGCCACAATGAAACAAAATCCTTGCCCGGTAATTGACGAAGTTGCGGAACCCGCGCGCATTGGCTTTGATAAGTTGGATGGCACTGTTGAAGCCCTCTGCGCAGGCGTTGCTGATACCGTGTTGGCTGTAGTTGAGCAGCCCTTCCTCGTTACGGCGCAGCATCTTGACAACCTTCTTCACCGGCTCCAGGCGGCTTCTCATCGCGTTGTTGGACCAGGCTTTGAAGAAGCGCTTGGCAGCGCCTTTGTTGCTGTAGCTCCAGAACTGGCTGAAGTTCTCTTTGATGCACCAGGCCCGACTCGTCTTCAGGTTGAGCTGGTTCAATGCCCGAAACGAGACGGCTTCAGCGCTTCGGCCATCGGGATAATTTCTCAACCAAGCCCATTTGCTGCCCACCAGTGGCGAAGTGCCCGCTTGCGAGAGCTTGCGGTGCTCCTGCTTTCTGACAGCATCCACCGCCTCACCGAGGTACTTGGAGACGTGGAATTTGTCATGTACGATGTCCGCCTGCGGCATGCACTGTCTCGCTGCACTCATGTACGCCGGCCACATATCCATGGTCACCGCCTTGACCGACGCGCGTTGCGCTGGAGTAAGAAACAATTTACATTTAGGAGGAGTGTATGTCTTATGTACTTATTGTCGATGACCAAATAGCTATCCGTCGCCTGATCAGAATTGCACTAGGTTCGCAATTTTCGATAGTTGAAGCAGAAGATGGAGTGGCTGCCATTCGTGCGATACGCCGATACCATCCCGAGATTGTCATGCTCGATGTGATGATGCCCGGTGACATCGACGGCTTGCAGGTGTTGGACGCGATCAAATCAGACCCGCTCATCAGTAGCACAGTGGTTGCCATGCTTACGGCCCGCGGACAAATGGCGGAGAGAGATGACGCCCTAAAACGCGGTGCTGATGCTTACTTCATCAAGCCTTTCAGCCCCGCTCAAGTGAGCCGTTGGGTAAAAGAACGACTGCGTGTTGATGCATGAACATGGACGCGGATTCCTCGTTTTCGAAGCGGTTGCTCGCGCAACTCCCGATCTCGATCATGGTTACTGATCGGGAAGGAAACATAGTCTATGTGAATGCCTACTTTACGAAGATGACGGGCTACGCACATCACGAAGTGCTAGGGAAAAATCCAAGCATGCTCAAGTCCGGGAATACCTTGGCGAGCACATATCGGCAGATGTGGTCAACGATCACAGCCGGCTCAACCTGGAAAGGGGAGTTGGTCAACCGAAAGAAAGATGGCACGGTTTATTACGAGTACGCCGTCATAGCACCGATCTTCAATGAACAAGGAATTGCAACCCACTATCTGTCGGTAAGAGAAGATATTACCCGTAGCAAACAGGCAGAGGAGAGGCTGCGCTTGAGCGAGCATCGGATGCATCTGCTCGCGGAAAATGCACGCGATGTCATCTGGACCATGTCCCCCGAAGGAAAGATGACCTATCTGAGCTCTGCGGTCAGACTGTTCCGCGGGTTTGATGCGGCTGAGTGCTTGCAACAGACCTTGGCTGACATGCTGGCGCCTGCCTCGCATGTGATACTGCAGCGCTACATTCAGCAATTGCATAGCAATCTGGCCGACAACTTGCTGCCGCCGAATTTTCAGGGCGAACTGGAGTACCTCTGCAAGGACGGCTCCACGGTATGGGCCGATGTATTGCTTTGCCCACTGTTTGACGATGAAGGCGTGGTGGAACTGCTCGGTATGACGCGCGACATTTCCGAGCACCGACGGCGCAGAAGTGAGCTCGAAGGCGATGCAAAGCGACTGGCAGAACAGATTGTTCATATCGATCGCCAACGTGCCCTGGGTCAAATGTCTGCTGCGCTTGGACACGAACTCAATCAACCACTGACCGCAATCCTCAGCAATTGCCAGGTCATGCAGCGCGGCTTGCGCGATAACCAGTTGGGAGCGGAAAAGATTGGGGAGTTGATAGAACGGATTATTCAGAACACACGGCGCGCCAGTGGCATTATCCAGGGGATTCGCACCTTCATACGACCTACCCAAAGGGAACACCGGGTGGTGTGCCTGCAAGAAGTTGTTCGCGAAACACTAGAATTAATCCATGCCGATGCCCAGCAGCACAGGGTGCGACTGCGATTTGATGATTCGGCAAGTCCGGTCCCGGTGCTGGGTGACAAGATTCAACTCTCCCAAGTCCTGCTCAATATTCTGCGCAATGCCATCGAGGTACTGCAGCAAGTGGCCTATCGGGATATCAACATCCAGATTGCCCAAACTACGGAACTTGTGCATTTACGCATTACTGACAGTGGCTCTGGACTCACCCCGCAGCAACTGGAAATGGCTGGAACTCCGTTTTTCAGCACCAAGAGAAATGGACTGGGCATTGGCCTCTCGATTTGCAAAAAGATTGTTGCCGATCACAATGGAACACTCATCATTTCCAATGCACAGCACGCAGGTGCACGCATAGAGATCACTTTGCCAATTTCCACCTAGAGGACATCAGAGCTGGCCCTCATCGGCAAGTCGAGCGAGGTCTACTACGGTCTCTACACCTAGCTTTTCCATTGCTCGGTGCCTGTGCAGTTTGACAGTGCGCAGTGCGATGCCCAACTGGTGGCCAATGTCCTTGTTGATCAGGCCGCGGGCCACACAACGTGCTACTTCACGTTCACGCTCCGTCAAGGATTCAATGTGTTGCGCTAGGTCGTTGCGTCGCTGACTGTGGTGCTGGCGGTTCTTACTCATTGCTAGGGCTTTGTTGATAGCACTGAGCAGCACATCCGCCTCTAGCGGTTTGATCAGAAAATCAACCGCACCCGCGCGAAAGGCACTGACAGCTTCGTTTGCGCCACTTTCACCACTCATGAGAAGCATCGGGGTCTGACCAATTTCAGCGAGTTTGCGTTGAAACTGAAGACCATCCATTTCGGGCAGCTTGACGTCGCACAACACACACCGGGGACCCGGGAACCAGGGGCGACTATAGGAAAGAACCTGAAGGTAAGATTTGGCCGAAGTGTAGCTTTCGCAGGCATAGCCTTCCAACTCCAACAGATCCGTCAGCGCAATCAGTATTTGGGGGTCGTCGTCAATCACCCCCACGTGCCCCTTAGCACACCGCGCAGCCAGACGCTCGTCGTCAACAGTGATGATGCGTCGGGTGTTGGCAGCACTATTGGCAATACCGGTCATGGCGTGATGCGCAAACAGTTGAATAATCTTGTGTGCAACATGGGAAAGAGTGTACTGTCCAACATATCTAAATTGAATGGTTTTTGCAGGCACTCAATGTCCATGCTATCCCGACCATAAGTCGCACGTTCTTCCTCCGACAGACTGGAAATGATAACCAGCGGGAGCGTAGGGGACATGCTGCGCAAATGTCTGGCTAGGTTCAGTCCGGATATGCCAGGCAGGTTTAGATCAAACACGCCAGCCACCAATTCCTTCCATACGGAGGGATTACTGCCCGTAGCTACGCTCACGTGATCATCATGGACCTTGATGGAGCGAAGTAAACTTTCTGCAGATAGGTGAACGCAAACCGTGAATCCGCCCAACTCGTACCAACTAGCTATGGCTGCACAGATATGAGTATCGTCATCCACAACGGCAATAACCCCAGGATGTACGGGGGGCGAATTGGTAGCATTCTGGTGCAAATCGTTAATCATTGTGGTCTCCTTTTGGAGATTCTTGAGCAGCCTGTTCGGAGGGTTTGCGCAGGCTGACAAGCTTGCATAACTTTACGGATTTGATATGGGGTTGCAATTGCCCCTTGGGGCAATTGCAAAGTGGTAATGCGACGAATAGCATAGATCGAAAGACCACACTCCCTTGTTTCACTCCCCTAGGTTTTTTACATGACCCTTCATCGAAATCCCAATATTTTTCTTGTTGGACGGGTGAACCCATTCAGGAAGTCAGTGCAATCTATATTACGACGGCCCGCGTACGCAGTCAATGAGGACACCATGGTGAATGCTGAGAGCCCGCTTCGCGACGAGCATTCTGACAGTGTGCTACGCATAGAAGACGTCTTGGAAGATTCTGGTTTTCACGAGCTCCAGATACCGCTACCGTGAGCTTGGACTTGCCCCTCAGTTATCCATATTGCCAGCACGGATCGAAACCATGTTCTTAAAATTCGACGCGGATACGCTGGAAGCACTCAGTGAAGGTGTGGTGATGCTCAATCATCAGGGGGTGATTGTCGATTTCAACCGGGCAGCCAAACCTTGGCTTCCCGTCTGTAACAAGGCGGCGGTAGAGATCAAGGCGGCGGTTTCCCGCGTCGTACGGAACCACATTAAAACACCACTGGTAATGGATCTACCGGGAACAGACGCTGCTTTCCGGTCTGCCAATGATGTCCGGCTGTGCGAAAACGGCCAAACTGGTTTTTTGTTGCTGATTACCCAAAAGCGCTTGATACCGGCAGCAGTCAACGATACTGACCAAAGCAATGGCGTTTACCAATTAATGGTTGATGCAGTTCGACACGCACTTACGGAGTTGCTTTGTGAACTTGGCGCAATTAGGAACGCAGAAGCACTCGCGGCGTTGGCGCCGCTGGAAGCACATGTACTACATGTGCGCAGTCTCTTTGTTGCAATGGACCAATTGGCACGGTTGGACCAGTTGAGCTCAATGTATCCCGGCAACCGACTGTCCGTTTCTGACTTGCTTAGTACCGCGATTGGCTCCATCACACAAGGTCACTGCGACTACTACAAGGACCTGTCTTCCGGTGAGTTTGGACCGGTATATGGCCGCACAAGCTGGATTGCATGTGCGTTAACCGCGCTGCTGGAGGGTATGGAGGCTGGCGCACCCCGACGAAGCGGGATCAACCTGACCGTTCGCCAAAATGGTGGCTTCGTAACAATAAGTGCCAGAAACTCCAGCGGGTCCAATCTGGGGGGAAGCATCCCCTTCCAATCTGAAGGAGTAAACGACGCGATCCTGCAATTGGTGGCATCCACACGCATCCCCTTGGCGCGTCGAATTGTTGAAATGCACGGAGGAATGGTCCACGTCACAGAACTGGACGCAGAGAATGCGGACAAGTCCTTTGCCCTCGAAAGCTTCACACTGCAATTGCCCACCGGACTTTCGGTTGCTCCGCACACTGGCGCCTGCAAAAATTGTCCCGTCAACCTGCAGACCGAAGCCTATGCATTTGACCTGGCAGCACTTACACCTTGGGTGCCGGAGGAGGCACAGGTGTCAGAAGAGGAGCGCGTACTTTTGAATTCACTGACAAGCGCTCGCGAATGAGACAGAAGGTGGCGCGGAAATGAAGGAGCCATTGATCCGGAATATTGCACCGCTCATCACCACCATCTGGATGGCTGCCAGCCTCTTGATTTTGTTCAGCTGGCATCATGTGGATGATCTTGAGCAGCAGGGCGTTAATCTAGCTTTAAGCTCCCAAGAACAGGACTTGCGTAACCTGACCTTCGTTGCAGAGGAGCATGCCCGACGCACCATGGAGACGGCCGACCAATGGCTGCGTCTAGTACAGGCGCGCTATTTGGACCGCGGACCGCTGCTCGATTTGCAGCAGTTGACCACCACCGGAATGATTGACCCGCAGATTTTCATTCAGATTGGTGTGATTAACGACAAAGGCATACTGATTGCGTCCACTCTGTCCAGATTCAAGAAGGTGGACTTGTCAGACCGGAAGCACTTTCTTGTTCATATCGCCGCCGACAGCAACGCCACGTTTGTCTCTGAGCCTGTGCTGGGTCGCGCCAGTGGCGTCTGGGCCATACAGTTGACACGACGTATTACCCTAAAGGACGGCAGCTTTGGTGGAGTAGCAGTACTGTCTATGAATCCGGACTATTTCACCAACTTTTACGCGCAATTGGTTCAAGGCAAGAAGGGGATGGAAGCGATCTATGGATTTGATGGCGTGGCACGCGCGCGGGTGCTGGGTGCCGCTGTTGATTTCGGGGCAAATGTTCAAAAATCAAAAGTATTTTCCCTGATCAATGGCGGAAAAATGGAAGGCTCTTTCATTGAGCATTCCGTAGTGGATGGCGTGGAGCGTCTCTACTATTACCGTTCAATCAAAGGTTTCCCGCTTCTGATGATCAGCGGTGAGGCCGTGGACAAAATTCTAGATGGTCATATCTTGGCAAATAATGCGCTCAATCTGCAGGCCCTATTGCTTTCGGCGTTGATTGTTATTATTGCGGGTATGGTCCACTACCACTTAGTTCGCGTCCGGAACTGGGTCAAATCGCGCGACGAGGTCATGCTTGAAACCCAGATACGCAAGGCCCATCTCGAGGCCATATTTTCAATGAGTCCGGATGGCTTTGTCTCCTTTGACGAACAGCACCGTATCTCATTCGTTAGCCCGTCTTTTAAACAAATGGTAGCTGGCAATGAGGTGGACAGTCTGGAGAAAATGCATGAAGATGACTTTGCATATTGGTTTGCATCCTGCTGTATACCAGGAGTATCCTATCGAGGCCATATGAAGACGGTCTTTGAAGATGAGCATTCGCCAATCTTGAATTATCATCAAGTGGAATTTCCAAGATGCAAAAGGCGTGTGTTGCAGGTTGCTTCATTGAGAAATGCCTCAGGGCCTGTACCGTTGCTGATGTATTTTCGCGATGTCACACATGAGTCCGAAGTGGAACGAATGAAAAGCGACTTCCTGACCACTGCCGCACACGAGTTACGTACACCAATGTCCAGTATTTACGGCTACACGGAGATCCTTATAAGTGACGGGGGACTCAGTGAGATACAGGCAGACTATCTCAACATCATTTACAAACAATCTGAGATCATTACGCACATATTGGACGAACTGTTGGACCTGGCGCGCATAGAAGCCCGTCAAGGCAGCGATTTCCGTTATTCGTGCGTGGAGTTACAGGGCCTATTACGAAGTGCCGTGGGGCTATTCGAACCTGTGCCGAGTCGGGCACCCCCTGTACTGAAGCTTCCTTCGGTTCCTGTTATTGTGGACGCCGACGAAGACAAGTTGCACCAAGTCATGATGAACCTTCTTAGTAATGCCTACAAGTTTTCACCAAATGGTGGCGATGTGGAAGTCGAGTTGGAACTGGTCATGGTTGATGGCACTGCCACGGCCTGCATCCATGTGTCCGACCGCGGTATGGGTCTGACGGCAGAGCAGGTTGAAAAGGTCTTCGTGCGGTTCTACCGTGCCGATGCCTCGGGAAAAATATCCGGTGCCGGCTTGGGCTTGAGCATCGTGAAGGAAATTGTGGAACTGCACGCTGGCCATCTCAGTGTGAAGAGCAAGGTGGGTGAGGGTACTCGGATTAGCGTCTTTCTACCGACGGCTCATCTACAAGTACACCCGTCCTGAATTGAATTTCAAGAAAGATGCCTGTGAATCGGTGGGCGTGAATGTAGTTCTCTTAGCAACTCCTTCGTGGTCACTGTGACACGGGCTTCCAGCGCCTGACCCATTAATGCATGGGACTCGCTGACACGGTGCCCTTCAAACTCAATGCGTTGGTCGATGTGAACCATGCTGTCTAGTAGCGCGTCACCTCCCAACTGTGGGCAAAGGAAACTACTCGTTTTTCTTTGCATTAGACAATAGATCTTGAATATCGACATGCAGCGCCATGGCGAGGGCGACTAGCACAGATATGGTCGGATTGGCGATCCCCCTTTCAATGCGAGAAAGGTAAGTTCGATAGATGCCACATCGTTCGGATATCTCATCCTGCGTTGCACCGACCGATTCTCGGAAGTGCCTGATCTGTTGACCGATGGTCCTAAGATGTGTCGGCTTTGAATTTGTACCGTCGTGCACTTGAAGCCTCACATTCGTTGGATACAAGACAGATGCGTCTGCATCAGACTACAGTTTGTTACATTCACCAAAGTTAATAACACGTCAATCTCCACATAAATGTCTGACCGGTTAGCTTTTTCTAATGCTAATTGTCTCATTCAATCTTGAATATTGCCCTTTGGGGCGATGGCGAGAGCCGTGGATAGCCAATAGCATAAGACCATGTCCTCCTTCCTACTTGCCCATACGGCGCAGGGAGGATCATCGGTTGCCCAGAGTTACTGGCATTTGACTGTAGTGCTGAAAGCCACAGCGCTTACGGGCGATAAGTTGTTTGGAAAATATATGTGGATTGCCGTGGTTCTGTTTATCTGGGTGCTTGCGTCGTTACCTATCGCCATTCTTATCGGTAAGGCTATTTACCTTGCAAATACGCCACCGAAAAATTCCTGCCATGCCAGATTGCACGGCCTTGCTGCAGACCAAAAGAATATCGATCAGCGTAAATGAAAGCGCCAGTGGGTGGCCTGCGACGATCTGTCTATCCTAATTTCCAGGGGATATAGATATGCCAAAGTACAAAGTAAATAAGCAGCACCTGCAAGTGATACTTGGTAGTCAAACCATCAAGGCCTTTGTGGCCGCACCAAAGGAATTTAATGTAATAGGCATCGTGCGCATGGGCAGAGATGCGAACTCTTGTCTGGAATTTGGACTGTTGGCCATAACCGAGGCTGGGACCTACTTCCGTGTGAATGGATCAACAGTGGCGGCTTTGAACAGCGATGCTGTCAAAGCCGCAATCAGGGCTACGATTACTCATGGAAGAGGACGCCCCTACATCGATAAATGTTCGCATCAAGCCGTGACTGCTGCGCCTGCTCCAACTATCATTGTTCGAAAGCGCCGCAGGATCGTGGCCTTGGGGCAGCTGCGAAGTGACCCTGAAATGGCACTTCCATCGTAGCAAGTCGCCTGACAGCGGCTAAATTTGCCAGGTTCTGCAATGATAGAAGTTCCTCCGCAAATTTAAACAGTTGAGATAAAGATAAGCTCCTAACGGTATTGTCAAGTTGTTTCGCCACTGGCGCCACCGCGGACAACTTAAGCGTGAACACGATGACCAAACCCCAACCAATATCCTATCGTGGCTACAGGTTTCTGCCTGAGGAAATCAGCTATTCGGGGCGGACTTTCGTTTTCCGCTGAAGCTGCACATGGCAGAGGAAATGCTGGCAGCTGAAGTGGACCCCAGAGTCAGGACAGACTTAATGGGGGTTTAAGTTGCACTCGACTTCTCGCAGCTGGACGGCGC
>Ga0214165_1001753_pt1 | contig 11188 bp, 5 predicted proteins | sample TroBogypolimnion_34_FD_153004 | JGI IMG/M metagenome (GOLD analysis project Ga0214165, IMG submission 153004) | Freshwater microbial communities from Trout Bog Lake, WI - Practice 03JUN2009 hypolimnion v3 | ecosystem: Environmental > Aquatic > Freshwater > Lake > Hypolimnion/Profundal zone ... | reverse complement strand
TATCTACCGCCACCCCTTGTGGGTTATTAAATCTTGCGGCAGTACCAACCGAATCAATGTTGCCAGGTGTTAATGGACTACCCGCAAATGAACTAACAACACCCGCCGGATTTACTTTAAAAAACATATTGGCTACTGTTGCATACACATTACCGGCCTTATCTTCCGCCAAACTTGTTACGTTGTAATTATCAAGAGCACCTACATATGATGGTGTAGAATTAGTATTAAACATATTGCTTCCCGTAAAATTACCACTAAAAATATACTTATTAGGTACAGCCGTTCCTGCATTAGTAGGCACCAGTAAACTAATAGCCTTATTTACACTATACACTTGTGGTGTAGGATAAGTAACAGCAGGTGGCGCAAAACTTAAATTTAAGGTAGCTGCACTATCACATCCAGCAACATTGGTTAAGTGCACAGTATAAGTTCCAGGTAGGGTATAAGCTACCCCATTCCATGTATACGGCGAAACCAAGGAATTGATAGTAGTTGTACTACTGTTATTAATAAGTGTTAATACCAATACAGCAGTATCTACACAAGGAATATTAACTGTATTAATAGTAGATTTTCCACTTGAACCAAAAGGTATTGCGTACTTATAGGTTCCACTTTGAGTGTAGGTAGTTCCATTCCAGGTAAAACTGCCACAAGACCAAAAATAGTTAATTACATTAGCAGGTTGTGGCACTACTGTTAAGTTCAGTATTTCTACACTATCACATCCATTTACCGTGCTGTAATGTATGGTATCTACTTTATTTTGCGAATACGTTCTACCATTCCAACTGTATGGCAATGCTGCACTACAAATGCCTGCAACAGTAGTATTGGCATAAGTAGGGTTCACATTCAATACTAATGTAGCTGCACTATCGCATCCCCCTTTATTGGTTAAATGTGCCGTTTGTGTACCGGCAGCAGTAAAGCTCAATCCATTCCAGCTATAAGGCAATGCATTACTGCATATAGTAATATGGTTAGTAGAACTGGTTTTACAGTTTGGTATTACACTTATACTCACCGTAGTAGTATCACTACCATATTGGTTTGTAGCTACAATAGTATAGGTAGTAGCAGCACTTTGCACCGTTGGCGTTCCTAAAATAGTACCCGTACTATCCATTCTTAAACCCGCAGGCAAAGCAGGGCTAATGCTATACCCTTGTACAGATACCTTACGAATCATATTATTACCAAAATCTGCCACATATATATTGCCAATATTATCTATTGCTAATCCAAATGGTCGGTCGAAAGATGCTTTAATCCCAACATTATCTACATAACCAGCAGTAGAACTGCCAGCTAAAGCAGTTAATTGACCAGAAATCGTAAGCCTATATATTTCATAATAATATGGACTTGATACAATTAAATCCCCTGTTATATCCAATACTAATCCAATTGGTCCAGGAACAACACAATTAATGGTAGTAACCATACCAGCTGCTGTAATTTTTCTGATACGATTATTCATATAATCTGCTACATATAAATTTCCAGCTTTATCTATAGTTAACCCTTCAGGATAATTAAAACTTGCAGTAGTTCCTGCGCCATCTGCAGATCCAGAAGCACCTGTATTACTACCTGCAAAAATAGAAACTGTACCAGATGTAGTCATTTTTTTAATGCAATTTCTGCCCGATTCACAAACATACATATTTCCCACTGCATCAAAAGCTATCCCAAAATTATTGGTTAAACCATTAGCTAATAAAGTTGCATTGGTACCATCTGCCTTTATTTTTTCCACATTAAATGCACCAGCTACATATACATTACCTGCAGTATCCAACGCAACATTTTGAGGGGCACTTGTTGAAGCAAAAGTTGAAACCGTGCCATATTGCGAAATTTTTCTGATAAGTTGATTCATAGCATCTGCCACATAAATATTGCCAGTAGCATCTAAAGCTACACCTTCTGGTTCATAGAATGAAGCAGCTGTTCCTATGTCATCAGAATTTCCTGCAGTACCACTACCTGCAATAGTACTTACAGTATATTTAAAAGCATTAGGTATCAACGATCCATTGTTGGTAGGTGCTAATGCAGCAATAGTTTCTGCAATAGTAAATGTCTGTGGCCCTGTATAACTAATACCAGGTAGTAAATTTACTATTAAGGTAGCTGCACTATCACAACCATCTGCATTAGTTAAATGCACTGTTTGTGTGCCGGCAGCAATAATGCTCAATCCATTCCAGCTATAAGGCAACTGACTTGGTTTTAACAAAATTGTAGTTGATGAACTTGTTGCGCAGCTTATTATTATCAGCGTATGAATAGCCGCACTATCACAACCAGCAGCGTTGATAAAATGAGCGGTTTGTGTGCCAGCAGCAGTAAAGGTTAATCCATCCCAGCTATAAGGAAGCTTATTCGATTTAATAATCATAGTATCGGTACTATTGGTAGCAGCACATACTTTTATACTTACTGTAGCCGTATCACTTCCCACAGCATTGGTACCCGTTACCAGGTAGCTACTCATAGAACTTAATACAGTAGGCGTACCACTAATTGTACCAGTAGCGCCATTAAAACTTAAACCTGCAGGTAATGCAGGGGTAATGCTATAACCAGTAAGGCTAATAGTACGAATAATATTTCCCTTAGTATCGGCTATATACAAGGTATCCCCTACAGCATCTATTGCAATTCCTGCAGGTTGATTAAAAGTAGCCAGTTTGCCCACCGTACTATCTACCGAACTTGCTACACCTGTACCTGCAATAGTAGTTACCACACCCGCCGGCGTTACTTTTCTTACATAATTACCATCTTCAGTTACATACAAATTATTGTATTTATCAATGGTTACACTTTCTGGTCCATTAAAATAAGATAAGAGTCCTACACCATCCTGCGTATAAGCTATACCAATACCCGCATAGCTTGTTACTACTCCGGCAGCAGTTATTTTTCTAATCTTGTTATTACCATTATCTGCTATATACAAATTACCAGCAGCATCTATAGCAATCCCGGTAGGAGCTTTAAATGTTGCCAATATACCTGTACTATCTTTATTACCTGCAGTACCACTACCAGCAAAACTGGTAACAGCACCTGCCGTAGTTATTTTTCTAATCTTATTATTACCATTATCCACCACATACAAATTACCAGCAGCATCTACCGTTATATCCTGCGGACTACTAAATTTAGCAGCATTGCCCGTAGCATCCACACTGCCAGCACTACCGTTTAGGAAGCCTGCAAAGGTGGTTACCGCATACGGCGATGTAAGCCTTATTTTTCTAATAACATTGTTATTATTGTCGGCTACATATATACAGGTATCACCCACTACTACCAACCCTGTTGGATGGTCAAAACTCGCTGCCGTACCATTGCCCGCCAGCAATCTACCCACGCCCAATACATTTTTGTATCCATCACCAGCCAGCGTAATTACTACACCAGCCTTCGTTATTTTTCTAATTAAATTATTTTTTGCATCCGCAATGTACAGATTGCCATTGCCATCTTTTGCAATACCGGTAGGCAAACTAAAGCTTGCAGTACTTGTACCATCTACCTTACCAGCCGTTCCCGTACCCACCAAAGTATTTACGGCAAATGGGTAATTACCTGGTATCGAACCTGCATTGCTATTGCTAGGCAACAAAGGGGTAATAGTTACATTCTGATTGTAATACTGTGGCCCTGCATAACTGATTACCGGTGCGGTGGTTGGCCAACTTTGTGCATTTGTTGCTATTGTACCCATACATACCAACAGACACAATAACAGTTGCTTAACACAATGCTGTGTTGACTTTTTTGTCATTGCCGTTCTGTTTGTCTGTGCCTGAAAAGCACCTGAAAACAGAGATAGCGTAGATTGTACAAATGACTTACTGATTTGATAAAATGTTTTCATTTTTCTTTTTTACTTATTACTTGATAATTGTTGTATTTACAAACAGGTGCTTGTTCCATATTGCACACTATTGCATCCACAAGCGCAAAAGGATAGCTTTCGGTATTCTTTGCCAAATCGTAGAAGTCCATCTTTTTTCAAAAACACCCTAACTACCTGATAATCATAGAATAAAAGTTAGACAACAAGGTTCCGGGAGTCCCGTAGGTAAGCTCCTGATTATCCATTATCAATTACCTCACCGGCATTATACGGGTAAAAGAAACAACCCTTATCAGCTCAAAAAAAACGCCTCGAAACAATTGCTTCGAAGCGTTAATTATCCATTATCGATTGAACTTGTATTCAACCTTAAACTCAAAATTTCTTATCTAATAGCTTTGAGCTATAAGTAGTATTACAAACAATACTACTCTTTATACTTGCAATTCTCTCTGAACGCTGTATTTGTATCATAAATACACCGTGCTACTCTGTGTAGCCGTGTATCTGTCGTTCAATATATTCCATATTTCCCATCAGAATATTCCATCCCAAAAGTGTAAGATAAATCATCCTCTGTTTTGTACAGCCTACCTTAAACGTCTTAAAAGTTAAACGTTTTTAAACTCCCGACTCCTATCTCCAATGTTTAACCATGAACGTTCTATCCCGTTCTCATAAAACTATTCCTATAAAACCCTGGCTTAATACCCGTAACAGATTCAAATGCTGTATAAAAACTTTGCTTACTACCAAAGCCCGACTGTTCCCCTATTATTTCCAACTTCAAATTACTGGAAGCCTCCTCTTCAAACATCCTTCTTGCTTCTTCTACTCTGTAATAATTTGTAAATGCATTAAAATTAGGATAGTTATTAGCTTTAAGCTCCTGCGCTATTTCATTCTGTGTAGTGTTTAAAACAACAACAATATCCGCTACCTTCAATTTAGCATTCTTATACGGCTTTTGCTCCCTGTAATAATTATTAAGTTTTTCAAACAACGAAATTTCAACTTCAGATGCAGTTACAATAGCAGATTGTATTATAGGTTCAATTTCAATGTTTTTATTCTTAAGTTGATCTCGCTCTAGCTTTTCAGCCTTGTATTTAGCAATCAGAACATTTTGTGTAGTTGCCAACTGTTTGTGCCAACGCTCTCTTATTCGCCAAAGCAATATCAGTATCACGAAAATGAGCATGAGTAAAAATATTATCTTCTTTTTAGAAGATAATTCAACCGTAAGTCTTTTATTTTCCAATTCCTTCTTCTCCGATTGATACCCTTTTTCCAGATCATGTATAGCCACTTGCTTGTCCAATGCCATTAAAGAATCATTTAAAGCATTATTAATCATTACTGCTTCATACGCATTTTTATAATCACCACTGCTTTTATAGGTATTGATTAATATTGGCCACAACATCTGTTTAAGGTTGCCCTGCCCCATAGTGTCAGCTATTTTAATCGCTTTTGTTAAACAATCTATAGCAAGTTTAGGTCGGTTAGTTTTATTATATACTGTCCCCAATCCTTTATAGGCCATTGCTATTCCTTCTATCGCACCATCTCTTTTACAATTATTCAGCATACTATTAAAAAAAGATTCTGCAACTGTATAGTTACCTTTATTTGTTTGAATATCTGCTACCTTATAATCAATTTTCATTTTCAGATAATGATATGCAGGTGACGGGGGTAATATTTTCAACGATTCATTAATATAATAACTGGCACTATCATAATTTTTAATATCGTTAAAATAACCACTGATATTAATCAAACTCGATGATATCTGCAATGAATCGTTTCTTTTTATAGCTATATCATAAGCTTTTTTATAATACTCAATTTCTTCTTTAGTACTACCTATAAACAGATATACACTCCCAATATTCAAGCATACACTCCACATTGCTTTTAAGCTATCCAGATACTGATAAATTTTATATGCCTGAAATAACAAAGTCTGTGCCTGCTTAAAATCGCCTTTCTGAGAAAGTATAACACCATAAGAACCCAGCAATTGCGCCTTCTCGTAGTTCTTATTTGCTTTACCGAAAGTAAAAATACCACCAGGCAAATATTTCAATAGTTTCTGTTGTTCATTATAATCTACTTCTCCTTTTACCAGCAACAAAGAATTGGCCATGGATAAAGAATCGGGTATTCTTTCAGCTATCACCCTAAGTTCACTTCCTACAGCAATAACAGAATCCATATTTTTCAACTTCGAAAAAGCTTTTTGCCTAACCGCGTATGCCCTTACCAAAAGTTGATCATCAAGGGATGTTTTCAGTGAAATACGAATCACAGAGTCTGTTAACTTTAATACACTATCAGGTTTGGAATTTAATAACTGTTCTCCTTTTTCGGTTAGCCTTTTAGCTATCAAAGTATCCCCACTTGGAATAAAACCATTACAGGATTGTATTAAAAATAAGAAGATTATAATAACCCAATTTCTTAATCTATAATTACACTTTATTTTGAAAGTAACACTTTCAAAATCAGGAAATTCATTTACTTCTTTTTTGTTCTTCATCATTGCCTAATACTAGTTTCAGATTGCAATAATGGGGCTATTAAACCAATATTCAATTTAATAAATTTTTAATCGCTTTCAGGATGATGTGAAATAGTCCAAAAAACTACAGCATTATTAAGCTAAAGGTTTTGAATATAGTTTATTGCAATAACTTACGGTATTCTCTGTAATTGTATTATCTCTATTGAATAGAAGCAGGGGGTATTGTCATCAAGTTAAAGCATACCATTATAAAGGCCTTAATAAATACTCAACTCAACTACATTAGGCTAAGGGTGAAACTGCTGTGCCGTCTTGCCTACCTGGTTCACATGTATTTTATTCTCACGACTCACAATATATTTCACGATTCACTTAGAAATCAAAAAAGAGTTAGATTAATAACTTTTGCGAATCAAGGATTGAAAGTCCCAGTAGGGACTATATATAGGTAGTAATTCTATATTGATAAGAAATAAGTGCCGTAGGCACGACATTATTTTTTTAGACCATGTTTTTAGTATGCAATATTTCGTCCCAATAGGCCAATGTTATTAAGTTACGCTTGTTTCTTAGTGAGCGCTGAAGGCGCAAAAGATCAAAGCAATGGGGGTAGCCCATTGTATTGTATGATTAGCAATACTCAAAAGGCCTGAAAAGCTGAAATCCTTCCTTAACTTAATGACATTGCCCTAAGGCACTAAGCTACATCAATTTCAAACCTTGATTCGTATAACCTCATATTTTAAACAGCCTACCTCATGAACCTGAATTTATCTACGTACCAGTACTGATATTTGGCTGTTTTAAAGTATATTTCGTACGTGCCGGTACGTAGAATGTTCTTCCCTCCTTACATTTACCATAAATTATTAAATTAGTAATAGTTTATTTATTATTGACATTTCATTACATTCGATATCATTGACTATGTTTCGCTTTAAAAATATAAAACATACTACTATTTTACTTTTAGCAATATGCAGCTTAGTGCTGTATTCTTGCAATCAAAGTGCCGGAGATAAAACAAAAAATGATGACCAGTTTCAACACGACTTCTACAACATCAATAATAGTTCAGAAAACGATAGCTTAAAAGAAATTGAATACACAAGCCTACTTGGCAAATTACAAAACACTTCAACCAAATCGGATAAATCATTAGATAGCATGTACGATTATCTATTTAACCAATGGGTAGCCGATCCGGTGCGATTTAAGAATATTCCTTCTTTACTAACTTCCGCAGCAAATAATAATGCATTATCCAGCCACAGCAGATTGTCTGCATCGCTGTATCGTTCATTAGCTTTCTATATGGAATATAAAATTCCGCAACTGGATAGTATGCTTTTAAAACTGGCGAATCAGGAAAATGAAATGGACGACGCCAACAAAATACTTTATTATCGTAATCTCGGCCTTCAACTCAACATTAGGAATCAATCTCAGGAAGCTACTACTATATTCCAGAAAGCAATAGACTTGGTACAAAAAAACCCGCAATACAATAGCTGCGAACTGGGAAATATTTATTGCAACTATGGCACTGTTTACATTAAGATGAATGATAACAAAAAAGCACTGGAGGTACTAAAAAAAGCTTATACTATTTTGTTAGAAAATAATTGTAATTCAAATGATTTGCAATCTAGCATTCTCAATATAGGGGTATGTTATATAAATCTTCATCAACTGGATAGCGGTATAATTTATTACAAAAAACAACTCCCACTGATTACCAATAATTCTGCTCGTAATTATACCATGAGCTTTGTAGCTTATTTGAATATTGGTGGCGCTTTTATAGAACAAAAAAAGTACGATTCTGCAAGATTATACTTAGGCAAAGCTGCCCTTATTTCTGATAAAATAAAAGACGAAAATCTAACTGTACTCTTAAATACATTCTCTGCTATTGCTGATGCCCCAATAAAAGATGTTAGCAAACAAGTTGAAAAAATAAAGGGATATGTAACCCTTTTTTATAAAAATAACGACTTGTATGATGTTCAGAATGCTTATGAAGCCTTAAACAAAATAGCTTCTATTAAACACCAGGATAAAGAGGCTTTATACTATCTCGAAAAGTTAGACTCTATAAAAGAAATAGTTACATCTGCAGAAAATAAAAAAATGGTGAGCGAACTCGAAGTGAAATACCAGACTGCTCAAAAAGATTTAAAATTAAAAACGCAGGAAACAGAAATAGCACAAAAACGGAATTGGATAATTGGGCTCCTTTCATTGTTGCTGCTTACTGCATTAGCAACTTTATTATTAAGCTTTCAGTTTAAATTGAAAAGCCGTAAAAAAGAAGTTTTATTACAACAGCAGTTTACGAGCCAGCTTATTGATCAGACAGAGTTAGAACGAAGCAGAATTGCCCGTGATTTGCACGACGGGGTAAATCAAGAATTAATGCTATTAAAAGAAATGGTTAATCCTAATGTCAGTTCAGTCCTAAAAATAGAATCTATAATAAAAGAGATAAGAGACATTTCTCACAACCTACACCCCGAAATGCTGGATAAAATAGGCCTTCAGAAAAGTTTGGAAATGCTTTGCGAACAAATGATGGAAACAAACAACCTGTTTATATCCTGGGAAATAAGTTATACCGCTCAACTAAATAAAAAAGTAGAATTGCAGCTTTTTCGCATTGTTCAGGAAAGTATAAAAAATACCCTAAAACACGCAGAGGCTTATGCAATTAAAGTATCACTTTTAGAGGTGAATAATCAATTACAGCTGGAAATAAAAGACAACGGAAAAGGATTCGATGTTGCAAAAATTTTAGCCAGTGGCAATAGCTTTGGATTGAACTCTATCATAGCTAGATGCAAATCTATAGAAGGTATAGTAAACATTAGCTCAACACCTCATCAAGAAACAATGATCGAAATAACAATACTAATATAATGAATATTTTAATAGCAGATGACCACCCTATAGTGGCAGAGGGATTACAACTATTATTACAAAAAAATGGACACACCATCAGCAAAGTTTGTAATAATGGCCTGGAAGCATATAATTGGATTTTAGTAAACAAACCTTCTATCGCTTTACTGGATTTGAATATGCCAGGATTAAATGCTATTGAAATAATGGAGAAACTCCAAGGCAACAAAATTAAAACCTACATCATTATTTATACCATGGTAAATGATGCCGGTATTTTTACAAGAGCAAAAGAATTAGGGGTAAAAGGATACCTACTAAAAGAATTTGCTATGTCTGAAATTGAAGAATGTATAAAGACTGTGCAAAATGGACAGATTTATTTTAGTACACATTTAAAAACAAAGTTATCAATCAACAAGAATAATGAAATAGATAATGTAAACCCATTACTCACTTTTGCCGAAAATAAAATTCTTCGTTTGGTAGCAGATCAAAAAAGCAACAAACAAATAGCGGAGCAATTATTTATAACAGAAAGAACTGTTGAAACCCATAGAAGGAACATAATTAAAAAACTAAAACTACCTCCAGGCAACAACTCTTTGGTATTATGGGCTACAAAAAACTGGAAGGAATAGACATTGTTAACAAATATCAGCTTTTTGCAAATTCAATCAGATCTCCAATATCACCCTTATCTGCTTTTCTAATTGCTTTTATATAAATACTTCTTGCTACAGTAGCGTCTATCAAATTATTACTACTCCAGGTAAATGGTAAAGAATTATAAATTTTCTCCATTATTATATCTGCCATCAATCTGGAATGTCTTCCATTACCATTCGAAAAACAATGTATATTAACTAATCTATGTTTAAAAATAATAGCAGTTTCTTCCGATGGATAACTATTATTATCAATCCAAAATAAACAATCATCTGATAATTGTTTTAGTTGAGTCGATATTAAAGTAAAATCAACACCAATATTTTTATTCGTTTTTCTAAAACTGCCAGCCCAGCCCCAAACTTCACCAAACATTCTTTTATGTAAGTCTCTTATAAATAATTCAGTAAGAATTTGTTCTTTACTCAATTTTCTTCTCATTAGCCATTCAATAGCATGTTCTATATTTTGCTGTTCAAATTCATTCAATTCCTGCCTGGTCGTTATGGATTTTATTATCAAACCTTCTTTTTCATCTTCGTCAAGTGGTGTTTGTCCATCTAAGTACTCTATGCTTAATCCCATAAATATTTCGGCATTTTAGTAATTATTTCATTCGCTCTATTTCTTATTGCTTTTTGTAATCGTTCATCTGTATTTTCTTGATCTTCCAGCTTCATAGTATGATGTGTACGCATTACTATATCCTTAGCTATTGCCATAGCTCTTTCTTCAATCATTTTTTCTATACTATCTTGTTTCGGAATAAATCCATACACCAATCGCATATCAAGAGAATTAGCAGCTTCCGATAAAGATTTAATGGTAATACTTCCATTAGATTCTCTGGCTTCCATCTCCTTAATACTTTGAGCGGATACATTAAGTCGGTTTCCCATTTGTCTCATCGACATATTCAATGATTTCCTGATGGTATTTATCCATCCCAATGGAGGTACTACAGTTGTTTCAACAGCTTTAAAAACTTGCAATTTTCGGTCTGTTTGTTCTATTAATAAATGCTTTTTACTATTCGCCATAAGGTTATAGCTTTAAAATTTAATAACAAAAATAAGGTTATAGCCTTAAAATAAAAATAAATATTTAAAGCTATAGCTTTAAATTATAAGCTAATAGGCTACAATTCGATAAGTCCAATACACCTGACGCACAAAAAAAACGGCAGTGCAGTGGGCTAACAC
>Ga0214165_1001750_pt1 | contig 11202 bp, 20 predicted proteins | sample TroBogypolimnion_34_FD_153004 | JGI IMG/M metagenome (GOLD analysis project Ga0214165, IMG submission 153004) | Freshwater microbial communities from Trout Bog Lake, WI - Practice 03JUN2009 hypolimnion v3 | ecosystem: Environmental > Aquatic > Freshwater > Lake > Hypolimnion/Profundal zone ... | reverse complement strand
GCAGGTACTACTTATATCATTGAAAACATTGACGGATTAGGCGGTAGTTCTCCTATTCGAAATCAAGATGATAACCGAGGTTATATTGACGGTTCATATTCCGGGCGCGATTTTTATGATGGTCGTACTGTAACTTTCGATATGGTAATTATTGGCGATGGAACTCACAACGCTCAGTATTATTACAAACAACTACAGTCTAAACTTGCTCCACAACAACTTGGCTATTATCCAAATGCTTACAATGATGCCAACTCAATTGCTCAACCATCTGGCACTTTAGGATTATTTCAATTTCAATTAACTACAGATTCTTTTTCGGGTGATACTTCTGTAACTGGCATACGCCGTATGTGGGGTCGCGCTCGGTTAATTACAACTCCCATTGATCCTGATTTTACTTTTGGTTATATTGTCACAACCGTTGAATTCTTTTTTCCTGATCCTCGATATTATGATGATACCGCCAAAGCTCCAACAAGTAGCACATCGGTATCTCTTGCCAATAATGGATGGGCAATTTCATGTCCCCTTATTGTTATTTCCAGCCCTAGCGCAAGTGGATCAATTACGGATTCAAGCAATAGCGCATATTCTATGAATTTTCTTAATGTAACAACTGGTGTTCCGCTTGTTATTGATTTATTGCAACGAACAATTACCCAAAACGGTATATCGGCTCGCAATACTCTTAATACTGTAGTGAACTGGATGGCTTTGCCACCAAATTATTCAACTACTTGGACTAGCTCAGTTGGCTCTATGGCTATTACTTATAGAAATGCTTATATCTAATGGCTAGTAACGACTATCGTTATGTTACAACTCAACTTTATCAATCGGGATCAACACCAAATCCCGTAATAGCAGAACTGCCTTTTACTCGCGTTAATTTTACTTCTCAATTATCTACGGTTGGAACATTTACCGGAGAATTATTGCTTTCAGGTATTGATGCTTCAACCCTCAATGTAGATGCAGGAACAACCCCCGGCAAAGTTGCTCTTTATGTATTTAAGGGTTCGGCTATTTATTGGTCAGGAATTATTTGGAACCGCGAATGGGATTCATCTACTCAAATACTTAAAATAACTGCCCAAGAAATGATTTCTTATTATCAACATCGCCGTATTTCAGGCTTTACCTCATCAAGTTTTTACAATGCTAATGCTGGCGGTACTGGCATAGGCGGGTTAGTTTACACGGCGCAAGACCCAATTACTATTCTTAGCGATATTTTAACTGGCGCAAATGCTATATCTCATGGCAATATAGGAATTCTTGAATATGGATCAAGTTCATCGGGTGGTTCTGTTACCCGTACATATTTTGATTTTGAGATGAAAAGCGTATATCAAGCATGGAAAGATTTATCTACTGGCTCTACATTTTTTGATTTTAATATCAGTTCTCAACAAACAAGTTCAGGAATTGTTAATCAGTTATTTGTTTATTCGCCAACTACGGGAGCAACATATAGCGCATCAAGCGTATCATCTATAAATCTTCAATTTCCCGGCAATCTTGTTTCTTACAATTATGTTGAAGATGGATCACGGGTTGCAAACCGTGTATGGGGTGTGGGATATGGAGCAAATCAAAACCGCCTTATTACTCCTTATTATGACACCGATAAATTGGGTACTGGTAAGACTTGGCCTTTGCTTGAAGATACAGTTAATGCTATTGATGTTATTAACTTAAATTTATTAAACGCTATTACTTCAGGAAAACTTGCCGCGATCTCCTATCCACCAACAACTATTCAAGCGGTTATTCCTAGTTATATTGATCCTACTTATGATAAATATAATCTTGGCGATCAAGTTAAACTTATGATTACCGATGATAGATTTCCTTCCCCATCTAGCGGAACACCGGGGCTTAATGCAATTTATCGCATTATTGGTATTGATACCGAGCCGGGCGAAGATGGCCCAGATCGTATTACACTTACTTTGAATTTACCTTTGGCAACAACATTGACAAATAGTTAGGAGGCAAAAATGGCTTATGTAAATCTTCCTGTCAATCTTCAAGAAATGTTTCAAACCATAAATGATCGTTTATCTCGTATTGAAACAGCTTATAGTGGCCCACAAGTTTCGGCAGATGCCGCACAATCAACTGCGGTAAGTGCGCAAGGTGTTTCAAGTCAAGCATTAACAGCAGCCAATCTAGCTAATACTCAAGCAACAACCGCTATTGCGCTTGCTAATACCAAGAACACCGTTTTTTACTCGGGTTCTGCTCCTACCGCTAACGCAGTTAATGACCAATGGATCAATACTGCCGCAGGAAATAAACTCTATATTTGGAATGGCTCTTCTTGGGTTTCAGCGCAGGATAGTGCTATTAGCGCCGCCCAATCAACGGCTAACGGCAAGAACGCTATCTACCGACAAGGCACAACTCCAACAACGCCATATACAGGTACTCAATTTATTATTGGGGATATGTGGTTTAACACATCTGCCGATAACGCTATTTCAACTTGGAATGGAACATCTTGGGGTTCTAACGCTCTTGGAAACTCTGCTATTTATCCAAATCTTTCAGCCAATAAAATTACAACTGGAACCATTGATGCAAGTGTAATCAATGTATCAAATATTAACGCTGGCAACATTTCAACAGGCTATCTTTCTGCAAGCAGAATTCAAACGGGTTCGCTTAACGCAAATGTGATTACTTCTAACACAATCACAGCTACACAGATCGCCGCTGGAACTATTACTGCAACTCAAATTTCTTCATCGTATGTTTATGCTGGAACAATTTCTGCTGGAAATATCACGGCTGGAACATTATCCGCATCCGTATCACTTACTGCTCAATCTGGAACTATTGCAGGTTTTACAATTAGTTCATCTGATTTAACAAATGGTTCAACTATTATTTCAAGTGCAGGAAATATCTCAACCGTTGGTTATATTCATGTTGGTTCAACCTTTACTGCTTCTAGTGGTCTTTTTTCAGTTGATGCTTCTGGCAATATCAGCACTAGCGTTATTACTGCAAGCGGAATAAGTACCTCTGGAAACGCAACATTTAGCAGTTTTCTTTACAATCCGGGTTATGCCACGACAACATCCTCAGCAAATGCTTACATCAACTCTTCAACTGGTGTGCTCGCTCGGTCATCATCATCTTTGCGCTACAAGTTAGATGTTCAACCTCAAGAAATTCCAGTCAGTTCAATCTTGCAACTTGCTCCAAAGTCATTCATAGACAAAGCATCCGCAGATGCTCAAGGCGGTTCTATAGAAGGATTGCCTCGCATCCTTGGATTGATTGCAGAAGAAGTTGCTGAAATCCCTGTTCTTGATGATCTTCTTATGAATAAAAATGAACAAGGGCAACCTGATTCTGTAAACTATGATCGCGTTGCGGTAGCGTTAATACCACTTCTTCAAGACCATGAAGCAAGACTAACCGCTTTGGAGGCAAAGTGATACAAAATGAACTACAAATTGAAGAAATTCTAAAAGCACTACGCGAACAAATTGGCGAACAAGCACAAACAATTGCAGTTCTAAAAGCTACAATTGTTGCGCTTACAACGCCAAAAGAAACACCACCAACAACAACGGCGGTTACAGATCGCCCTAATGTTATTGGAACACAAGGAATTAAACCGACCCCATAACTCGAAAGGGCGCAACCATGTTTACCAATGTTAATGCAGCAACTATTGTTTATTCTTATTTTTTTGTATTTGCCGCGTTATTGGCAGGAATGGGAATGATTGCTAAACATGCCATTAGCAAACACACGGAAGAACTTAAAGATAAATTAACTCGTATTGAATACGCGCTATACAACGATGGCAAAACTGGGCTTATTAACAAAGTTGAAGAATTACTAGAAAATCAACAAATTATTAAGATTGATGTTGAGGTAATGAAAGCAAAATATGAAACTGAATAAAACTTTACAATGGAAACTTATTTCTATTTTTAGAGTTTGGTTTGAAACCTTTTTAACTATTGAAATTGTTTTACATATTAAAGATGTTATTAATGGTCATTTTCTTTGGCAAGTTTGTTTAGGGGCATTTGTCCCAGTAATAATTCGATGGGCTACTCCGCATGATCCATTTCCAGATGAGAGATTAAAATGACAGATGCTCATTCTCAAGCATTAACCCTTCATTTAATAACTAATGTTCCCGAACACGCTCCCCGTGAAGATGATCCGCATTACCATCTTTTTAATCAAGCTAAAGAACGAATCAAAAAACAAGGACTTTGGAAATGTATCGTCAATGACGATCTTTGCTCAGGTGGGCCAGAACTTCATCATTCAAACATTGAGTTCTCTCAGATAGGAAGCACAGATTCTTCTAAGGTTGCCGAGGCTTTTGGGCTTCACTTTGAAAACGATGAAGATTTTCAGGCGTGGATTGAATCTCCGGGCAATCTTGAGGTTTTATGCGTGGCTCATCACCGTACTCATTTTGGAATTCATGCGATTCCTGCCCCACTTTGGGATGCGCTAAGATTCAGGAAGGTTGGGTCGCTCCCTGCCGCCGAACACATTTCGGCTAACTCGAAGGAGAACAATGGCAAGCAAAGTTAATTTCCATATCAGTAAGTCAGAAGCGGCTTACGCCGAACATTATTTATACGGCGTTCTTGCTGCTGGTCTTGCGGTACATCAAGTTTCACCGCATGATTCATTCAAAGTTCTTATGACCAAAGCAGTTGTGGCTGGTCTTATTGTTCCAATTATTGCTCGTATAAATCCTAAATCACTTGTCAATCAAATTGATGCGGTGACTGGGTTATCTGCAACCGTAACCGCACCATTAGTTGATGCGGCTATTGCCGATGCAAATAAATTAGTGGCGGCTGAATCAACAAAGTAATATAGTTAATTAAGAACCCTCAGCCAAAGGAGAAGTTGGTTGGGGGTTCTTTTTTTATTGGAGGGATAAATGGCAACTGCACTTGATGTCTTAAATGTAGCTCGCAGTCAATTAGGCTTTCATGCTGGCGCACAAGATGAGAATCCTTATGGCGATTGGTATGGGATTAAAAACGCTCCTTACTGCGCGATGGGTGTATCTTGGTGTTTTGCGCAAGTTGGGCTTTCATATCTTGTAGCCGCACAAACTCCTAAAGGTTTTGCTTACAATCCTGCTGCGCTTCCTTGGTTTCAAAGACAGGGGTTAGTAGTAAATAAATATGCTGGTCAGCCCGGTGATTTGATCTTTTATGACTGGAATTCAGATGGTGTAGTAGATCATGTTGAATTACTTGAAGCGGTTAGCCCTGATGGAATTACCACCATTGGATTTAATACAGGTAATCCCAATGACTCAATCCACGAAAGCGGATGTTTTAGAGTTCATCGCCCATATTTATTTATTTCAGCCATTGTCAGACCTAAATACCCAATACCTCTTAAACCTGTTTCAAAGGGCATTACAAGCAAGAAGGCTACTGCGGTGGTTGGAGGTACGGGAACCCTTATTGCTGGCGCTACAGGGGCAATTCACGGCGGTTTACTGACTACTACGCCGACGGCTACAACCCCTGCTAAAACAGTATTTATTGCGCCCCCATTTCCCATTTCTAAAACTGCTTTTAATATCGGGCAAAAGAACGATGCCGTAATGACGGTAGAAAAGGCTTTACTCAAGGCAGGGCTTATTCCCGCTATTTATGCAACCGGAATTATGAATACTCAAACCCAAAAAGCGCTTGTCAAATATGAGGCTAAACAAGGCATTAAAGTTGTAGGGCCACTTCCTCAGATTATTTATGACGAGCTGAAAGGTTCGCTATGAAGCATCATTTTAAGTTTAAGATTTTTGATGCCAAGCAGTTAATGATTGCTATGACCGGGGCTTTTTCAACTTGGGCAGCAACGGGTTTTCAACACGATATGCCTCATATTGGCTATATACTTGTTGGATTTATTACGGGTGGGCTAGTATCTCACGATTCAATGGCTAACCCAAACATTACGCCCGATTCTCATATTCAAACTCCCTACTTAGCCAATATGCAAGGCAACGGCGTACCTGAGCCAATTGGCATCCCAACTGACCCCTATAAACCAGAAGGCGCAGATGTTACGCGTGTCATCAAGATCAATAGCGGTTTAATAAGATAGAATTTTGATTGTTAGTAAATTGCTAACGCTTGGAAAAAATTAAATACTTCGCTGGCGCGAGTGCTATCAAACCAGCAAAACACCCCCATCAATAAAAGGTGGGGGTTATTTTTTATTGTAGGATGTTCTCAACCTAAAGGGGGGCTTTATGGATTTAGTATCTGCTCTTGCTGAATTGCGAGAGAACTCAATTGTCACAGGATTCCCATGCTCTGTTAATACTGTTTGGAAAACGCTTAACGATAAAGAACGACAAGCGTTAGAAACTGTATTTGCTGATTCTAAGGTCAGCACTACATCACTTTACGAATTACTTATTGCTAATAAATATAAAGTTGGGAAAGCATCACTTTACAAACACCGCGCTAAAAAATGCAGGTGTTTTAGATGAGTCTTGAAGATGACCTAGAAAAGATTCAGAAAGAATCTGATCCCGAAATTGTCGAATTGCGTAAAGCTCTTAATAACGCACAAAAACAACTATCTAAAGCCAAGATTCGCAATGATGAATTAGTTATTGCTACCCATCGTGGGGCTTATGAGGCAATGCTGGCGCTTGGCAAAATACCGCCTGTACCTGCTCCCGATAAAGATACGCGCAAAATCAAACCCGAAGTAGCCTTAATCCATTCAACGGATTGGCAAGGCGCAAAGGTAACGACTTCATACAACTCAGAGATAATGCGTAAAAGAGTTTTGCAGTTTGCCGACAAGATCGTTCATTTGACAGAACTTCAACGCGAGCATCACCCCGTTAAAGAATGTGTTGTTATGTTTGGTGGGGATATGGTCGAGGGACTTTTCAACTACCCGGCGCAACTTTGGCAAATCGATGCTTCACTTTTTGGACAATTTACTACCGTATCTAGACTATGCGTGGACTTTGTTCGAGTAATGCTTGCCAACTTTGAAAAAGTAACCGTAGTGGCTGAATGGGGTAATCATGGGCGTATTGGCGGCAAACGCGCTGAAGTACCTAAGAACGATAATGTAGATCGCATGGTTTATGAAATGTCTAGGCAGATTCTTGCAGGCGAAAAACGATTAACTTGGGAAGATTGCCCAGAAGATATTCAGGAAGTGGCTGTGGGCAATTACAGGGCTTTGTTAATGCACGGCGATGAGTTGGGGCGTTCAGGATTTGCCTCTCCTGCCGCTTGGATTGCAGGTGCTAACCGTTGGAAAGCCGGCGCTCACGATTACGATTTTCATGATATTTATTTAGGACATTATCACCGTCACGCTCAAGAACCAATTCAAAAGAATTACAACCTTTACTGGACTGGTTCTACTGAGTCCGATAATAGATACGCCCGTGATTCGATGGCTGCATCAGGTATGCCTAGCCAACGACTTCACTTTGTTGATCCCGTTAAAGGCAGAGTAACGGCTCAATATCAAGTATGGTTGGATTAACGCCGTGAGGCGTGGATTCTAAATTTTTTTTTAATTATTTTCGGCGCAAAGACAAAACCCCTACTTGCAAGTCAAGTAGGGGTTATTTGCTTTTAGGGGGAGTCGAATAATAGAGCTAATTATCTTCTGGGTCAAAATCGGGGTCAAAAATAGGTATTTCAATCGTTTTCATCAATTCTAGGGCTTTGCCAAAGGCAACAACGGCTCGATTTGTCAAGTCATCTAGGGCATCCGGGAAAGAATCTGTGGACTCTAGTTCTACGCTTACGGCATAGGCGGCAATGCGTATAGCAATCATTCCTCAAGAATAGCACCAAGAAACTTGCCCGAAATGCTTGATTTTTGTCCTACCCCTGCTTTAAGGTGTAACTAATGCCAATCTCGGCAGATTAGGGAAGGAACGGACATGGCTGAAAAGGCAGTAAATCCAGTCGCAAAGATGCTTGAACCATTTGCGCCTAATGAAATTAATCAGATTCCTAAAGGCAATATGAAGTTGGATTATGTAGGTCACGCTGCACTTACTAAGCGACTTCTTGAAACCGACCTTGAATGGTCTTGGGAGCCTTTTGCTATTGGCGAGGATGGCTTGCCTAAGCTCGATGAAAAGGGCGGTCTATGGATTCGCCTAACAGTTTGCGGGATCACTCGTATTGGTTATGGCGATTCAGGAAACTCACGCGGAACTCAAGCAGTCAAAGAGGCTATCGGTGATGCGCTTCGTAATGCTGGTATGCGTTTTGGTGCGGCTTTAGATTTGTGGCATAAGGGAGATTTGTTTGACCTTACCGATTCTCGCGGAGATGCCAAAGAGGAACACAAGCCAACTCCAACCGTATCTCCTGAAACTCTTGCGCTCGCTAAGGAAGCAATCGAGCAAGTTGCAGGAATTGAATCTGTCGCTGAGTTGAAGATGTTCTACACCGGCGCACAAGAGGCTGGACTTCTCACGGTGGTCATTGATGGCAAGACTCTTAACCAAGTCATCTCTAACCGCAAGAAGGAGTTGGAAAAGTGAGCATGATGCACCCACTACCTACTAGCGAGCGTTCTCGTAATTATTACCGCGTTCGCTCTGTTGTTCGCTTTGTTTTTTGGACTGCCGTATTTGGCGGGATGATTTTTTGGGCAGGTCATATTGGGGGAGGTAAGGTTCTGTGATAACTCCAGCACAAATTGAAAAACGCCTCTTTGATTTGTCTAAAGAAATTGATGAGGCTCACGCGGATTTGGTAACGGCCGAAACCCGTTTCCAACAACTTACCGCCCAATACGAAGTAGGCATGGCAAAATCTCGCATTAAAAACTCGCACACCGATATGAAAATGACCGTCACCATGCGTGAGGATCAGGCTCTTATTGAGAACGAGGAGTTGCACTTTGCGCTCTCTATGGCAGAGGCTCAAGTCAAGGCGGCAAGGGCTAACGCCAACCGCTTGAAAACTCAGGTGGACATCACTCGCTCAATTTCATCTTCTATCAAGTCGAGCATGGAGCTATGATGGGTTGGATTGTTGTCAATGTTAATCGTAAAAAAAGCATGGCTAGATTTCTTAATGTTATTCAATTTGCCATTCTTGATGCAAATATCAAGATAACCGATGAACAAAGAAAAAATCTAAATTCTTCTATTATTAAAATTATTAAAGAAAATAATTATTTATTATCTTCGGAGGTTAATTAATGGTTTCTTGCATTTGTAATGGTGAATGGATAAATGGATTACCGCCAGAACCAACGCCGGGTTGCAAGGTTCATACAGCCGTTGCGAAAGATGTAATTCAAAAGCCCAAAGATGATTTGGTGAAAACACTTGAAAGAATTGCTAAAGCTCTTGAAATTATTGCTTTTGACAAGACGGGAAAACGCTAATGGACATAGTTAAAACCCTTGTCACGGCTCTTAAAGATGCCGATTCCAACCGAGAGCGTTCTAAACAAACTGCTCTTGGGGCTTCATCGGTTGGAGGGTGTCGCCGGCAAGCGTGGCACATTATTCAAGGAACGCCGAAAACCAACTTTGAAACGGAGAACCTAGCCGCGATTATTGGTACAGCGATGCACTCAGCGATTTATGAGGCGTTGAAGGCTTACGATGTATTTGGTGATGATTTTATCCTTGAGGGTAATTTTCACGATCAGTATTTCAAGGGTAATTGTGATTTCTATTCGCGCAAAGCTGAAACTGTTTATGATTGGAAATCAGTTACCCTGGCGAAAATGGCTAAGGGTGGACTGCCTACAAAACAACAAAAGATGCAAGTCAATATCTACGCTTCTCTTATCTCTCAAGAATACCCCGTTAAGAAAGTTGGATTGGTATTCATTCCCCGTGATGGAAAGATGAGCGACATTCGAGTTTGGGAGGATGATTACAACCCAAAACTTGTAGATGAGGCTAGGGCATGGATGGAAGATGTTCAGTCACGCACCGAACCACCTGCTCCAGAGAAGTCGGCTGGATTCTTTTGTTCTCATTATTGTTCTTTTTACGATGCAACGGGGGAAATTGGATGTCAAGGGAAATAAATGAGATTTCTTATTCAGATGTGGATTGGACTCTTGCTAACTGTCGCGGAGTTGGTACGGATTTATTTTTCTCAGAAGAGGAATTGCTACGCCATAAAGGTTTGGAATTTTCTCAAGTTCGCGCCGTTTGTTTTACTTGCCCGATCCGCCAGCAATGCCTTAAATGGGCATACGCTAACCGCGAAGAGTACGGAATGTATGGCGGGGTTTCGGGAGTCGAAAGAAAGTATCTTGCCAAGAAAGATTTTTACAACCCATTTCTTAGCGCGTTACGCCGGGATTTGGATAAGTGGGGAGTAAATTTGCGAACCTTGTACGAGGCATCTAAGGCAAAGAAGGTGAAGCGTGAAAGTTATTCAGGAGGCAATTAAAGCCTTTCAGTTTGAGCATGAGTTTCGCTGCTCGGTTACTAAAAGGAAATGCAATCATTTAGAGCTAATTGAACAGGCTTACGAAATGGAACCATCGCAGAAACTTGCCGAACAGAAATTACTTATTCAGCACCTTTCAGCCGTCAATGAAAAGGCAAAACAAAAAGCTATTGAGCAATTAGAGAACACTCGCAGAGATTGGTTGCAGGTTCAGGATTTGCCTCATGGATCATTTGCTTCATGGGTTGATAGTGTATTTGATGTAGCCATTAAAGCCGTGAAGGAGATTGAATGAAGGCAGTCAGTTTATTTGCCGGTGTCGGGGGCTTTGATTTAGCTCTTGAGCGCAATGGCGTTGATGTAGTTGCCAATGTTGAAATCAACCCAAAATCGCAAATTATTTTGAAAAGACATTTTCCAAATGCCAAACAATTTACAAATGTTATGGAGGTAACGGGTGAGCAACTCAAAGAAGCAGGATTTGATGGGGCAAATGGAATTATTTGCGGGGGATTTCCCTGCCAAGATTTATCAAGAGCAGGTAAAAGAGCCGGTCTTGCAGGAGAACGAAGCGGGCTTTTCTGGGAAATGCGAAGAATCATTGAAGAAACTCAATCAAAATATTTTATCTTTGAAAATGTGCAAGGTGCGCTCACATCTAACGGAGGAAGGGATTTGGGAATTATCCTCGGATCGTTGGCTCAAATCGGGTATGGGGTCGCTTACCGAGTTTTGGATGCAAGATATTTCGGAGTACCCCAAAG
>Ga0214165_1001749_pt1 | contig 11207 bp, 7 predicted proteins | sample TroBogypolimnion_34_FD_153004 | JGI IMG/M metagenome (GOLD analysis project Ga0214165, IMG submission 153004) | Freshwater microbial communities from Trout Bog Lake, WI - Practice 03JUN2009 hypolimnion v3 | ecosystem: Environmental > Aquatic > Freshwater > Lake > Hypolimnion/Profundal zone ... | reverse complement strand
CGTAGTTCGTAACACATGATTTGTACGGCAGCAGCTAAGTTGAGTGAGGAATATTCTGGATTGGCCGGAATCATTGCCAGCATCTGGCATAAGTCCAGCTCCGCATTGGTTAAGCCACTCATCTCAGTGCCGAACACCAATGCGACCGGTTGGTTGGCTGCAATATCAATAGCCGTCGCAGCAGCGCTACGCACATTCACTAGCTCATGCGAAAGATTGCGTTTGCGGGCGCTCATACCAATCGCGAAAGCACAGCCATTAAGGGCTTCAGCCAAAGTTTCAGTGACGATGGCATTTTCTAATAAATCTGCTGCGCCAGTGGATAGGGCGGTGGCGTGCGCATCAGGAAAGCTATGAGGTTGCACTAAGTATAGCTGACTGATGCCCATAGTTTTCATAGCGCGCGCGGCTGATCCGATGTTGCCTGGGTGGCTAGTTTGGCAGAGAATCACACGGAAGTTTTGCAGTAAATGCAGTTGGCTGGAATCTAATTTTGCAGTCATATTTTCAAATTACGGTAATAACCGTTAAAATGCTATTTTATCAGTTCTTTAACACGGTCTTAAATTAGATTAACGCAAGCGCAGATGTTTTTGCCTTGCGCTAATTTGTGCATGGCGCAAATGGCGTTAATAGACTGAAACCCTAAATAGATTCGAGAAAATATGCATCCTATGCTCACCAACGCAGTGAAAGCTGCCCGCCGCGCCGGTAATATTATTACGCGTGCCTCTGAAGATCTCGGATCTCTTAAAATTCAAACCAAAACTTATAATGACTTTGTCACTGAAGTCGACCGTGCCGCCGAGCAGTCAATTATTGAGATGCTGAAAGACTTATATCCACATCATGGCTTTTTAGGTGAGGAGTCTGGTGAGTCCAATATTGAGTCTGACTTTATCTGGATTATTGATCCATTAGATGGCACCACTAACTTTCTTCATGGCTTACCGCAGTATTGTATTTCTATTGCACTTCAAGAGCGTGGAGTTCTGACCCATGCGGTGGTGTATGACCCTAATAGAAATGACTTGTTTACTGCGACTAAAGGTCGTGGTGCATTCTTAAATGATAAGCGTATCCGCGTATCACAACGTACCAAATTGCAAGAAACCATCATTGGTACTGGCTTTCCATTCCGTGACTTTACGCATCTCGATACCTATCTAGATATGTTAAAAGATATGATTAAGAAAACGACAGGTATCCGTCGTCCTGGCTCAGCTGCACTAGATTTAGCTTACGTGGCTGCGGGTTGGTACGACGGCTTTTGGGAAATTGGTTTGTCTACTTGGGATATTGCAGCCGGTGGTCTATTGGTGCAAGAAGCGGGTGGTATCGTCGGTGACTTTGAAGGCAATGAATCCTGGCTTAAAACAGGCAATATTGTAGCTGCCAATCCAAAAGTATTTTCACAAATGTTGCAAACAATCAGTCCGCACGTCACGGCTGATCTCAAAACGCCTGTAAGTAATTAATCCTAGTGCAACAGATTGCCGTTTTCACGGCAGTCTGTTGCAGCATTTCAAAGCTATTTCCACGCTATAGAATCACACTCTTGATAGTGAGTGTTTAAGCTTGCCTCTGTAATGGTAATATTGACCATGTTTACTAATCTGCAAATATGAAAATATTAGGAGAGAAGCCAGTATGAGCCACGCTAGAAAAAGCAGTATGATTATCCGTGTTTTTGAAAGAAATTTAAGTGCTCAGCAGTTGATAGCAGATTTGGTTGCAGATATTCGGCCGCCAAAACCCAATCAAACCGAAGTTGCAATTAAAGCATTGCAAGCACTTTGTTATTTACTCGATCATCATCCTTCCTATGCAAAGCAACTTCGCGAGGCAATACTCTGGCTATTGAGTGAGCATAAACCAATCTCACTATTTTTGACCTCGCGTCATTCGGTATTCTCTGGATTCTTCACTGAAATGTTGCGCCGAATGGCGCATAAATTATTGCCTGCAGCATTAGATCCATCTTATTTAGTTGATTCTTTCGCACTGTTTTTTAGTAAGCCTAGTGATGAACTCTGGATTTTGGCAGTGCCAGATGAAATTTGGGAGCAGTTGATTGTTGCCATGCATTTTGATGCTGCGCCACCAAGCATGACTCAACCGTGTAGACAAAATTTATTGGAGGCCATGCAGGTATTGTCCTATCGTATTGCTGCACTTGGGCTAGAGCCAGAGCTGTTGCGTAACCATCCAGAGTTGGAGCAACACGGATCGCCGTTTATTTCACAGCATGCAGAATTGGGCAAATTTTTAGCCTTATCGAAAAGTGCTAGCGACCCTTTATCTCCTGGAAAGCTGGCAAGTGAAACTGCCGATATTAAGCATATTCTAGTAATGCTTGATCAATGCAATGTAATCGCTAATAAAATTAGGCGTAATAGCACGCAAACTGGCACCAGTATTCACCTTACATTATTGTTGCAACAGATATCGCAGCACATCGATCGCCTGACGATGCTGCTCAATATAGTCAATTATCTAAATTGTGGAAAAACCGCGAATGTTGAAGTGGTGGCTTTGTTCAAACAATTAGTTTATAGCGAATGTCATAAAAATGATCTGCTTGAGCACTGGCAGCAAAACATGGAAATTATTGCGCAGCGGGTGACAGAAAATGCCAGCCGGACAGGTGAACATTATATCGTAAGCAATCGTAAGGATTATTTCACTTTAATGCGTTCTGCAATGGGCGCAGGCGTCATTATCGCGCTGATGGCAATGCTTAAAATTATGGTCGCCAAGCTTCATTTGGCACCGTTAACCGAGGCTATATTGTTTAGTCTTAACTATGGATTTGGCTTTATTTTGATTCATATTTTGCACTTTACTGTAGCGACAAAACAACCAGCCATGACCGCCGCTACCATTGCAATGAGCATTGACATTAACGACCTTAAATCTAAAGACATGCATATGCTCGTGACCACAATCGCCAGAACAATGCGCAGTCAGTTGATTGCTATCTTTGGCAATGTATTACTGGCAATACCTGTCGCCATGGTTATTTCCAGTACCATATTTTATTTTAGTGGTCAGCATTTCATCAGCCCACAAAAGTCTCAGCAAATCTTGCTGGATATTGACCCAGTGCAAAGTGGTGCCATTTTTTATGCTGCAATAGCAGGGGTTTGCTTGTTTTTATCAGGATTAATCGCTGGTTATCATGACAATCTTGCGGTATATAACAAAATTCCACAGCGTTTACGAGCACTACCATGGTTGCAAAAGCTACTTGGCGTATATCGACTTTCGCGAGTAGCTAATTATGTTGAAAATAATCTAGGGGCGTTAGCGGGGAATTTTTATTTCGGATGCCTGCTAGGTGGCATGTCAGCGATAGGAGTGCTATTTGGTCTGCCATTTGATATTCGGCATATTGCCTTTTCTTCTGCTTTTGTTGGGTTTGCTGCGGTGGGGTTAAATTTTGCCTTAAGTTGGCAGGTGATTGTCTTTACTATTTTTTGCCTAGCTATGATTGGTTTTGTTAATCTGACCTTGAGTTTCGGTCTGGCATTATATGTTGCAATGAAATCAAGAAAAGTGCGCTTTCAGCAATGGCGTTCGCTTTTAAGTAATTTGGCGTTTAGATTGCATCAGCAACCCGGTGAATTTATCTGGCCACCTAAAGAATTGGTTATCAAGGATGATCTTCCTAACGATCAATAAGCCACTTAGCAATGACAGTTGCCGAAAATTAAAACTGTCACAATTGAGGCTTTCAATGCATTGTAGAATAAAGGTATTGAGAAGCGGGGAGTTAGAGCGTGAAAAGTATACTAATTGCTAACAGCAAAGGTGGTAGTGGGAAAACGACACTGGCAACCAATCTTGCTGGATATTTTGCAACACAAGGCGCATCCGTGATGCTGTCAGATTTAGATCGACAACAATCTTCCACCCAATGGATTGCGCGCAGACCAGCTGACATAGCTATCATTCATCCCCATAGTGCCCGCAGCAAAGCCCAGAACATCACACCAGACTGGCTAATCACTGACTCTCCTGCTGGACTCCGTGAAGATAAATTATCAGATGCGGTTAAACAAGCGGACTGTATCATTGTGCCCATTCAGCCGTCAGCATTTGATATAGGCGCTACGCGTGATTTCCTTGATATTTTGGCCGAAGAAAAAGCCATACGTAAGAATAAAACCTTTGTGGCACTAGTGGGTATGCGGGTTAATGTGCGCACCAATGCCACCGCTGGACTAGCTGAATTTATGGAGCAAACAGGCTTTCCTGTGCTGACCTATTTGCGTAACGCACAGGTTTATGCGCTCGCAGCTGAGCAGGGATTAAGCCTATTTGATATGAGGCCATCTCTAGTGGAGCAGGATTTGCAGCAATGGTTGCCGCTGCTTGATTGGGTTGCTGAGGCGACCGCGTCCAATCAATAAGCAACCATAAAAAATTCACAAACTGACCCGTGCTTAAAGTTGATAATGCCCTGCCTGTATCAAACTTAATCATAGGAATTTATTTTGTCGAAACATAAAGTGCCAAGTTCAGATTATCTAGCGCTAGCGAAAAGCCTCAACAGCGAGGCGTCCGATCGTTTACTTTCAAGAATGACTGGAAAATTACCACGTCGTTTAGATAAAGACAAATTAAGCCAAGATGATGCCATAGCCCTTCAGCTAGAGTTGGAAGATGAGCAGCTAAGTGAATGGCGCGAAAAAATGAATAAATTGAATGCCATCGCTTAAAAGTAATTTTGGTTTAACATCACGAAGTGCCAAGGTTTAGGTGCTAATTAAAAAAAGTCTTTGTAATCTAAAGTAATGTATCGCCAATTAACTTGTAAAATACGTTTTTATATTTCTAATCTGTCGATGTGTCTAACTCCAGTCCAATCCCAGCGTCAGAGATTTTAGCTAACCAACCCCAAGCTGCACATACGCCGATGATGAAGCAGTACTTCGGCTTGAAGGCGCAACATCCTGACATGTTGCTGTTTTATCGCATGGGTGATTTCTACGAGCTATTTTTCGAAGATGCTGAAAAAGCCTCACGCTTGCTAGGGATAACACTCACGCATAGAGGGAGTACTAACGGCAAGCCGATTAAAATGGCGGGCGTGCCTTATCATGCGGCCGAGCAGTATTTAGCTAAGTTAGCTAAGTTGGGCGAAACTGTGGCTATTTGCGAGCAAGTCGGCGACCCTGCCACTAGTAAAGGTCCCGTTGATCGGCAAGTGGCGCGCATCTTAACCCCTGGCACCTTGACCGATAGTGCACTCTTAGATGAGTCACGTGATTATCAATTGCTCAGTATTTTTCAAGCAGAAGGCATGTTGGGTTTAGCGCGTCTAAACTTGGCTGCAGGCACTTTTATCTTAAGTGAAATTGCGGTTGGGTTGCTCGGGCAAGAGCTTGAGCGCATCGCGCCTAGTGAAATTCTATATGCTGATGATTTTCAGCATGCAGCGCTTAGCGGAAGTAAAGTGGCTAAGAAGCGACTTAGCCCATGGCAGTTTGATTTTGATAGCGCTTTTAATACCCTGACTAAGCAACTTAATACCTATGATCTGAATGGTTTTGGTTGTGCCAGTTTAAATCCGGCTATCTGTGCCGCAGGCGCTCTATTGGATTATGTTAAACATACCCAACGAACCAGTTTGCCGCATATTAATGCCATTAGCGTTGAATCAACTACTGCTTATATCCAAATTGATGCTGCGACACGCCGTAATTTAGAAATCGATTTAACTTTACGTGGCGAGGTTTCGCCCACACTTTACTCACTACTGAACACGACGCAAACTGCGATGGGCGCTCGCTTATTGCGCCATTGGTTACATCATCCATTGCAAGATCGTAGTCTTGTATTAAAGCGCCATGAAGCGATTGCTGAACTGATACCGCGTTTGAGTTTATTGAATCCAGTGCTGAAACCCATCGGAGACATTGAGCGTATTACCGCACGTATTGCGCTGACAACGGCAAGACCTCGAGACCTGTCTGGCCTTGTATTAAGCTTGCAGCAATTGCCTTTAGTGCAGGCGCAGTTGCAAAATGTACAAGCAGTATTATTGCAGGGGTTAAATATAAAGCCTGCAGATACGGTCGTTAATTTGTTAGCTAGTGCAATCAAGAGTGAGCCTAGTGTTGTGTTGCGTGAAGGTGGGGTGATTGCCGATGGTTTTGATGCAGAGCTAGATGAGTTACGCGCCTTGCAAAATAATCATGGTGAATTTTTACTGCAATATGAAACTGCTGAAAAAGTCCGAACTGGTATTAGTAATCTTAAAGTCGAATACAACAGCGTGCATGGTTTCTATATAGAAATGAGCCGTAGCCAAGCCGAGGCCGCGCCGGCTGAATACAGGCGCCGACAAACTCTGAAAAATGTAGAACGATTTATTACGCCAGAATTAAAAGCATTTGAAGATAAAGTGTTGAGCGCTAATGAGCGCGCGCTGGCGCGTGAAAAAGTGCTGTATGCCCAAGTGTTAGAGCAGCTACTACCTCACATTGCTACGCTACAAGCCAATGCTTTGGCAGTGGCCAGTTTGGATGTGCTGTGCTGTTTTGCCGAGCGCGCACTGTCGCTTAATTACGTGGCGCCGGAATTTGTCAGTGAGGCTGGGATCCACATTGTGAATGGCCGCCACCCTGTGGTAGAGCAGATTTCGGTGCAAGCTTCCGGCCAACCATTTATTGCTAATGATGTCGTGCTCAATCCTTACCGGCAGTTATTGCTGATTACTGGCCCCAATATGGGTGGTAAGTCGACGTTTATGCGGCAAACTGCCTTAATCGTTTTGCTGGCGCATTGTGGTAGTTATGTGCCTGCGACTTCGGCAAAAATTGGTGAGATAGATCGTATTATGACGCGTATCGGCGCCTCAGACGACTTGGCTGGAGGTCGCTCTACCTTTATGGTGGAGATGACCGAAACTGCGAATATTTTGCATAATGCCACTGATAAAAGTTTGGTGCTGTTAGATGAGATTGGCCGTGGCACCTCTACCTTTGATGGCTTAAGTTTAGCGTGGGCGGTGGCGAAGCAGTTGTTAGAGAAAAATCATAGCTACACTTTATTTGCGACCCATTATTTTGAGCTAACGCGAATAGTCGATGAGTTTAAACATGCCGCTAATGTGCACTTAGACGCAGTAGAGCATGCTAACAATATTGTTTTTATGCATAAAGTAGAAGAGGGGGCGGCTAACCAAAGCTATGGTTTGCAAGTGGCGCAACTTGCCGGCATTCCTCGACCTGTCATTGCGGCCGCAAAAAGAAAATTAGCGCTGCTAGAACAAAATCAAGTGACACAACACATGCTGCCACAGACCGATATGTTTGCCGCAAGTGCGCCAGAAGTTGAGGTTGAGTTGCATCCAGTACTTAGCACCCTAGAAAGCCTTCAAGCGGATGACTTAACGCCTAAGCAAGCGTTGGATTTGGTCTATAAGCTAGTTGAGCTAGCTAAAAGTTAGTTTCTAACAATAGTCACTAGGCAATAAAAAAGCACCTAAAATTAGGTGCTTTTTTATCAAACGTTTTTACTTAGTGGTGATGACCGCCAGCGCCATGCACATGCTCATGCGTCACTTCTTCAGTGTTGGCAGCACGTACATCGGTAACCGTTGCTTGAAATACGACGCGTTCGCCCGCCCATTCATGATTGCCATCCACAATGACTTTGTCATCGGCAATTTCAGTGACGGTATATAAAATCACTTCACCGGTATCGTCTTCGCCTTCAAACTGCATGCCGACTTTAAGTTCATCTGCTGGGAATGCGCTTGCTGGTTCAATCTGTACTAATTCTTCATCATATTCGCCAAAGGCGTCAGCAGGTTGCAAGTCAACGATAACGACATCGCCTACATTTTTGCCGTGCATGGCTTCTTCTACTTTTGGGAAAATATTGTCATAGCCACCGTGCAGGTAAGATACTGGTTCTGTACTTGATTCTAAAACGACGCCATCAGCATCTTTTAATTCGTAAGTCATGGTGACTACTGTGTTCATTGCAATTTGCATATTGCGGGTCCTTTGCATAGCGCTTATCAAAAGCGAGTGTAAAAATTTAAGTTTAAGATTTTAATCTATAAGTTAAAGCAGTTCAAATTGGATTTAATGCAGGTTAAACTTAAGTCTAATCTGCATTGAAGTTTTAGCGACCGCGACCACCGCTGCGATGACCGCTACTAGGGTTCGGGTTGCCACGACCGCTATTGCCAGCGTTAGCGTTGCCACGATTAAAGTTACCGTTGTTTGTGCTTTTAGGTGCAAACAAAGCAGGTTGTGGCATCGCTTGATGGCGCGCTGCTTCCGACATGTTTTTTGAACTTGCATTCGCTTCAGCACCCCGACCTTGACCATCTCTTGCTGGTTGGCTAGGTCTTGGTGCATGACGCGTATTGTTTTGCGCTGGACGGCCTTCAGCCCCTTGTGACGCATTAGGTGTACGACCTTGTGTTTGACCACGGCCTTGATTGCGACCGGAATTTTGGCCACCACTAGCTGGTTTTCGTGACTGACCATGCGGTTGTCTTGGCGCGCGTGGCGCTTCTGGCTCTGGATTAGCAGACGGCGTGAAGCCTTCTGCCACCACTTTTGGAATCTCGCGCTTAATCAGTTTTTCAATATCTTTCAGTAATTTGAGTTCTTCACGATCGACCAACGATACTGCGGCGCCGCTACTGCCAGCGCGGCCAGTACGGCCGATACGATGAACGTAATCTTCAGGCACGTTGGGTAATTCAAAATTCACCACTTGTGGTAATTGATCTATATCTAAACCGCGTGCAGCAATGTCTGTTGCCACCAATACGCGCATAGTGCCGTCTTTAAATTGCGCTAGTGCTTTGGTGCGTGCGCCTTGGCTTTTGTTGCCATGAATGGCTGCCGCTTGAATATCGTCTTTAATCAACTTTTCTGCTAAACGATTTGCACCATGTTTGGTACGAGTAAATACTAGGACTTGTTTCCAGTCGTGGTGTTTAATTAGATGGCTGACTAATTCACGCTTATGACTTTGATTTACCAAATGCACAGTTTGCTCAACCAGCTCAGACGCTGTATTACGTCGCGCCACTTCAACAAAGCCAGGGTTATGCAGAAGGCCGTCGGCCAAACCTTTAATCTCTTCCGAGAAGGTTGCAGAGAATAATAAGTTTTGACGTTGCTTAGGTAGCATGGCCAGAATTTTTTTAATATCACGAATAAAGCCCATGTCCAGCATACGATCAGCTTCATCTAGCACTAGAATTTCTACACCAGATAGATCAACGTTTCTTTGGTTGGCGTGATCAAGCAAGCGGCCCGGTGTGGCAACTAAGATATCTAGCGGCTTTTTTAACCTTGCAATTTGTGGGTTGGCATTAACGCCTCCAAAAATAACAGTTGAAGTCAGCGGTAAGTATTTACCGTAAGTTTTAACTGACTCTTCAATCTGCGCGGCTAATTCACGCGTAGGGGTTAGCATTAGGCAGCGTGGGCGGCCTTTTGCTTGTTCAGCCAACGGCTTTTGGCTGAGTAAATGCAAAATAGGCAAGGTGAAACCTGCGGTTTTTCCAGTGCCGGTTTGTGCGCCAGCTAATAAATCGCCGCCACTTAATACTTGCGGTATGGCTTTCGCTTGAATAGGGGTTGGGGTGGTGTATCCGGCGTCGATAATCGCACGCAAAATCGGTTCAGCTAATCCTAACTCGTTAAAGTTAAGGGTTGGGTTTGTTTCAATAGACAATGTAATACTCCAGCTTGGGTTTAAGCCGACCTATTACTTATGAAGCAACACCAATCGAGGCAGGCAGGTTTGTAAATCTTCTTGAGGATTTAAGAAATCAGAAAGATTAAGGTATTTGGACCGCTACGCTGATTGGTTGGCGCAGGGAAATTGGATTATACGGATAATTAAAAAAATAGATAGTTTAATGATGTTGTATTAGTTTGGATATCTATGGTCGCTATCGAGCAAGCTATAGTAGTTTGAAGGTACTAGTACAGTTGGAATAGCATCGGCATCTAAATTCGGGTGGTCTTTACTAAAGTGTAAGCCACGGCTTTCTTTGCGTGCAATCGCACTTTCGACGATCAGTTCAGCAACCTGCAGTAAGTTACGCAACTCAATTAGGTCATTGCTGACTTTAAAGTTGCTATAAAACTCATGCACTTCATTACGAAGCATATGGATACGATGCAGGGCCCGACTTAGACGTTTGTCGGTACGTACAATGCCGACATAGTTCCACATGAAGCGACGTAACTCATCCCAGGTATGAGTGATTAGCACTTCTTCATCGGCATCGGTGACGCGGCTTTCGTCCCAGTAGGGCAGTTGTGGTGAAAGTTTTGTCGGCTGACTTAAAATATCTTCGGCGGCAGTGTGTCCAAATACTAGGCACTCCAACAGCGAATTGCTGGCGAGCCGATTTGCACCATGCAATCCAGTACAGGCAGTTTCACCAACCGCATATAAATTTTTAATATCAGTACGGCCTTTATCGTCGGTCATCACCCCGCCGCAAATGTAGTGCGCAGCTGGCACTACCGGTATTGGCGCTTTACTCATATCAATGCCGAGCTCAAGGCAGCGTCTATAAATGTTAGGGAAATGTTCCATAATAAAAGCGAGTGGTTTATGTGATATGTCCAAGTAAACACAGTCAAGCCCACGTTTTTTCATTTCAAAGTCTATGGCCCGCGCGACAATATCTCGCGGTGCAAGCTCAGCCCGCACATCGTACTCAGGCATAAAGCGCGTTCCATCAGCCAGCTTTAGTAAGCCACCCTCACCACGTACCACTTCAGAAATTAAAAATGATTTAGCATGAGGATGAAATAAACAGGTGGGGTGAAACTGAATAAACTCCATGTTGGCCACACGACAGCCGGCACGCCATGCCATCGCCATACCGTCGCCGGTACTGACATCTGGATTGGTCGTGTATAAGTAAACCTTGCCTGCGCCACCGGTGGCTAGAATAGTATTTTGAGCGGCAATTGTAATTACCTTGCCTGTGTGATTATCTAATACGTAAGCCCCTAAGCAACTATTATCGTCGGCCTGTTCAATTTTTGTTTGCGTGACTTTTCGGGTAGTAATTAAATCAACGGCAATGTGATTTTCTAGCAGGCAGATATTAGGATGGGTGCGTACCTTCTCAGAAAGTGTGGTCTGTATGGCGTGACCCGTCGCATCTGCGGCGTGAATCACGCGCCTATGGCTATGCCCAC
>Ga0214165_1001745_pt1 | contig 11214 bp, 10 predicted proteins | sample TroBogypolimnion_34_FD_153004 | JGI IMG/M metagenome (GOLD analysis project Ga0214165, IMG submission 153004) | Freshwater microbial communities from Trout Bog Lake, WI - Practice 03JUN2009 hypolimnion v3 | ecosystem: Environmental > Aquatic > Freshwater > Lake > Hypolimnion/Profundal zone ... | reverse complement strand
GCGGTTGCGGAGCGATGGGGCCATGGGAATGCCAGATTAGCAGCCGTTAAGGTTCAGGGTGACTGCCAGATCTCCACTTCGGGTTCCAGATCGACCCCGTGGACCTCCAGCACCCGCGCCCGCACCATTCTGGAGATAGTAGTTGGCAAAGCCCTCGCGGCTCGGCGAGAGTTGCGACGGGGTGACAAAAAGCATTAAGATATTTGCAACCAGAAGGATCACCAGGCCGCAGATTAATAGACGCGTGTTCATTTCTAGTATCCAATGTTTTTTTTCATCCAGTCATAGGTTTCAGAAAGTCTCTTATGCCCAATTTCAGTAAAGTCTCTAATTTCAAACATTGAATCACTATTAAATATATTCAATGTGCCGGACTCTGTAATTAAGTGGATGCCTCGCTTGTCTGTCTTCTTTGTGGATGGTAGTTTCTGTTCCCATCGACCACGAGTCATCCACCAAATAGAGTCAGAAGTCCAAAATGTTTTAGAGGCCGCCTCTTCTTCACCATAATAGACTCCAAGTACACGTGTATAGATGTCGCCAGCCATTATTTCATCGCCCAGCCGTACATCGGAAAGAAAGATAAGCCCATTTTCCTTATGTTTCACCGACCAGTAGGGTGCGAGAATAGGGCACTCATGAGCATCATATTGATTAGTTGTGCCGAGTTTCGCCGCAATTATTCGGTTCCATTGCGTATCAAGATCAGGGCGATTTGGTGGAATCTCTTCCCAATCACGGAATTGATATCCATCGATGGGTATTATGCGCGTACTTGTATTTAAACAGATAAGCAGTGGCTCAGGTGAAATCCGTACAGCATTGGGATGATCTTCTACAGAAATCCAACTGGCAAGTGCTTCATAATAGACAAGATGATCTGCAGAGACCTTTACCTTTCCAAGTTGATAGAGGTCTACATTGTGTCCATCAAAGTAGAGAATACCTTCCACTTCACTTCCATCTTCAAGAAAATCACCTACTACAAGTGAGTCAATACGCACTGCTGTGTCATCTTGTTTTTTGACCATCGTATCGGCTGCAAAACAGAAGGCATCTGCCATGCCTCCAACAGCACCACCTCCTGCAGCTGCAAGGATTGCAATTGTAGGCAAAATAATTGTCGGAATAAATGGTATTAACACTGCAAAGAGAAGAATAATCAATCCTATAATAACTCCCATGATGATTAGTACAACTTTTTCTACAAACTGGATGCTATTGTCGATGCCTACAATCATTGACATACCTGTAAAGACTGCACTAAGTGCAATTGCATGGGCCTTTTGCATGAGTGCAAGAAAGCGTGCATAGATTTGTCGTAATTGAAAACCGACATTCATAAATCTCTGAAATACTCCGTCCAACAGATTTGAGAATTTCTTTTGAAAGGTTGCCAACATTCCACGGAGACTTGTTTGAATTTCACGAACAACCTCTGCGGCATCCATTTGTCCACCAAAGAGTGTAAGAAAAGGGGCAAGGGCAAAAGTAAAGACTTCACGAACAATCTGATTCACACAGAATTCAAAGTTCTCTGTGGCAAATTCACTGCCTGTTCGTGTATCTCCTGGAGGAAGATAGAAACTGGCGGCCATCATGACAGGTAGATCGCAGCGTTTCTGATCCCAGTTTGCCATAACATCTTGTCTATCCACGGAGACAAACAGTAGGCCAAGAATAAAAAGTAATATGAAAACGAGTACAAAAAAGATAATGGGCACCATTGGAGCCTAACCCCTCTGTTTAGGAAGTGGATGCTATTTTATCGGCGTAAATCGCTTCCGTTTCCGGACTTAGGATTTCAACATAATCACGAATCATAAGACCTGATTCAAGTTCAAGAGTGGCCGTAGGTGCAACAACAAATGCATAGAAAATTGTGTTCACCGTGTGTACAGGATAGATATACGCTGCGCGTATCCAACGGCCTTGGTTCCAGCATAATGTACTTTCATGTATTGACTCATTGCCGTGCATACAGATTCGGGTTACACGCTTCTTAATGACTCCTACCACTTTTCCTGTAGAGAGCTGTGTGCCGAGTCTAATATCTCTTGCAGCAGACGTTGACTTATCTGAGAGACGAAGGCGAGAATCTTCTGAGACGGATGGGCTATATTCGAGAGTATCAATCAGGTGTTCGGTGTCTTTGCAATTTAGTTGCGCTTCCACGGCACTCATTGTCTCAACATCCCCTTTCTCAGTTTCGTCGTAGTCAAGAAAGATATGCTTTCCTACATAGAGTTTGTGGTCGGCCGTATTCAGACAGATCAGGGGTCTCTCAAGACCACCTGACCACGGTTGAATCGGCACAGCAAGAGGATGCTCACCCGCCTTAATAAATTTTCCATTATGAAGCATAAAATGATTGGTACTCACTTGAGTCCCATCGGCAAATTGCACCATGGCTTGACCGTCTGAATAGAACTTAAGAACAGAGGTGACTTCTGCACCTGATGTCTTCAAATGGTCACCAATTTTCACTTGACTAATGGGTATAGCCATTTCAGATTCCTGAATTTCTACAAGTGTTTCAGGCGGAAAACAGAATGTATCAAGGAAACCGAAAAGAAACGTATCACCGAAATTTGTCACTGCTGTAATACCTGACATGCCCATGTAGATAATTGAATAGAAAGTTGCAAACATACGGCTCATGAGCATTTTCATTCGAGTTGTAGTAATTTGAATACGAAACATGATCTGCGTAATACGGTCCTGAAAGTCTTTTGTGATATTGGTGACACCCCCTACAAGAGTCGCCATCTGCATACGCATCGAGTTCGCTGACTGAATCAGTGTAGACAGAGTTCCAATAAAAGTTCCAAGAATTCCTGTAAAGGGCCCTAATAGAGAATCGGCCTGACCTTGAAAAATATTCTTCAGACAAAACTGAAAATTCTCCGCCGTGTCATGTCCGTAGAAACCGGCAAAGGGCATCACAGTGGGTGCGCAGCGATATTTGGGCCAATTGTCCGCAATTTCTTTTGTGCTACTGCTTCCAAGAAGTAGTACAAAACCTGTAAAAAGGATGCTTAGAATAATGAGAAACAGAAGCATCACCTATTCTGGTCTCAGACCAAATGGTGGCTTCAAATAGCCGAGAGGTGACCCTCTGCGCCCTTTGAAGAATAGGTCTTTCGAACCCAATCTCTATCACGCTTAAATACACGACTTGCATCAGGTGCCGTACGCTTTGAGAGTTTTGCAACTGCATTGAGTTTATGATACACACCAAGAGGACCAAACTCCTTTACAGCCTTCTTAAGGGCATCGCGGCGCACGGAATCCTTTTCACGATACACGTATCCATGCTTCTTGAGCTCCCCTTCACGCAACGGGGTGAATCTTTCGCCGGGCGCAGGAGATCCAGGGAGTCCTAAATCCTTTATACACTTCTGTTTTACATGCGTATAATTGGTCTTTTTAGGAAAGATACGGATTGTCTTTCCCTTGCGAGTTACTAAATAGCCCTGTTCTCGCACAGCCGTTGAGTAGTGACGCTCGTAGTCGGCACGAGGAATCATTCCAGGCGGACACTTGATTGTACGATGTGCACTGAGATGGTGGCGCTTTCGGAAAGCCTTCTGGCTCTTTGCTACACGGCCTCTAAACTGTTTGGAGGACTCCTTGTAGGTTGTCGTAGAACGAACGCAGCCAGAATTTACATGCGTACCTGTACGGCGAGTATAGCCAGCCCTTCTGTGAAATCCAGAAGGACACGGTTTGCCCGATTTATAGGTTACTGAGGGCATATCTATTATGGCGGGCTAATATTTTCTTTCTTAAACTGTTCAATGAGTGCTGTATTAATTGTATAGGGAAATTCAAAGAGATCGCTATAAAGAATACCGCGAACATCATCAAGCATATTTAGAGTCCAGGAAGTGCCTGGACCGAGGGCAGAGAACACTGTATCGATCTCCGAATTTGAAGGTGTCTGTGTCTTTAGCTCTTCAAGTCGCTCAATAAAGTTCGGGTAATAGTCTTCACGCGACTTTTTGAGTCCCTCTTGGAATGACCCTTCACGTGTTTCATTTGGAAGATTCTTAAAAAGTACACGGCTGCGCCATTCCGCCAATTGATCACGAAAGTCCTGAACTCTCTCCTCCATTCTAGTCTACATCTACTTTTTCTTAGGTAGAAGAGCACCAACCAGCATTAGTACACCTGCTGCTAAAAGAAATGACGTGATAATCGAGGTGGTTTTATCCTCCGCATCTAAGAAGGCCTCGTAGATATTTTTCTTTGTATCAAACTGCGTATCCGAGTTTGCCTGTTTGCTCTGTTGTTCAGACTTCTTTAGAAGGTTTACAATTGAGTTCGGGTCATTGGAGGTCTGTGCAGTTGAAGGCTGAACGGGAGCAACTGCGGACATTCTACTTAAGAAAAGAGAATCCTTCCAGATAGATGTCACAACCTCCTTCGCAGCCACCTCGTGCTCCTTTGCCAGAAGTGGGCCAGCCTTTTATCTTGCCTCAGGGACAGGCTCCTCCGCAGTTTCCTGACGAGGGACCGGCTACGCCGATTTCAGCCGATATTGCGCGCGACCGTGGTCGCTATGTCCGTTTTTTGGTTAGTAAGGTAGAAGCTCTTCAAAAGGATGGCAAGAGCATTGACGAGATTGAGGCTGCCGTACCTGAGTTCAAGCGCGATTACCCGAAACTCTATGAAATGGTCATACGGCCCAATGGATATCATAAGCAGAGTTTAACGACTATGCTTGCGATGTTAGATCGGATGGGCACTGGACAACTGAACCAGCACGAGGCCTCGGTCATTGTTGGTCAGCGTGTCTTTGATGCCTTTGTAAAGCCCGTTGCTAATACACCGGATTCGTCATAACTCGAAGAGTTTCGCGCCAACGAATCTTGAACTGTCTGCACCATTCCTCAGAGGCCAAGTAGGAATCTCGCCAATAAGCATGGCGGTCATCCATATTTAATGAAATTGCTTTTTTAATTGTATTTATCTGTAGAGTCTCTGTTTCATTCTGAAACACCTGAATATGATCAAAGGATTTTGGCGTTTGCTCATCAAGAAGACTCTCTAAAGTGGCAACTGATTTTATCGCCAGATCACGTTGTAATCCATCAAAAAAAGCTTGTGCAGATTCTGTATAGCCACGAAATCCAATACCGATAAAATAGCGCTCAGCATTACAAGGTCGGCTGATCGCCGGTTTATAGAGAGTCCATTCCTTGAAGAAAGAACCAACAAACGAAAGGAGTTCCATTGAAGCAAGAGAATAGACATCAAAAAGTTTTATGACGATGACACCCTTAGTTGCAAGCAGTTGAAAACCGGTTGCAAATGAGGCCACAATCAGACGAAATGCGATTTGCTCCTGCCGCATATAGTCCATCTTAAAATCAAATCCGCCATCTGCAGTAAAGAGATGAACTTTCTTTGCGCCTACAGCTCGCGTAAAAAATGCTTGATTTTCAAGATTATAAATATCACCCGTATCATCGGCACCATAAAGAATCTTTACTTGAGGGTTCTTCTTTAAGAAGGGAATCGCGCGCTTCCATCCTGGAATTTGCGAATTTGTGGGACGAAGTGACATGGCAAGAGCAAATTCATGAGTAACATATTCATGCTGACAGCGCTCTGTAAGTGCTTGAATAAAGCCACCTGGCCCCTCACATGCATGCGCAGACCGAATCGGACCAGCTTTGGCAAACCGATTGAAAAAATCTACTAAATTCAGAATTTCGATCATCTTAAAATAAGAGCGGCTCAACGGCTTCGCCTTTGCAAGACAAATTGGCATATTCCGATCTTCATGAGTATAGACAAGTTCATATGGATTTGCAAGCTTCTTACGAAATTCCCATGTGCCATTCTCTTCAAGAACATCAATCTGTTTCTTGAGATCATTGAGTTCTGTGTGTGGTTCTTCTTTCCATCCTGCCCAGGATGGCTTATATACAAAAAGACTGTGTGATTTGGATTCTGTAATCCACTTCACACACTCCCACGGCGGCCTCACTCTAAGGGGTCCCGCTTCCATAGTCTAGAATTGTTGTTTGGGCTTTGGGTGCCTAGTAGACGTTGAGGACCATATCAAGTTCCTCCTCATCATCGCGCTGTTCAACATTTGGTACAATCATATTTGCGCGGAGGGCCGTATCATTACAGAGTTCATTCGACTCCCCCTTGTGGAGCATCGCATTAATCTCGTCCTCTGTCAACTCATCCTCCTCGTTTTCTACGACGCTCTGCGGCAGGCCCTTCTGTACACGTAACAGGGCCGACTCATCGAGCATAATTTGGGAGAAAGCCGTACCACCACGAATCGGCTGACCCGTCATAATATTCGCACTTACACCCGTAACAGGGTCCACTTCACTAAAGAGTGCAGCCTTGAGAAGAATCTTCTCCGTCTCCTCAAAGGATGCCTTTGCCAGAGGACCAATGTCATTCTTATTGATGCCATAGCGGTCAATTGACATCAGACGGCCGCCACGTGTCATGACATCACACAGAAGACCAAGGTGCCTGAAATTCAGACCCACCTCCTCGAATAGACCCGTAATTTCTGAGAGTAGAATACTGCGGGCAGCTTCAATGCCAAGTAGGCTGAGCACATCATACACATCGGTGGTATAGACGCGGTGCGCATCAACCATAGGGTGCATAATCACCTCAAGGATGTTCGAGCCATCAGTGTCGAGTACATACTCCTCAATCGGCTTGTACTCCTCTCCATCAGGCTCCTTGAAGTCCTTAATCTTGCGATACGTGACTGCCTTGATTGCAGGGACGCCACGAATGATGATATTGTTCAGAAGATTATTCTGCAACTTCTTCATTGTGGCTAGATCATCAAGACCATCTGCAAATCCATCCAGGTCCGCATTCTTTTCAACACGAATACGCATAATCTGGCGAGGACTATTATAGTCACTGTAAATCTTGCTAATAGTCGCCATCTGTGTCTGCTTCTCAAGAGCAAAGTTAATGTCATCCATGGAGATATTCTTGTTGAACATCTTCTCACGGTCAAACTCGAGGCGCAGCATCCACTTGCTCTTCCCCGTTTCCTCACTACCCTCTTCTGTCTCCACTGCATCTTCAAGTTCAAACGCCTTGAAGAACTTGATGAGGTCTCTGTCCTGTTCAATTACAGTGGCATCATCCTTCGGATCATAATAGATGGCTGTCTTGGTCACAATATCACGTAGAAGAGTGAGTTCCAGGTCCTGTGCAACCTCACGCGCGCGCTCCTTGGAGGTGCGGTACTCAGGCTTCAGATAGATTGTCAGAGATGTCGCCTTCGGATTCTGTGTCACCTTGAGCAATTCCTTCAGACGGGGCACACCACGAGTTACATTCGACTTCGCGGCTACACCTGCCAAGTGAAAGGTGTTTAGCGTCATCTGAGTAGACGGCTCACCAATACTCTGTGCTGCGATGATGCCGACCTGCTCGCCAGGCTGGGCCTGGCTCTTCCAGTTCCGCATGATAATGCGCTCGCAGAGTGCATCAAAGACGGCCTGGGGGAATCGCTGGTCCACAATCATCTTGTGCGGGGCCAGATGGAAACGTAGCAGTGCCTTCCAGATCTGATTATAGGGTTGCGTACGCGCGATTACCTTCTCAATACCTTTGAGCACGCGAACGGGTGTGAGATCCGTCTGCTTTCCCTTGAAAGTACCCTGACTCTCAGCATTGAGAATCATGCGCTCTAGGTTGACAGGTGAGAAGAGCGCAATGGATGCTCCCTTCTTGAAGACAATTTCGGTTAATAGAATTCGATCACCGAGAATACCGCCCTTATAGCGCTTGGCCGCACCTTCACCCTCCACAAAAGCCTGAAGTAGTCCATCCGTACCTTCTTCCATAGGTACTGTAAGAATTGTTGATAGATCTACTTCTTTTAGACCATAGAGCGTACGAATATCAGCTGCACTCAGCTTATAGTCAAGTGACTGATTCTCAATCTTTGTACTATTAATTCCATCTTCACCATAGTGAAACTGGAGGATATTCATCTTAGCATCACGAACCGTTCCGTCATTCTGCGTTACAAGGTCCTCCATAGCCTTTACAAGCTGACGCTGGATGTAGCCCGTATCAGCTGTCTTAACGGCCGTATCAATCAGACCTTCACGACCTGACATCGCGTGGAAGAAGAACTCCTGCGGAGTGAGTCCACGGATAAAGGATGACTCGATGAATCCACGTGCCTCAGCACCGTCATCGTACTTCTTGTAGTGAGGCAGTGTGCGGTCCGTGAAACCGTAGGGAATGCGCTTACCATCAATATTCTGTTGGCCCACACACGCAATCATCTGGGCTACGTTAATCTCGTTGCCCTTACTGCCGCACCTCACCATGGCAAGCAGACGATTTTCATCAGCGAGCGACTTTTGGCCTACAGTACCTGCCTCTGTGGTTGCCTTGTTTAGAGTGCTGAAGACCTTGCCTTCAAACTCATCCTGGTTCGACTTACCCGTGTTATTATCAAAGAGGTCGAGGTGCACCTGGAGCAGGAGTTCCTCAATTGTCTTCTTGTGCTTCTGAATCACCTTGTTCATCTCAACACGGGTTGACTCATCCGCCACCAAATCACTGATGCCTACACTGAAACCATCATAGATGAGAAACTGCTCAATTGTATTCTGGAACGCATCGAGCATATTTACAGTGGGTTCAGGGCCATAGTCATTGTAAGTGACATGGACAATGCCCTTGCTCGCCTTGGAGAAGATGTCCTTATCCAACTGGCCCTCCTTGAGGATTCCCTCCTTGATCTCAACCTTCATATCTCGCTTGTTCTTCATTGTCAGGTTAATCGGTGGTAGAAGGCTACTGACAACCTGGTGGCCCGACCAATGCTTATCATCCACAGAGCCAGGTGGAAGCACGGAGAACTTGTCCAGGCTCTCAGGATTTGTGGGGTCTGGATAGTCCATCGCACCGAAGCGCTTGTTCCACATCATGAGATTCATGAACTCACGGCGATTGAGCTTGACTCCAGGCCGTGTAATACGGAAGGAGCCAACGAGAGTATCCTGAACAACGCCAATCACTGGCTTACCGTCACGGGGTGTGATGATCTGATGAGGAACTGCAGCAATCTCCTCAAGCTCCGTGGAGGCTTCGTAACTCTGCGGGATATGTGCATTCATCTCATCACCATCAAAATCTGCATTGTATGGGCTGGTGACCATAACGTTCAGACGGAAGGTATTATAAGGAAGTACCTTCACACGATGACCCATCATGGACATGCGGTGCAGTGTCGGCTGACGATTGAAAAGGATAGTATCGCCGTCCATAAGATGGCGATTGACAGTATCACCAAAGTAGAGAGTGATTTCAGTGGTCTTCACATGCTTCAGGCTAATCATACGGCCATCGCGCCTCACAATCGTCTTCGCACCAGGCCACTTGTCAGGACCATTCTGTACGAGACGGTAGAGCTGGTCACGATTGTACTGGGTGACGACCTCAGGCTTCGTAAGGTTCATGGCAATCTTGGTGGGAACACCAATCTCGGCGATACTAATATTCGGGTCGGGCGTAATAACTGAGCGGGCACTGAACTCCACACGCTTTCCCTGGATGTTGTAGCGGATACGACCCTCCTTGGAGCCGAGACGCTGCTGAATTGACTTCAGAGCACGGCCACTGCGCTGGGCAGAGGGAGCTACACCAGGAATCTGGTTGTCAACAAGAGTGGCAATGTGATACTGGACGACGTTCGTCATCTCATCAATTACATTCTTGTTGGCATTTTGCTCAATCTTCTGCTGAAGAATCTTGTTCTGCTTGATAATATCAAACAGCTTGTGAGTCAGATCATCTTCTGAGCGCTGATTGTTCTCCTGTACAACGGAGGGGCGCACCTGAGGAGGAGGGATGGGGAGGACCGTGCAGATCATCCAGTCAGGACGGCACCAGAACCGGCTGTAGCCCATGAAATCGACATCCTCGTCGGTAATACGACGGAAAAGGTGGAGCACATACTCAACCTCAAGAGGCTGTAGGGTCTTTCCTCCTGACTTTGTGGGGTCATCAAGGCTCTCCCACTCGGCGATAATCCGGGCGATTCCGTCGCGAACATACTTCATGGGCTGACGAGAACCGCAGCCATCCTCAGTGTCCTGGCCGCAGCGCTTGATGTTACTGCAGAGGTTGAGTACATCACGCCAGCGAGCCTCACCTGACTTCTTCAGAATCGACTTGTGATTCTCCTTGTCGATGAGCAGCTTGCTGCAGCGAATGCAGACGCAACTCAGGATATTGAGAATCGTAGGATGAAACTGGTAGAAATAGACGGGGCGGGCGAGACGGTAGTGGCCGAAGTGGCCGGGGCATCCGTGGTTGGTCTGGCCGCAGGAGCGGCATGTCTTGCCATTGTCCAGAACGCCCATGCGGGGGTCAAAGAGACCGCCAATTTTAGGTTCATTGCCTTCATAGGTGTCCTTCGAGGTGATTTCGACGACTGAACGACGCTCAATCTCCTCGGGACTGAAAATACCGAACTGGATTCCAACGATGGGTTCAATTTCGGAACTTGGTCTGTAGAAACCTGCGGGCATCTTCTCTTTCTTCTTAATGAAGTTTCTAAGCCGGCAACGAATTCAAATTTAAGGGACTTTAGTAGATAAAAATGAACCTGCAAACTCTTGTAGTTATTATTGTAGCAGCCCTCGCAGTTGTCTTTGCTGCGTCATATCTGAAGGAGTTTCTTGTAAAAACAGAGGGATTTGATGGAACTGTGCCGACCTGTACATATACCGCGATTGCGATTCCAAATGCTTATATACCAAACTGCTCCGGCACAGCACAGACATTTCTCTGTAATTCATTTACAACTTTAGCAGATGCACAAACAGCATGTAATGCAGATTTAGGATGCAAGGGGATCACAGTACGTACAGATCCCATGGGTGTGATCCCGCCCAGTTATACCCCGCGAAGTGGATATGTTGCAGATGCGAGTGCGCCTGTAGCGTCTACTATAACCTCTTTAGTGGGCGAATCAAGTTATGTCATAACCAATCTCGCAGTTTGTAAACCGAACTGGCAAAATGGTCCTACATGGCAGATGCCTGTACAGCAAGTAATAACAGGTTCTGGTGCGGGTGCGGGTGTCGGCACAGTTCCCAAAACAGCAGCGGGCGCTGCTGGTGCTTCCACAGCAGGCGTAACTGTTCCTGGGGGTACAATGGTCCTCACTGCTGCAACAAATAC
>Ga0214165_1001741_pt1 | contig 11227 bp, 19 predicted proteins | sample TroBogypolimnion_34_FD_153004 | JGI IMG/M metagenome (GOLD analysis project Ga0214165, IMG submission 153004) | Freshwater microbial communities from Trout Bog Lake, WI - Practice 03JUN2009 hypolimnion v3 | ecosystem: Environmental > Aquatic > Freshwater > Lake > Hypolimnion/Profundal zone ... | reverse complement strand
TGTACCTGACTCGAAATCAGGCGTAGGGTCAAACCTACCGAGGGTTCGAATCCCTCCCTCTCCGCCACGAGTAGTTTTAACGAGTACCAAGATCACTTAAATAACCCTGACGGCATAAAGCTCTCAGGGTTTTTTATTGCTTGCTGAGTGACCTCAGGCAACGCTACAGCAACCAAAAACACGGGGCACAATGCGGGGCATATTAGAATGAAATGCCCCAACCCCTAAAAAATGCCCCGCTATGCTTACCTTTCCCCAGTGCCAAGCCTTCAAGTGCCCACCTGATAAAAAGTTCACTCGATTACATGACGAGGGCAGACTATATCTTGAAGCTACTCCAGCAGGCGGTAAGTATTGGCGCATGAAATACGAATTCGGCGGTAAAGCTAAAACCTTCTCCATTGGAGTATTCCCAGCAGTAACACTTGCAGAGGCTAGATTAAGAAGGGATGGAGCTAAACAGTTATTAGTTCAAGGCATAGACCCGACAGCAGAGAAGAAAATAAGGAAGCTACTTAAATCACAAGCCTATGAGAGTTTTGCAGATTGCGCCAAGAACTATATTGCCAACCATCCCGAATGGAGCGAGAGCCATTTAGAGCGTATCAATGCCCAGCTAAATAATGACGTGCTTCCTTACATTGGCAAAAGACCCATAAAGGACATTAAGGGAACTGAGATATATGCCTGTATTGATCGAATAGTCAAACGTGATGCTATTGAATCGGCTCACCGTACTCTAGCGGTAGTTAGTAGTATTTATGACACCGTGGCACTGGATGACATTGCGGATGCAACCAAAGGGATTAAATCACGGCTTCCTAAAGTCATTAGAGGGCACTTCCTAGCCATCACTGATCCCAAGCGGTTCGCTGATTTATTGCGTTGCATTGATGGTTATAGCGGATCGCCTGAGGTTAAATCTGCCTTTCAGATTGCGCCTATCCTTTTCCAACGCTGTAAGAATGTGCGCTTTATGCGCTGGAGCGAAATAGACTTAAAGGCTAAGCTATGGACTATCCCCAGCGCAAACATGAAGCGAGAGGAGCAGGAAAAGATTGATGGAGATGATCATTTAGTCCCGTTACCGTTACAGGTGATCGAGATACTCGAAAGGCTTAAGCCTATGACTGGTAGCGGTGAGTTTGTTTTTCCCAGCACTAAACACAAAGACAAGCCATTCAGTGAAAACGCAATACGTGCCGCACTCATTACGATTGGATTCGTAAAGGAACAAACCTTTCACGGCTTTAGGGCAAGCGGTAGAACAATAGCGACTCAGGTGCTAGGCGTTGACGATAGACATTTAGAGGCTCAGCTTAGCCATAAAATCAAAAGTGACCCGCTAAAGGGTGCTTATAACCGCACCAAATGGGTAGAACAACGCAGAGAAATGATCCAGCTATGGGCGAACTACTTAGACGGATTAAAAGCTGGAGCCGATGTTATCCCGTTCAAGGCTAAGGCTAGTTGATGACATTGAATATGTTGCATCTGAATTCATTGTGAGTGGAAAAATGAGGCCAATAGTTCAGTTAGAGAGTACAGGCTGCGGCATTGCGGCTACATCTGCAATTGTGGGTTTTCCGTATGCAAAGACAAAATTAATTGCTAATTCATTGGGGATTTTTGCCCATGATAAAAGCTTATGGTCGGAGACTGCTCATGTCCGAAAACTCTTGTTGCACCTCGGAATTCGTGCTGGTTTGGGCGAATCCCCCTTTAAATCGTGGGAGTCTTTGCCGGATATTGCCCTCTTAGCAATCAAGTGGCGAATTAAAAATAACAAGCCCTATTGGCATTGGGTGGTGTTTGTTCGTGAGCACGGACAATCTTATGTACTTGACTCAAAGAAAGGATTGCGAACAAACATAAGAACCGACTTTGGGCGCATGAAGCCAAAGTGGTTCATTCCGGTAACTGGTTTGAAATGACTGTAAATCCAACCCTAGGGATGGCGATATTCCGACCTTTGCAAACTAAAGATCAATGACATTCAAAAAGAAAGCACCCAAGCCGCCTAAAGCCACGCTGGATGATCTATTGCGCACGGGTGCAGTAGTAGTAGGCGCTGAGTTGATGGAGGCTCAGGAAGCTAAGGATAGGGAGTTAAAGGAATTTAATGAATCAGTGCAAGCAGAGTTATCAGACAGGAAAAGTAAGCCACAGGGCTAGTGCCAAGAACCTGACCAAACCTGACATTCAAACGATTCAAAAGAAACGCTACTGAGCTAGTGCTGGGGTGGGGCGCGAAATCTAAAGCCATGCTACTGCAACAGCGCAAGCACGGTGCAAGCATGGTGGTACAGGGGCAAATCAACATAGAAAAGAGCAGGAGTGCTAACGTTAGCACTCCTCTCCAAACTATCTCAGATAGAGCGCATGAGTCTGGCGCAAGCAAAGCCACTCAATGAATTGATGCGGTAACGCTATGCCAGTTAGTTGATCGCTGGTAGATGAAGCTCTAGGGAGTAGTGAAGGATGGTATTTACGATGGGTCCTCCCTAGGGTTGAAAAGTACAGGGGCTATTGCACAGTGCGATCATTCTCTAGCTACAGACTTCTGAAATTTAGGTAACAAGGTAACAAGGTAACAGATATTAAGATGCCATTCACTAGCCCGATAGCCTTTCCCCTTATGGGTTACAAGCCTCCTGTCAAGGGTTAATACCTTGTTACCCAAAGTGTTACCCAGCCCAAAGGTAACAAGCAAGGTAACAAAGGTAACAAGCCACCAGAATTTATTGAGGTATTGGCGGTGGTTAATGAAAACCCGATGTATCACCCAAAGCGTAAAGACCAACAGCATTAAGTCGCGCCCAATCCATTTGATTATTTGTGGCTATTAAAAGGGATTGTCTTAAACTAAGCACCACTCAGGCATAGATCGACGGATCGAACAACACTAACCGCAGTGTCCTGCCTGAGTTTATCTATGCGGATGTGAAAGCGGGATCATGGCGGTAGCTAAAAAATTAGAGGCTATTAAAAAGCCCGTAAGACCCGAGCATATATCTGCCATACAGGAACTTAACGGCAGTATGAGGGCTGTAAACACCTACCTCAATGAGGATCATGGTCTTGGGCGGCACAACCAGATACTGGAAAATATTGATGAAGTTCAATATAAGATATTGCAGGCTCTTAATGAGGCCATTCATTCCTGCGAAAAATATTGCGATTTAGATTTATCAGATTTGGTTTTACTTCTCGCTAAAGAACTTTTAAGGTCATCTGAAGATATTGAAACTCGGATAGATATTGATGACGAAAGGCGGGTATATAACTTATTTCTCAATCTTGCAAAATACGAGAATTCATCTAGCCTTTGCAATAGAGATATTCAAGTATTTTTTTGCTGTCAAAATGCGCTGGATCATATAAACAAATGCATATTTTATATAGAGGGTGGTGATGTTCCCGATCTAGAGAGTGCCTGGGCTAATTTATCGCTTGCTTATAAAGATTTAGGAGGTGCGCAGATACTACTTGATCCAGTTATTTCAGATATTGAGGCGATGATAGTTAGAAAAAGAAGGGTTGAAAAAGTTAAGGCAGGAAGTGCTAGATACTTTGATTTAAAGACTGAGGCCGTTAGGCTTTCAAAGACAACGGTGTATTTGTCCGAAAAATCAGCCGATATTGCTCAGGGGATATATTTGGACTTGCGCAGGTTTGCTGATAACCATATAGATAAAAACGGCAAGTTAAAGCCCCTAATAAAGCTATCAGAAAACAGAGAGATTAAGACCATTAGCGGATGGATTAACGAGGATAGAAAGACGGCAACTAGTTAGCGTACAAATTATCTAAGACGGCAACTAGTTAGCGCCCTAAATACTTAAAAAAGCACAATGCCAAAGCCCATTTAAAAAAACACAATCTCACCTATCGCTAGTAGTCATAGCTTAATAACGATAGATAGGTGAAGCATGAGTCAAAAAGTAAAAGTAGCAGAAGCACCACAACCGCCAACACTTCCCCATGTTGGAAAATCCCGATGGTCATCATTCAAACCATTCTCACCAATATCTTTAGGCACCTTTACCAAGCTATCTAAGGAAGGTAAAGCCCCGAAATTTGAGAGATTAGGAAGTCGTGCGGTATTTTTCGATAATGCCGAACTTCATAAGTGGCTGAGTGACCCTGTTAGCTACATTCAGGCAGGTGCGTAAGCCATGACCTACAAAACAAAAAAGCCCACGGATCAGGCGGGCTTAATGCGAAACAAACAACACACTGAAGCCATTGTAAGCCGTCGCAACCGATTGAGTAAGTCTCTCAAAGAATCCTTTAATGCTGGGCTAATACCTGCTTCATGGGTGGCTGAAATAGCCCGTGTAGGGGGTTTTCATGTTTAAGTTATATACTGGAGACCTCAGAACCAGAAGCAGTGCCCCTCTACTGAATAGAGGTTTTTTTACGCCCCCATTACGCTCTATTGCGAAAGCAGTAGCGCAAGGTCTTACGGGGATGCGGGAAGTCCGTAAGGCTCCCGACTGTCTTCTGGCAGTGAGACATCCCCACCTTTTAGGTGGATTAGTAATTCTCAAACCAGAAGGAGCCAATCATGGCCGTTAAGAAACAAAACCCTGCTCAGGGTCAAGAGCAAACACAAGAACGAATCATCTCAGGTGTATTTTCCCCAGCTAAAGCATTGCTTCAGATGGTTAATAAATTTGGGGATCAGTTATCTATTGATGACTTACAAGGCTTCGATACTGAGCTATGGTATGTCAGTACCTTAGCGGAATCATGGGCAAGTGTTACTGAGAATCTATCCACGTTTATTGCTGAAGATAACCACAAGGCCGATAGCGGTAAGGCGAGTATTGGGCTTTATTCCTGTAACGATCAAGCTACCCCTCAAGTCCTTCAATTAGTGAGCCGTGCCTTTGATGACATTGATTCTTTACTAAGACTTAATGGGCTTGTTGAAGACCGCCTTTCAGTATTGAGAGGAGCACAAGCATGAGAGCCAACTACTCAATTAACTTAGATCAGTTCGATGAAGCCAATCTCAAACTATCTCAAGGCGTTGCATTATTAAAAATACTTGAGGCGGCGCAAAACACTGAGGGCTATGAGAATTTAGACCCTTCGGAAAAGACTGATGGCTTGCACGTAATCATTGCATTACTTACCGATGTTGATGGTTTATTGAATGACAAGGCTATCAATGAATAACACCCTTTCATTCGATTGCAACAGCGCAGGCTATGTCTTTACTTCAGTAGATAGCCTTGAGAGTTTTTATCTTGAGCACGTCAGCATAGCCAAGCAACTATCCGATGCCGTGGATAGTGAAATCAATCCCGCTAAGCGTCAGACCTTCATTCAATCACTGGCAGAAGTAACTCAGCTTATTTGGAGGGCTGGGGACTTACTGGAGGAAGTAGAAGCCAAGCTATGCCCTAGCGGTACTGAATCCGATGGAGGCGAGCTATGAGTTTTGATAAATCAAGGCTTCCTACTGGAGTGGATTACTTCGCTAGTCAGGGATTAGTTCTCAAAGGTCAAGGAGCCTACCGTGATTCGATTTGTTTCTTTCACGACGATACCAAGCCAAGCCTAAGAGTTCGAGCCGATAACGGGGGCTATAGGTGCTTTGTATGCGGTGAGCATGGCGACTTATTGAGCCTACATATGAAACGTACAGGACTTGGATTCGTCCAAGCCGCTAAAGAATTGGGAGCATGGCTATGAAAACAATAGATCAATTAGGTAATGCAGAAATTAAAGCTGGAGTTAAAAAATTACTTCAATGGCAGTTAGACAAAGGATTTAAAGCTGAGCAGTTGCATACGTACAAAGATGCCAATAGCAAAACGACTCACTGGAGAGCCAAACTAAGAGCTGAGGAGGGTACTAAGCAGGTTTACCCAATCAGATACAACGCTGGAAACTTTGAATTAAAAGAACCTGAATTCAACGGGAAAAAGCCGCTTTATGGATTGGAGCTTATCGAGCAATCAAGCGTCATCTACGTGGTTGAAGGTGAAGCAATAGCAGATCAACTTAATGGGATCGGCATAGTGGCAGTTTCAACAACTGGAGCGACCAGCCACGACAGCCTAGACTTCACCCCGCTATCAGGGAAAGCAGTAACGCTATGGCCTGATAACGATGAGGGAGGTAAAAACCATATGCAAGCCGTTAGAGCGATTCTTAACGGTTTGGGTTGCACTACTCACCTGATAGATATTGATGCGCTAGGGCTGGAATTAAAGGGCGATGCAGTGGATTGGTTGGAGAAACATCATCCATTGGTAAAGCCTAAAGGTGCAAGCGATGAAGTAAAGGATTTGGCTAGGGATGCAGTGCTTAATCTCGCTCATGTAGTGGATGCCGTTTTATCAAATTCAGTTATTCGGGAAAACCTAACAACTGAAACTGATACTGGTAACGAGGTGGTGGCTGAGGGCGGGCCTAAAAAGAATCAACTCAAAGTAAAACCAGTTATTAGAGTTAATTTGGTTCAAGGCTCTAGCGTAAAGATGCGCCCGATTACTTGGTTAATAGATCAATGGCTACCAGTCGGCAAACTCACCTTGCTTGCTGGTGCTGGTGGCACTGGAAAAACAACCTTTAGTTTGGGCATAGCGTCAGCCATTACATGCGGAGGACTGTTCCCTAACGGACAGAGGTATTTAGGAAAATCAAACGTCATCATGTGGTCAAGTGAAGATGACAAAGAGGATGTATTAGCTCCTAGATTGGCGGCTATGGGTGCTGATTTGGGCAGAGTATTTTTCCTTGATGATGCAAGCGAGGACGGGGTAAAGCGTAACTTTGATGCGAGCAAGGACTTAGGCGCACTCAAAAGCGCAATAGATCATATTGGATCAGTCGCCTTAATAATCATTGATCCGATTATGGGATTGGTGGATGGGAACTCAGATAAGGCTAATGACGTTAGAAAGAGCCTTAATCCATTGGTGGACTTTTGCGAGGCACAACAATGCGCCATTATCGGAATCTCTCACTTCGGTAAGGGCGGGGCTGGTAAAGACCCCACAGAGCGCATATTAGGCTCTCAGGCTTTTACGGCACTCCCTAGGATGGTGTGGGCTACCGTAATTGATAAAGATAGCGGAGATCGCCTTTTAACAAGGACGAAAAGCAATATCAGTAGAACGGACGGCGGGTTCATTTATGGAATAGAGCAAACTCAATTTCAAGGAATTGAGACCTCAATAGCAACATGGAAAGGTCAAATTGAGGGTGATTCTAAAAAACTGATTATTGATGCCGAGGCAGTAGAAATCTACGATGACGGCGACCATGAAGGAGGCGAGTCGGCGAAGGACTTTGCCAAGCAGTTTTTGGCTGATATTTTGAGCGAAAAAGACATGTCCACAAAGGAGCTGCAAGCACAGGCGAGAGATGCCGATATTAAGTGGGCAACAGTGCGCAGGGCTGGCACTGATTTAGAGGTAAAAAAGTACAACTCCCCAATGCTTGGAGGTTGGGCTTGGAGCTTTAAAAATTCATCTGAAAAGGAAGCTTTGAAAGAAGCCTACCGAACTTGCTCAAGTAGTTGCTCAAATACCCTAGAGCAATTTAATGATGAGCAAGTTCCAAAGCTTGAGCAAGTTCCCGTAGATAGTGGCTCACAGCTTGCTCAAATTATTGAAAATGGGGAACTTGCTCAAGTTGCTCAAGTTTATAAGCACGGTGAAATTGAGGGTAATTTAGCCCAAAACCTCTCAAAAAGTGAGTTAGATGCCTCATGGGATACCCTCATAAACGAGCCTGAGGCTGAAAAATCGGCAGTTAGGACAGGGTTCTAAGATGCAAATATCTGAACTTATCCACAGGCTAAACGCTGAAAACCTGACCTTTGAGATTGGTCAAAATGGGGTGTTGGATGTTATCGGGATGCCTTCAAAAATAGACCAATTTGCACCTGTAATCAGGGCTAATAAATTGGCTATTTTGGAGGCTTTAAAAGGGGGTGATTCTGCCCCTAAAACTGCTGGCAAAAGTACCCCTGTTTTGCAGTCAAAAGCCCCCCAATATTCCACCCCTGCAATCCCGTTCGAGCAACCTTACTTATTACATCATTACGACCAGAATCTAGGCTATGCCCAAAAACTCCCCTACATACTTACCCCAGCCTTTGATCTTGAAATTCGCCAAGCTAGGAGCTTTCTTAAAGACTTGTACCTGAGAGGTGTTGATATTGAAATCACCCCTGAGAGAGGGCTTCAATTCATCCCCATGCCTAACCAACCAACACGGGCGGACCTAAAGGAAGCTAGGCGGCTACAGCATGGAATCAGGGAGCAGATCAATAGCCCAGTAGATTTGTACGCTCAGGACTTGGATAGCCACAAGGTAAGCACAAGGTTGGATGACCGCCACTCCTGCAATGAGTGCCTAGACCTAACCGTTATGAATACGTGCCGACAGGTAAAGAAAGGCGGTAAGTTTGTAGCGTGGCTTGATGCTGGAGCAGTAGACCAACCCCATAGATGCGAGAGGTTTAGGGTGAAGGCGGTGAGGCATTAGGGCATACCCATTATTAACGGATATGTTAATATTTAACTATGGCATACACAATCAGTTATTTCAATGAAGCGGTACAGAATGAGGTTTTGAGTTTGCCAAACGGAATATTGGCACGCTACTTTTTATTAACAGATCGAATGATGGGGTATGGCGCAAACCTTGGCATGCCTCATACCGAATCATTCGGTGGCGGGTTGTTTGAGCTAAGGTTAAAAAGTGCCGAGGGTATTGGTAGGGTGTTTTATTGCACCCTGTCAGGCAGTCGCATTGTGATGTTGCATAGCTTTATTAAGAAAACCGCTAAAACCCCGCCCCGTGAAAGACGGATGGCGGAATTAAGACTAAAGGAGTTAAAAGATGAAAACGCATAAAGAATTAAAAGCTATTGCGCTATCCAATCCCGCCGTTAAAGCTGAGTACGATAGATTGGAGCGTGATGAGATGCCAATGCTCGATACCATTCTTAAGGCAAGACATGAGGCTGGTTTAACTCAGGCGGAGGTAGCTAAACGAATGGGAACTAAAGCTCCAGCAGTTGCACGACTGGAGGCCGCTTTAATAAGCGGTAAGCCGTCCCCATCCCTTACTACGCTCAATAAGTACGCCGCCGCATTGGGCAAGCATATTGAATTGCGCCTTGTGTAATCGGTATGACTAGACAAGTACCCCACCCCACTGCTGGAGAGATTCTTTTGGAGGAGTTCCTAAAACCAATGGGGATAACTCAATACCGCTTAGCGAAAGATATTGGAGTGCCGCAAGCCCGTATCGGTGAAATCGTAAACGGTAGGAGATCAATTACTGCTGATACTGGGCTACGCTTATCCCGCTTTTTTGGCACGAGCGAGAACTATTGGGTCGGGCTTCAGATTGACTACGACATAGCGAAAGCCAAGGATGCAATGGCGGGGGTATTGGCTGGAATAGAGCAACATCAACCTGCGCACCATTAAAGCAATCAACGCTCCAGCAACCAAGCCCCATAACAGGGGCTTTTTCTATTGTTTCTATGGCAATCTGCAACCCTATATTGCCGTTGTGTTGATACAACAATACTATGCAATTAAATAACATGATAATGCTTAAATAATACAAGATAATATACTCGCAACATGACAAACCTATATTCTATATGGCTTGGCGGGTGGGTGGTGTTTGCGCATAATGTACGTTATGTCAAACAAGAAATGCAATATAGTTGTTTATATAGATGAATAAGAGCAATAAAATAACATGATCTATACTTGGTAGCAAGTACAACATAAGGATGCGTAATGGATTATGACAAGTTCACCGCCCAGCTTAAAGAGCTAGGTATTAAGAAAACAGAGTTCATGCGGTACATGGACATGGCAACGGGCACTATCAGTCTATGGAGTAGCAAGGGACAAGTGCCAAGATGGGTAGAGGCGCACCTAGACCTCATGCTGAAAGCTAAAGCTATGTTGCCCGACCTATCCCAGTACAAGGCTAAGTCTAATGATGAGTAGATCAATAGTGGCAATAGAAAAACAATCAAAGATTTCAAACGGGACTAAAGGCGGTGCTCGCATTGGGGCAGGACGTAAAAAAGGCGAACCCAACAAGATCGTGCGAGAGGTCAAGGAGATGGCTCAGGGTTACGGTGAGCAAGCTATTGAGGTGCTGGCCAACCTAATGACTACAGCGCAATCAGAGAGCACTAAGGTTATGGCGGCTAAAGAGTTGCTGGATAGAGCTTATGGGAAAGCTACCAACCACGCAGAGATTACGGGGAGAGATGGAAAAGACCTTGTTCCAGACAATCAGAATTCCTTGATGGCTGATATTTATGCCAATGCAACACCTGAGCAGATGCTAGTTCTATATAGCGTATTGGTAACGGCAAGCGGATGTGAGATAAGCGAGGATGGGTACGAGGTCCCGATCAAAAGGGCTAAATTGTGCTTAGATGCTTAAACCAGTAACTACACCGTGCAATCTACCCTCTCTCATTTAAGTAGGGGGGCATATTTACTCTCTCTCACTTAGGCAGGGGGTTGAATCTACCCTCTCTCACTTGGGTAGGGGGTTGACGACACTCTCAAACTAAATGGGTCCCTGCTACAAGAATTACACGGGGCGCTGAAAGACCCCGAAAACTCTGCTCTCTCACGGTTTTCCTAGGGGGTTGTATTTTTGAAGTAGAAAGATATGGCCAGCAGAGGATTTGACAGGATCGGGATTCGAGATTGATCAAGTAGTGGGGTGCTGGTTAAAATGAATCAGCCCATTAACTAAGCAAATAGCCTGAGTACTTTGCCAAATGCGGGGCATAAAACGGGGCATAAATCTTTAAACTTCTGATCACCAAGCCATTAAGTGCAATAGATACAAGGGTTTAGAGTTTTCAATGTGACGGACTCCCTCTCCGCCACCAGCATGGGTTTCCTATCTTTTTATACAGACTAAAATAGTGAATCGTTTCCGCAGGTAAGCGATAGTTGCGGTCAAAATCGTCGGCAGAATCTATTTCAAAAGGGTCATTTATGTCGCCTTAAAAGAATTGCCCACTCCTAGTGGGTAGTGACCCCTTTTGAGGTAATTGCAGTCACTCAAAATCAAATATTTTGTGTGTTTGACCGTCTCAGTTCGGCCTTGATTTCAACCCGTCGATGCAACAGTTAGGGCAAAACGTTCTGCCGGTGTTTGATAGTTTAGTGTTTTTCTAGGGCGTTCATTTAATTGCCTTGCT
>Ga0214165_1001731_pt1 | contig 11255 bp, 12 predicted proteins | sample TroBogypolimnion_34_FD_153004 | JGI IMG/M metagenome (GOLD analysis project Ga0214165, IMG submission 153004) | Freshwater microbial communities from Trout Bog Lake, WI - Practice 03JUN2009 hypolimnion v3 | ecosystem: Environmental > Aquatic > Freshwater > Lake > Hypolimnion/Profundal zone ... | reverse complement strand
CCCTTGTGAAGAAGACAGCTTTCGGACAGTGAATGGAATTTGCCGAGACGCTGACGAAGCTCCAAGTGCAAATTGGTTAAGGGGAGTTCGTCCATTCCCCCAAATTGTTGTCAAGCCAATCCGACTGATCAGCTCCAAAAAGTTCACCTGCACCATTCTTGAGAACAGTGCGACCCCCAGCGGCGCACCACGTTGGAAGTCTTGCTAAAATCCTCCCAGCGCCAATTTGCTCCAGCTTCATAGCGTTGTAGGAACAAAGCTAAGGCACACACAGCGACCTTCACGGTCGCTTTTTGCCTTCTGGTGCGCCTGTTTGGTGCTGGTTTGGTTGAGGTAAATCCACCCCCGTTTGGCGTTCGTACTGGTGCATTCATGGTCAGGTCGCGGAACAGCGTTGACCTTTTGTTTGAGCTTGTGGATGGTCCCCCCATCAAGGCGACGGTTTTTGTGCAACTCCGCAGGGAAACGCCGCTTTGAGCTCCACTTTTCAACCAAAGGACCTCAAATGTCACCAGCACAAGCTAACCCCGCAGATCAGAACGAAGTTCCTGCACCTGACACCGCCACGCCATCGAATATGCGGCTTTATACCCATGCCATTCAGGTTGGCGGTGAGATTCTGGCGAAGGAAGGCAGCAAAGCTGCTGCCGCCCGTGAGATCTTCACGATGCTTCAGAACGAACACCGTGACGTTGTTTTGAAGGCATTCATCGAGGGTGCCCAGTGCACACCGAAAGGTGCCCCCACGTATTTCTACAACATCAGCCGCAAAGCTCGCCGTATGACCAAACCTGACCCCGTTCAGGGATGAGTCAACGCACGACACCAGCAAGGGGGCCACTATTCGGCATGGGCCAGGTAGTGGCGACCCCTGCAGCGATTGAATTCTGCGAGGTCAATGAAGTTCACATGCTGACCCTCGTTCGTCGTCACTGTCATGGTGACTTCGGTGACATGGACCGTGATGACATTGCTGCTAACACACGGGCAATCAAGTCGGGTGCAAGGGTGTTTAGCAGCTACCAAATCGGCACCCAAAAGGTATGGGTCATCACCGAGGCGGACCGAACCAGCACCTGCATTCTCTTGCCAGAAGAATACTGACTGCCAAGTGGCATAAATAGGAACAGACAGCGGATTGCCCGTTGTCTTGTGGTGGATGAGAGCTGATGCTGACCCCCAACAGCAACTCTCTCAGGTCACCCACCATGTCCATCAGCAAACGTCCTGGCTCCCCGTTCTGGTACATCCAATTCCAGTACAACGGCAAGAGCTACATCAAGTCGTCCAAGACAACCGATAAAAAGCTCGCCACCAAGTTGGAAACCCAATGGCGTAGCGAGTTGATCCAACAGCAGCAGTTCGGCTTCACACCGACGCTATCGCTGATCGAGGCATTCCAAACTTATTCCAATACGAAGCAACAGCTTGCCTGCGCTTATTACGTCCGCTTGTGGAGTGATCGCGCAATCGAATTCTGGTCCAAGAAGGACTACATCCATGAGATCAGTTCACTTGAGATTGAGCGATTCAATGTGTCCCTTGCCAACGCTGGGTACAAACCACAAACGATTGTTCATGCCCTGAATCAGGTCGGTGGAGCCATCAAGTTCGCCAAAAAGATGGGCTACAAGGTCCAAGAAGTGGAACTTCCAAGCATCAAACTTCCACGGGGTCGGCTGCGGTACCTGAGCGTTGAAGAAGAACAGCGCCTGATGCAAGTACTGGAGCCGACTGCATCACTGAAGTGGTCATCAGAATTCACTGTGCCAGAAGTGAAACGCGAGATGCAGGACCTGTATGACATCGTGGTCATGTTGATTGATACGGGTGCGCGTCACACCGAAATCAGTACCTTGCGTTGGGACTCAATCAACCTTGAAGATGGGTCAATCAGGCTGTGGAGGTCGAAGGTCCAGAATGAATCGGTCCTGTACATGAGCAACCGCGTGAAGGTGGTTCTATCCCGCCGTAAACAATGCTCCAGCGGTCCATTCATCTTTGCTGGACCTGATGGCGGTGCTCGGAAGTACAACTCAACTCCATTCCGTCGTGCGTTTGATCGTGCTGGTCTGATTGGCTGCACAGCACATACCCTGCGCCATACGCATGCGACGAGGTTGATTCAAAACGGATTGAACCTTTATGAGGTCAAGGAGATTCTGGGTCACTCCAATATTGTGACCACCATGCGATATGCCCATCTGGAGCAGGCACAGGTGTCCAGAAAAGCGGTCGATGTGATCAACCTATTCCAACATTCCTGAAAAAGGAAATTGTTGTCAAGTGGAATAACAGTGGTTATAGATGGGATCGGTCACTTACTGAGGGGGTGACCCGTCAAAGCTCAAATTACGGCTTTAAACAATGCTAAGAGCCGTTTAAACCGTAGGTCGCTAGGGTTGGTCCAGATTGAGATCTACTCGTCCTTTAGCAATGCCTGAAGGAATTAGCAAAAAATAATACAACTTGTATATGGGAAAGAGTCTAGGTATCTGTATTACTTTTACTCTACCTACTACCCTACCTTCTTCTTCTTCTTCTTCTTCCTCCTTCTTCTTCTTATCTCCTACTCCTATTCCCATCCATAACAGTAAAAATTGAATCTACTACATCAAGAACGAAAAGATGAGAACAAGACTTCAATTTAAGGTGAAAAATTAACTCTAATCTATTCAAGCTAACAGTGAAATATGGATTCCCGTCGGGGAGGTGACTTGTATTGAAGGTGATGGTAGAGATATGGGGGTGGTTGATGAGATGGACGGGGATTAACACCTGAAGTTAGGACTTGGATTGAATTGGTTCGACTGATAGGGCCAAGGATGTGGACTGATGAAAGCGAAAAGATGATCTAAACGTCTTAACACATGGAATGATGCTACTGATCTGTGATTGGTTAAGAAGGCTGTAAATTGAGATACTACATTCACTGATTGAGAAGGTTCTCAGTCAGAATTAACGGTTCAATTTATTAAAGGAAATTATATGAATCAAGATACTCTGGTTTGTTATGTGAGTGATGATGGTGTCAACGTGGTAATTACCACAAAAAATGTCAATCGAGAAAAGGTCGAGAAATTACATAAAGATCATGAACTTCAACCTCTGTACAAGGTTTCTAGTTCACGGTACAAGGATATGATCACCAAGTTTTCCACCCAATTTTCGGTCGATAGAAATACAACACGAAAATGGTTTTATATTGGAATTGGTAATTCAAATTCGTGGTTTCGAAATGTTCACTGTAGATTTATTAGTCCTGAACACGTTGAACGAATCGAAAATGAGTGTGGTTTTAAACCAAAGTCCAAGAAGAAAGTTTCCATATTCCTTAAGGAATATCGAAAAAATATTCTCAAGGAGTTGAAAACTCTAAATCTTGAAGCCAATCGAATCGGTGGATTCGTGAATGACTTGGGTTTCGAGTGCTCTCCTGGTTTTACCGATGATGATATAGTATTTCTATTCGAGTATTTCTCTTTCGTTCAGGTTGAATTACCACTTGATTATCTATCAGGTTTTGATTTTCCAAACCCCAATTGGAAGTGAGGTGGATCAAGTAGTTAATTCTACGATGTAGTTAAAAAGAACACCTTCAAAAGAGGTGTTCTTTTTTTGAGCTTATCGTCTGGAAGATTAATCTAATGGTTGCAAAAGCTGCGATGAATGTCTGCAGCTCGAACTTGTGCCTGTCGGCTGCATCTCTTCTAAGACCCAATGAACATCAATAATCTTAACACTTGAAATGTTGTAACTTACAAGACTAGAGCTAAGAACACTGTAAATTGAGATACTACATTCACTGATCGAGAAGAAGTTTCTTAGTCAGATTTAACAGAACTAGGAGTATTTAAATGCGAAAGACACTGACCCTCAACAACCCTGTTGTGATGCAATTACAAAATAGCATATTTGGAACCCCTTTTAACTATTTGGAAAGCGCTCACGAACATTTTCGACAAATTCTCACTGAGAAGCAACAGAAGAACAAGTACAGTTATGATGACGAAAGTATAAAGGGAATAATCACCAATATACATGATGAATTCATCGATTTTATTTTCGAATATGCGAATTTGAAAGACCAAGACTTAAAAAAAATAGGTCGCTTCTTTGATATTGAAGAACCTTTGTCGGAAATTGCAGCTGACGCTGAGAGTGAAGCCTACAACCTATATTACCGAAAAAGTTTATCTGCTGTGGTACTCGCCCAAATTACACGCAAGGGGAAAGAATCCGCACTATGCAAGTTGGAGGACGAATTCAGTGACATCCTTTACTTCCATATTTACGACTTGGAATTAAATAACAAAAATTTCATGAAGCGTATCAGGGAAGTCTATTCAAATTTCATAAATCATGACATCCAAAATCAAAATGAACTTTCAAATGTTCTATTTCATTTAATGATTCAATTAATGATAGAATAGTCACAAATTGTGTTTCCCCTCAATCGCCCACAGTTTTAACATGGGTTTTTATTATTGTTAAAATTGCTTCACTCCATAAATACCCCCGATTAAACCAAATTGGGGGTATTTTTTATGGTTCAAGTTTTCGCAGTCACAGTCCGCCACGGCGCCATCAGTTCTAACGGCATCAACACATTCAGCAAAGCACTTGTTGCTGCGGCATCTCAACCAGAACGCAACGACAAGATGTTGCGCTTCATGCTCAGTGAAGTGATCGAGTGCGTCTTTTACCCAGACCTTCTGGATCGTGAGGTCTACGGCGATCTACTTGATGGGTTCGACGACTGGAATCCAATGACACCATCAAGGATCGAAGTCAACGCGATCTACAAGAACGAGATGTGTTCTCCCACCCTGTCATTTCACGCACTTTTCCGAATTCCCGTGCTGGAGTACGTCCAAAGTTCAGACTGGACTGATTTGCACTGCAGTCATCCATCTATTGCCAAAGCATTCCGCTTCTACTGGGCATTTCCATGGTCATCAACGCTGGAGAAAGGCCTTGACGAGCGCAACCCTGATGACCCGCATCTATACCCGCTGATGGCAGACCAAATCAATTTCATGCCAATCGACTGCTGATCACTGATTAGGGAATTTCCCCTTGGCGGTGTCATCGATCATCCTCTGCGCCTTGCGTTTGTACCTGCTGGCGATGGCACCGAGTAGGTTCTTCTTTTCAGTGGCTTCAGGGTCAGCTTTTCTAATGAGGTCGCTGGGTTTCAGCAGGCCAGTGCGGGAAAGTTTGAGGTCATTCGCAATTGCCCAAAGCTGCTTCTTCGGTACGGCCTTGTCCATGTCCCACACCTGAAGGGCAATCTTCAGGAAGCCAACGTCAATCTTTCCGCCAGTCGGGTACAGCGCCTGACTCTTGGCGTTGTGACGTTTTCCACGTTCCCCGTCATGGTGCTTGCTGAGGATGTCTTTAAATCGCTTGATCAAGTAGGCCTGTGGCAGGTCAAGTGGAACACTCAGCAACAACGCCTTGCGTCCCGCATGGATGGCAGGGTTCGCCACTCCATCCTTCAGGACTTCAATTGATGTCGTTTGTGCCTCGCCAAACAATCTGGCGCCATTGGCATCCCACCACGTTTTGAAGTCTGTGGCATGGACATCACCAAAGTCCTTGTACAGCGCCGCACATGGGCCAGTACCGCCCTTCTCACAGGTCTTGCGGTAGGCATCATTCCGTTTCAGGTACTGGAACCACCAGTAATACACAGATCGTTCCTGAAAGGACAACGATTTGGGGTTCGCCTGCGTTCCGAAGACGGGCCATGTGAAAGCAAAGTGTACAGACATGAAAAACATCTTAACACTTCAATTAAACCAATTTATGACTCATTGGTTAATAATGGTGTATTTTGAGACAATACATTTGTTGGTTAGGAAGTAAATGAATTCTCATTTCCCTAACTAACACAAAAGGAAATTGAAATGACCAAGACCGTACGAAACGCTGCTTCCGAATTCATCGAAACTCATATTGAAGACCAACTGAAAATCAATGAAAAGAAGATTGAAGAGTTGCGAGCAGAGAATGCAAACCTCATTCGGAACGCTCGAAAAAATGCAATCTCAACTGTCGTGAATCTGATCATTAAGTTTGAACTTCCAGTTGATGAAATTCAAAACCGAATCGCTGACAAAGTCATCAAGACAATGAAGGGAGAAACAAAGCAACGAAAGAAAGCAGCACCCAAATACCGCAATCCCCTTGATGAATCACAGACTTGGGGTGGAATGGGTAATCCTCCAAAGTGGGTGAAAGCTCTGAAAGTACAAGGTACTTTGGAATCGACTCTTATCCCAGTGATGTAAACAGTGAATCGGTCCAACACGGAATCCATCTTGCCCATGGATTTCGTGGACTGATTGAGTCGAACGGGATGTGACCTAAATACCTCTGCATTCATTTGGGGGTAATCATGCTACAAACATTCAGGGCAACCATTCTTAACGGCACCATCAGCGCATCCGAGTCCAATACGGCACTCGAGATGGTCATTCTTCAAGCGGTAAAGCGCAAGCACCGCAACAGTCAGTTCATTCGCTTCTTGCTGGCAGAACTTCTGGAATGTCAGTTCATTCCATCTCTCCTACCGACAGACCAATTCGCCCCATTGCTGGACGCGCTGTCCAACTGGGACACATGCATTGCCAACAGGGTAGAGATCAATGCGGTCAACTTCAATGACCCGTACTGTCCAGAGATTGTGGCGACGGCGGAATTCATCCTGCCTGTCCATTACCAACTGACACCGAAGGACTACAGCTACGAGATGAGCATGGACAAGTCCTTGCAAAACGCAGTCAGGTTCTACTGGACGTGGCGTGACAGCGGTCGTACTGGTGGCGGCGTGGACATGGCGGCAATGGAGGACGCTTACCACCGCCTCTACAGTGATACGGTGGCATTTGAGATGGTTGCTTAGTTCTGACGTAGACTGACCGCTGATGCTGGGGGGCAAACATGGCAGACAACGCCAGTCAGGGGAAGGCGCCACTTTTGGCGCCAGTTCGTCGCAAGTTCATTACCGATCCAGCAGGGTTGAATTCTGAAAAGTTCCGTCATGAGCTTTGGCTTGAGGCTGGCGACGTACGCGGAACAGGCATGGTGGTGCCAGAGGGCGTTAATGACCACAGCAATGGGGACGACATAGCCGATGATCTTGAGGTCGCTGTGGAGGACCCGCAAACCCCGTATGTGATTGTTGGGTTCGATCTGGAATACACCTCGCCACTGATCATTGCTGGTGAAGAAGGCGATCACACTCCGCTCAAAATTCATTCCTATCAGTTCAGCGCGGCAACGCATGACGGCATCACATGGGATGGGATCTTTTTGCCTGATGGTGATGAACGATTCACACTGGCCGAATTCATGCTGTTTGTGTTCGCAACAGGTGCCCGCCGCCATGGTGTACGACAGATCCCCAACAAGGCATTCCTAGTCGGCCATAACGCTAAGCTCACTGTGCCCTTGTTCGTTGATTTCGACGTCTTCAGCCAGCGTCTTTCCATCATTCAAAGCACGGTTGCATCAGGTCCGAGTTCGATTGATGTTCAGCTTCCATTCGTGGATGGTGGACAGGCCATGCTGAAGGTGAAATTGCGTGACACCATTCTTCTGGTTTCACAGGCATCAAAGCGATTGAAAGATGTCGCCGCCTTGCTCGGTATTGAGGAAGTTCAAATTCCACCCGAACCGACTGAAGGCACGGCGATGATCGACCGCATCAGTTCCTTGCGGCATACCGACTGGAATCTCTTTCGCCGCTACGCCTTGAATGATGCCGAAATCTGCGTGAAGTACATTCAACGAATCATCAGCATCAGCTTTGAGGCCACAGGAAAATTCAGTGTCCCAATCACGCTGGCATCAATCGGAATCCAGTTGCTGCTGACGCAATGGGAGAAGGACAAGGATGCACTGAAGGCCACAACTGATGATCTGCTCGGCACGGAAACGATAGCCAGCAAAGTTTTTGACTCACGTTTTGGTCACATGGTTTCCAAGTCGGTGGTCGTCAGGAAAGAGCTGCTGCACATCTATGAAGATCTCATTACCGAGTGCTATCACGGAGGCCGTGCAGAACAGTTCTGGTTTGGGCCGTCATACACAGCGGTATGGAGTGACTTCGATCTTTCCAGTGCTTACCCGACATCAATGTCCTACATCGGCGTACCAAACTGGGATGGGCTGCGGCATTCGTACGACGAACGGGAATACAAGCTGGATACGTTAGGGTTTGCATTGGTGGACTTCGAGTTTCCAGATTCGGTGCGATTCCCAACATTACCAGTTCGCGCTGAAGATGGCTTGATCTTTCCGACGCGTGGGCGCTCCTACTGCTCTGCTCCAGAAATCCATCTGGCATTGAAGCTCAAGGCCAGTGTGAAGGTTGTGACGGGCGTGATCATCCCACAAGACCACAGCAGACCCGTGTTCAGTGGCTTTGTCATGGAATGTATTGCAAAGCGAACTGCCGCAGGTGACGGGACATTTGACGCTGCATTCTGGAAGGAAATCAGCAACACGATTTATGGAAAGACAGCACAGGGACTGAAGGATCGGCGCATCTTTGACATGAAAGATCAGGCGTCAAAGCAGATGCCACGCAGTGACATCACCAATGCGGCGTACGCTGCTTACATCACGTCATTTGTTCGTGCGGTGCTGGGTGAAACGATGAATTCCATCCCTCGAAATCGGCTGGTGTTCAGTTGCTCAACAGATGGCTTCATCACCGACGCTACCCAGTCCGAAATGGACCGCATTTGTCAGAAGAAGCTTTTCAACATCGTCTATGGTGGCTTGCGTGAGTACATCACTGGGACGCCAGACATCATGAAGAAAAAGCATGAAGTTACCCAGCTGATTGGATGGAGAGCGCGGGGACAAGCGACATTGCAAGTCGGTCACTCACCCACGGTGAAGCGGATCATTCTTGCCAAGGCGTCGATCTACACCGTTCCTGAGATGGACACCACGTTTGCTCAAAACAGGTTTATTGTTGATTCGTTTCTTAATCGAAATTCCAAGAGCACGGTCACTGAACTAGGTACGTCCAGCATCCGCGATTTGGTGAAGTACGGCACCGACCCTGCCAGTACGCAGCGCAATCGGAAGTTGAATATGGAGTACGACTGGAAGCGCCGACCATCTGGAAGCGGCGTCTCTGATGTCAATGCGCATGTTGTCTTCACCACCGACCCATGGGAGACTGTGCAGCAGTACAACGACTGCCAAACTGCTTGGGACAAGTACAACGCCAACAAAATCCAGTGCATCAAAACAACTGAAGACCTAGCCCGATGGAGCGACTACCTTCGTCTAAACACTCGTTCTGAAAAGGCGTCAGGCAATCACTGGGCAGACAAAGAGAACCCTGAACTTGATCGACTGCGGGTCAGTTTGTGCCGTGCTTTCAAGGAAGGAAAAGCAGGGGTGGTGTTTCCCGCCAAGGTCAAAAGCAAGGTGTTTGCTCAGTACCTTCGTGATGCTGGCATCCCATGTGAAGACCACGGCATCAACAACAGCATGAAGAAGGCATTCGAGCCGAATCAGTGCGAACCAAATGCCGCCGTTCTACTGGCATTGACGCTGCTTAAAGGGGTGATACCGACCCTTGATGCATCCGCGCTGCTATACCCAGTAGATCAGGATCGCCGTGTCATTGATCTGGGTGGGTTGCCCACGAATGTGTTCCTTCAAAAGCTCGGCACGGGTCAAAGAGAACGGGCAACCACTTTAAAAGTGCCAGCCCATACGCAGGCCAAATTTGTTGCTGGTCACCATGCCATTGGCGATGATGAACAGCAGCCCGATGTTTCCGACCAGCAGATGGTTGGAACGGAATAAGTGGACCACCAGATGATGGTCCACCGTGAGGTCAAAAGTTCATGACCCTGTAAATCTCAAAATCTCGTTCATCTTTATCCCACCCAATAAGCTGGATCAAGTGACTATGAAGGCGAGTTAGGTAGTCAGGGGGAGTTTTAATTGCATCCCATGGTTCATACTGCATCAACTTCTTTTCTTCATTTGTTAGTCGTCCTTTTCGGAGTTGGTCTCTCCATAAGTTTTCACGCATGGAATCGGCATCACCTTCATCCTCAATTTCGTGGTGTTCACCTCCATCGAATTGAAGGAACATATCGTGAATGCGTTTATCCATGTTGTCGATAATTTGATCGCAGTATTTTATTGTTTTCATCTCTGATTTAAGCGTTTTATTCAATATTTTTGATAGGGCTGCTCCCGATGATTCTCCGTGTAGATATTTCTCCTCTGCAACCTTCAATTCGTATTCACACCACATATTTTCAATAAAGCACAACCAATAGTTAGCTGCGTTTCGTACATGGGTATCAGAGGGATCCAGGTCAAGATAATTTTCGATTTGCATTTCTACATTTCCTTTAAGTTAATTCTGACTGAGAACCTTCTCAATCAGTGAATGTAGTATCTCAATTTAGAGCCTTCTTGGCGCCATGTCTTTCATTTCTGTAATTTCATGTGTTAAGACGAAATAGAGGAAATTTTATAAAACCTGCTTCATAAGGTAGGTCTAGTGGTTGAGATTTTTAGAAATACACTTTCTCCACCACCGTCTGACGCTGATTGCCAAAAAAGGCAATCGCATCGTCCATAAAATACAATTGCATTTTTATCATTTGTTGACTAAGATCAATCATTGCCTAGCTTCACCCGAATGGGGGATGCAGTCTTTAGCCAAAAGGTATAGATTAGGCCAAACTTAAGGGAATCCAATGACTATTGAGACGAGTGCGAGTCGATTTGCCATGAATACGAGATGCATTGCATCCATCTTGACATCATGTGCATTTGGGGTACTTTCAGTTTCTGCCCTTTTGCAGACCCCAAGCTTCGCGCAGACGACATCTTTGCTGTCAAGCGCACTTGAATGTCGATCAATTAGCATCCCAACGAATAAGTCCTGGAACAACTTCAATGAAGGTGACCTTCCCGTCAGTTCTCTGCTGGTAGGCCACGAGAACCTAATTAAAAGTTTCCAAAAAAGTCAGGGCGAAGACGGGAACACATCGACAATTAAGTTTAAGAAGCCAGAGAAGGCATTCGGACTTAATGTTTCAACTCTGCTTCTATCTACTGACATTGTAGGAGTTCAACAACTTTCTTCAATTGAATCAGTGAATATTGAGCAACTAAAGAGTGTTATTGAAAAAGAGCTCTCCATCACGTTCAATTTTGCAGATGATCAATACAGCTTCTTCAATCCTACAAGCGGCATA
>Ga0214165_1001728_pt1 | contig 11266 bp, 6 predicted proteins | sample TroBogypolimnion_34_FD_153004 | JGI IMG/M metagenome (GOLD analysis project Ga0214165, IMG submission 153004) | Freshwater microbial communities from Trout Bog Lake, WI - Practice 03JUN2009 hypolimnion v3 | ecosystem: Environmental > Aquatic > Freshwater > Lake > Hypolimnion/Profundal zone ... | reverse complement strand
ACAAGTGTTGAATGATAGCTTATCTGCTGCTAAAAGCAGTGCTATGGTGTATTCTTTAGAAGAACATCTGGCTAAAGCTTCGCGCAAACTTGCAGATTTGAGAGATCCTTATAAGAACTATAATAAACTGAAGAAAGATGCTTTGCAAAAATTAATGCCCGACTTTGACTGGGCTAATTATCTGCAAATAATGGGCGTTAATAAAGTGGACTCTGTAATTGTTGGTCAACCAGAATTTTTGGTTGCTTTAAATGCAGAACTGAAAGCTTCTTCTATTGATGCATGGAAAAACTATTTAACTGCTCACGCTGTTATGGAGAATGCTGCTTATCTGGATCAGACTACTTTTAATAATTATTTCAATTACCGAAAAACCATCAGTGGGGTAGAGAAACCTAGACCAAGATGGAAGAGAGTAATAGATGCAGAACAATCAGTAATGGGCGAAGCACTTGGACAATTGTTTGTAAAAGAATACTTTAACGAAACGGCTAAGAAAAGATATAGCGATTTAGTAGAAGCTATCAGAGATGCATACAGAGACCGAATTAAAAACCTTGTATGGATGAGTGAAGAAACTAAGAAAAAAGCGATTGATAAACTAAACAGCATTACTAAGAAAGTAGGTTATCCGGATAAATGGAAAGACTTCAGTGCTATGAAGATCGAAAACACTGCTTATGTTACCAATATGATGAATGCCAACGAATGGTGGTTCAATTATAATATTAATAAACTGGGCAAACCTGTTGACAGAACAGAATGGGATATGAGTCCGCAGACGTATAACGCATACTACAATCCATCTAATAATGAGATTGTATTACCTGCCGGAATGTTTGCAGTACCGGGTATGAAAGACGAAGATCTGGATGATGCCTTTGTATATGGCTATGCCGCAGCTTCTACCATTGGTCACGAGATTACCCATGGCTTTGATGATCAGGGTCGTCAGTACGATGCTAAAGGAAACCTGCAGGGATGGTGGCAACCAAACGATTCTGTTCAGTTTGTACACAGAGCGTCTAATATTATTCATCAGTTTAATGAATTTGTTCCGGTTGATACTTTCCATATTAACGGAGAAGCTACGCAGGGTGAAAACATTGCTGATCTGGGTGGTATGTTGCTTGGATTAGATGCTTTTAAGAAAACAGAATCATACAAAAAAGGCGATAAGATTCATGGCTTTACGCCAGTACAAAGATATTTCTTAGGGTATGCTTATAGTTGGATGTATCAGGAGCGTAAAGAAAGATTGGCTACACAAATAAAGACTAATGTACACGCACCTTCTAAAGAGCGTGTAAATGGACCGGTAGTAAATATTCCTGAATTCTATGAAGCCTTTGGTATTAAAAAAGGCGATAAAATGTATCGTGAAGATAGCCTTAGGGTTAAGATCTGGTAATACTGTTTATCATTTATAACTTAAAAGGTTCCTGTTAGTACTATCTAATAGGAACCTTTTAAGTTTATATATTTCAACCTAAAACATATTAAACCATTTAAACAGTATTTGTATTCTGTACTCCATTAGTACATAAGCAAATTACCTGCACTGAGATAAGCCGAAGTGTCACATTTTCAAATTTGTATTCCTCTTGCCTGTATTATTGCATTCCTCTGTGCCTTGTTGCCTTTGTGCTTTCTCTCGTTTCAACTTACTTTTCCACAATCCCTGCCATTTGTAAAAATGTTGTCATAACAATCTTTAGGTCGTTGATGAACGACCATTGATCTATATATTGAATATCAAGCTCTATTCTTTTGATTGTTTTTAGTTTATTAAGTTCTTCATCGGCAACATCCCCCCTATAACCGTTTATCTGTGCAAGTCCGGTAATACCCGGTTTTACTAATAATCGTAGGTCTATCTGCTCTATATATTCAGCATACTTATTATGATAAGCAATAGCATGAGGACGAGGCCCTACAATACTCATATCGCCTTTCAGTACATTTATAAATTGTGGTAGTTCGTCTAAATTCAACTTTCTTAAAAACTTGCCTATGCCGGTTACCGGAATATTCTCGCTGCTTACAAATTTCTCCTCTTCATTAATATCTTTTTCAGGTAGTGTGCGAAATTTATAACACTTAAAAATAGTACCATTCAATCCAACTCTATCCTGAACAAAGAATATTCTTCCGCTGGAATAAAGTTTAATTAGTATTGAAATCAATGGGAAAAGCCAAATAAACACTAAACAAAACAGGATAATTGAAAACAGAATATCAAACAATCGTTTCAATAAATTATGATTGATATTTTCTGCTTTTATTACCAAGTCCTGGTGTTCATTATGCATAAAACCTACCTTAAATATTTTTATAGTGTAGTATAAACTAAAAAGTTGTCTTAATCAGACAACTTTTTAGTTTATACTCTTCAATTATTAGTGAAGTTGAAAAGTTAGAAAACGGAATGATTAATCACCTTTAGGATTATGCAATCCCAATTTAGCTTCCAGACTTAATGTAGCATGAGGAACAGCACGTAAACGGGCTTTGTCAATTAATTTACCGGTAACTCTACAAACTCCGTACGTTTTATTTTCAATACGCATAAGTGCTTTTTCAAGATGATCTATATAGGTAACCTGACGACCAGCCATCTGACCAAGCTGCTCTCTTTCCATACTGATTGTACCATCTTCCATAGTCATATAACGAGCTTCTTCGCTTTCGCCATCAGCATCTTTTCTGGCAAACATACCTTGTAAGTATGCTAACTCTTTTTTAGCTGCTGCCAGTTTTTTACCAATAATGTCTCTGAATTCATTCAAATCATTATCGCTATATTTTACCAATGGTGTATTTGGCTTATCCGCCTCCACTCTTTTATCCAGAGGAATATATCCTGGTTGATAAGGAACGCTTGATTTTGACGTTAATTTTGGTAACTTAACCTCTTTAATTGGCTTTACAGCCGTTTTCTTCAACGATAAATCTTCTGTTGCTACTTTAGCTTCTTTAATTACAACAGGTCTCCTGTCTTCACGTTCTTTTTCCGGAACTTTTACAGGTGGAACCTTCTTTGGTATTACCTTCTTTACTGGTTTTTCTGCCACTATTTTTTCTTTTTTTACTGGTGTTACTACTTTAATCTCCGGTTTTTTCTCTACTTCTTTCTTTGCAGGAACAACCACTTTCTTTTCTGGCGCTGCCTTTGGAGCAGGCTTTACTGGTACAACTGTCTTCTTAACAGGCGCAACCACTTTAGACGCAGGTGCTGCTTTCTTAGCCGGCACTGCCTTTGGAGCAGGTTTTGCTGGTACTGCTACCTTTTTTACAGGAGCAACTACTTTTGCAGCTGCAGCCGCCTTTTTCACTGGCACTGCTTTTGCAGCAGGTTTTGCTGGTGTTGCCACCTTTTTCACCGGCGCAACTACTTTAGTAGGCGCTGCCTTTTTTACAGGCACTGCTTTTACAGCAGATTTTGCTGCTACAGCTGCTTTTTTTACTGGAGCAACTACCTTAGCAGGAGCAGCTTTTTTGGCAGGGACTGCACTTTTAACTGGCACTGCTTTCTTAGCAGGTGCAACATTTTTTGTGGTCTTAGAAGCAGCAACTGCTTTCTGAGGCACTGATTTCTTTGTAGCCATAATTTTTTAAGCTTTTTTAGAAACATCCACTTTTAGCTGAACCTCGTTTATTTCTATTTCAGTACCATTAGCCAATTCTGATACCCAAATGATAGACTCTGCTAAAATTTCGCGGCAAATATAATCGTTATAGTCAATAATTGATTGTTTGATGTTTTCTCCACCCAACAACCGCACGAAGATACGGTCCGTTACATCAAAACCATTTTCTTTTCTAATATTTTGTACACGATTTATTAACTCTCTTGCATCACCCTCCTTTTTTAACTCTTCCGAAAGGGTAATATCCAGCGCTACGGTAAGACCTCCTTTGGAGGCTACACTCCATCCCGGAATGTCTTCTGCAATGATATCTACATCAGTTGCAGATAGCTCAAAACTGCCTGTTGAAAGCTCAATCGCTATCACCGAATCTTTCTCCAGTGTAGTAATCTGATGCTGACTGAAAGCGGTAATAATACCTGCAGCTTCCTTCATCTGACCACCCAGTTTGGCTCCTAACAGCTTGAAATTAGGCTTTATTTTCTTTTTAATAAATCCTTCCGTCTCGGTGATATAGGAAATTTCTTTCACATTTACCTCCGCTTTTATCAGATCTTCCACCTTTTCCAACTGAATTTTCATGGCAGGATCCATTACAGGAATCAATACCTTTTGTAATGGCTGACGAACCTTTATATTCACTTTCTTTCTTAAAGATAACACCAGCGAAGAGGCATCCTGAGCCAGTTGCATTCTTTCTTCCAGCAAAGTATCTATGTATGAAGTATCTGCTACCGGATAAGCCACATGATGTACCGATGTTTCGGTAAATCTGCCCGTTATTTCATTCAGATTATTAAAAATAACATCGCTAAAGAATGGCGAAACTGGTGCTATTAAGCGAACAAGTGTCTCCAGACATTCATATAAAGTCTGATAAGCACATATTTTATCCTGCTGATAATCGCCCTTCCAGAATCTTCTTCTGCACAAACGTACATACCAGTTACTGAGGTGTTCATCTACAAACGTTTCTATCAGTCTTCCGGCAATGGTAGGTTCGTAATCGTCCATGGCAACGGTACATTTTTGTTTCAATGTATTTAAAGACGATAAAATCCAACGATCTATCTCCGGTCTTTCTGCTAATGGTATGTAGGATTCTGTAAAATTAAATCCATCTACATTGGCATATAAAGCAAAAAACTGATACGTATTATATAAGGTACCAAAGAACTTACGCTGCACTTCCTGAATACCGGCAAGGTCAAACTTAAGGTTATCCCATGGAGATGCATTGGTAATCAGGTACCAACGGGTAGCATCGGCACCATATTTTTCAATAGTTTCAAAAGGATTCACCACATTACCCAGACGCTTACTCATCTTATTGCCGTTTTTGTCCAGCACCAACCCATTCGACACTACGGTTTTGTACGCTCTTCCATCTATTTTATCGGTCGGTAAGCCCGCTTTCTTCAATTCTTCCTCTACATCTTCTTTTATCAACGACCCTATAGCGTGTAAGGTATAAAACCATCCACGGGTCTGATCTACTCCTTCGGCAATAAAATCGGCAGGATAGCTTTCGGCAAATATTTCTTTATTTTCAAACGGAAAATGCCATTGCGCATAAGGCATAGCACCCGAATCGAACCAAACATCTATCAGATCAGGAACCCTGGTCATAATCTTACCTTTTGGTGAAAGGAAGAATATATCATCTACAAAAGGCTTATGTAAATCATCCGTTTTAAATCGGAATATGGGTTCTATTGATTGATAATGTATATTTGCATCAGAAACTGCACCCAGATTATCCTGCGTATGTGTAGGGATAATTTGCGTAGAATCAGTAGAGTCACAAATCTCGCCTATTTCACCAGTTTCACTTTTTCTGATAAACCCGGTCAGCAACCAGTTATATTTATCTTCCTCTTTGTATTCATTTATAAAAGCTACACAGTTATTCAGTTCCAGTTCTATACGTTGATTATGTTCAGGACCAAATATTCTGTTTATTTTTCCATTCACCAACGTATCTACTATTCTATATAATATATCAGTAGCTTCTAATCCTTCGGTTTTACGTTTTGCAACTATTTTAGATATTCCGTAACCTGTTTTAAATTCTTTGGCAGCATCGCCTTCTACACCCCAAAGAAAATGTATAAAGTTGCCTTCTATATCTTTTCTGCAAATAGCATATTCTACATCTTTTTGAGTAGCTAATGCTTTATCAACAGCTTTTTTACCCAGAAATATTTCCCGGTCAGCATCATATTCATCTAATCTTAAACTATTGGTATAACGTTCATTACTTTCTCTGATAGTTTGTTTCAATTCCCCCACAGAGCCTATGCAAACCTCTTCGCTTCCATCTTCCGTACGCCAAACCGGAAGCGGAGTACCCCAGAAACGACTACGGCTCAGGTTCCAGTCCACCATATTCTCCAGCCAGTTACCGAACCTGCCTTCGCCGGTTGACTTAGGTTTCCAGTTGATAGTTTTATTCAGTTCCACCATTCTGTCCTTCAAAGCAGTCGTTCTGATAAACCATGCATCCAATGGATAATAAAGGATTGGTTTATCGGTTCTCCAGCAATGCGGATAAGTATGGTCGTATTTTTCTTTCTTGAAAAGTCTGTTTTCTTCCTGTAGTTTCAGCACAATTCTATCATCCACACTCAGGTATTTCTTTAGGTCTTTTACCTTACCATGTGCTTCCAGAATTTGTTTCTGATGCTGAAAAGCTTCCTCTTTTTCTGCTTCGGTAAAGTAATCTTCCTTTACATATTCATCGCCATACAGGAATATATCATCTTTTATGCCGGCAAGGAATTTACCCCTTCTGTCCACCATCGTCAGGATACCAATACCATATTTCTTACCTACCTTATAATCGTCTGCACCAAAAGCAGGAGCAGTATGTACAATACCCGTACCATCTTCGGTAGTTACAAAAGAATCACATAATACTCGGAAGGGATCGCCACCGGCAACTTCGGCAGTATTAGCTTCAAAAGGAAGTAGTTGTTCGTAGCGCGCACCTTCAATAGCTGCACCCTTAAAGTTTGCAATGATAGTCCATGGAGTAACTTTTACTTCGGCAGAATAGTTATCAAAATCACCATGCTCACCTTCCGCTTTAAAGTATTTACCTACCAGATTCTTAGCTATCACCACATTGGCAGGAACATGAGTATATGGATTAAATGTTTTAACCAACACATAATCAATATTGCCACCAACTGTCAAACCAAGGTTGGAAGGAAGCGTCCAAGGAGTAGTAGTCCAGGCTAAAAAGAATACTTCAGCCTCCCTGCCCTCCGAAAGAGGGTTTTTGGAATTACTCCATGCATCAGCAGCTATCTGTAGTAATTCTAACGCTTTAGCTGGCTGTTGAGCCCCTCCCTCGGAGGGGTTGGGGAGGCGGAACATGGCAGTGGCACTCGTATCTTTTACATCTTTATAAGTACCCGGCTGATTCAGTTCGTGCGAACTTAAACCCGTACCCGCAGCAGGCGAATATGGCTGAATACTTACACTCTCGTACAGCAATCCACGGTCGTACATCTTCTTCAGCAGCCACCACAGTGTTTCAATATAATTATTCTCGAAAGTTACATAAGGGTTATTCAGATCCACCCAGTAACCCATCTTTTTAGTCAGGTCATCCCACTTATCCTTGTAGCGCAATACCGCTTCACGGCACTTCTGATTGTATTCTTCAATGGTAATCTTCTTACCAATATCTTCTTTGGTAATACCCAGTTCTTTCTCCACACCAAGTTCTACCGGCAGACCATGTGTATCCCAGCCACCCTTACGTTTTACCTGAAAACCCTGCATGGTTTTGTAGCGGCACACCATATCTTTCAGGGTACGCGAAATAACGTGGTGAATACCCGGCATCCCATTTGCACTTGGCGGACCTTCGTAAAATACGAATGGAACAGCACCTTCGCGGATGGCAACACTCTTTGCGAAAGCATTGCTTTTTTCCCAGCTTGCCAGTATCTCTTTTTCTATTTCCGGCAGGTTTAATCCTGTAAACTCTTTATATTTCTTGCTCATACTAATAACCTCAGCCTCTTTTGTAAGTTTATAAGTAATAAGTGGTAAGTTTTAAGTAAACAGCCAAGCTAAATAGAACCAGAATGCTATACTTAAACTATATTATTACTTTTGAAGGCTGCGAAAGTAATAAATAATTACCCTTAATGCCAATTCTTATTGATGTCACCCTGGCAAAGTACTAATCATTTCTCAAATTGTCCATTGACAATCGTCAATCGTCAATTGCTCCCAAGCCCTGAAAGGGCGTAATATACCAGCATAGGGTGTAAGCCCTATGAAACAGGATATGCAAATCAAAATCACTCCAATGTTAACATCCGCACCAGCCCTGAAAGGGCGTAATACACCAGCATATGGTGTAAGCCCTATGAAACTGAATATGCAAATCAAAATCACTCCAATGTTAACATCCGCACCAGCCCTGAAAGGGCGTAATACACCAGCATAGGGTGTAAGCCCTATGAAACTGAATATGCAAATCAATATCACTCCAATGTTAACATCCACACCAGCCCTGAAAGGGCGCAATACACCAGCATAGGGTGTAAGCCCTATGAAACAGGATATGCAAATCAAAATCACTCCAATGTTAACATCCACACCAGCCCTGAAAGGGCGCAATACACCAGCATATGGTGTAAGCCCTATGAAACAGGAATATGCAAATCAATATAACCCCAATGTTAAAATCCGCACCAGCTCTGAAAGGGCGTAATACACCAGCATAGTGTGTAAGCCCTATGAAACTGAATATGCAAATCAATATAACCCCAATGTTAAATCCGCACCAGCCCTGAAAGGGCGCAATACACTAGCATAGGGTGTAAGCCCTATGAAACAGAATATGCAAATCAATATAACCCCAATGTTAAATCCGCACCAGCCCTGAAAGGGCGCAATACACCAGCATAGGGTGTAAGCCCTATGAACCTATGTATTGCGCCCTTTCAGGGTTTTGTTTTGCTATACTCACATTTTATGGATGGGCTTACACCCACCCCTTATATCTTTTGCCCTTTCAGGGCTTTTCATAGCGGATATTTAAAAGACATTGACAATTCATACTAAATAAAATACAAACATTATCACCGCTATGTTCTACACTATATTTACAAACTATTCTATAAAATCAAAATCAGTAAACATTTTATCAAAATATTCTTTATGGGACAATCTTTGGTTAGAAATTATGTACACATTGTTTTCAGTACAAAACACCGACATCATCTCATTGATGCATCAATAGAAAATGAGTTACATGCATATATTGGAGGTATCTGTTTAAAACTAGAATGTCAGCCACTTAAAATTGGTGGTTTCACAAATCATATACATATCTTATGTTTATTATCAAAAAAAGTAACCCTTATAAAATTATTAGAAGAAGTAAAATCTCATTCATCAAAATGGATTAAAACAAAAAGTGAAGACTACAAAAACTTCTATTGGCAGGATGGTTATGGTTCTTTTTCTATAAACCATCAGGAAGTAGATGATATTATTCAATATATAGCCACACAAAAAGAACATCATAAAAAATATTCTTTTGAAGAAGAGTACAAAGGATTTTTAGAAGAAAACGGAATAGATTACGATGAACGCTATGTTTGGGATTAACAAACAATAATCAAACAACATCATTTCTGTAGCCGTATTGTCTGTTAATGTATGTAAGTCTCAAACTACCCATATTATAAAACTCATACTCACAATACTGCATTCTCAGCTTTCCTGATGTAGAATATTAGCAATCACTTGTATTCATAACTTTAAACGTTTTGAACTGTATTTGTCCTAAAACCCCATCCTTAATATTAAAATTCACATCAGAAAAAAAATAAACGGTTGTTTATAACCAAATAACAATTACGTTACATCGCTATAAAAAATAAATAGCCTTTTTTCTAGTCATTTTAATAAAAATTGTCATTATGAAAATTATGAAAGGTCTTACACGCAAACAGCAGGAAGATTTCAATGCTTACATGTCTTACGACAAAACTTTAGATGCTAATCACACTTTAAGAGACACCTTCTTTCCACTAAAATCCGAAGCAGCAAGTTTTAAAATCAACATCAGTACTATCAACAATTCTATTGTCAATAAATATGTTGATTCCACCGATGATACAATCCAGAAAAATCATTTAAAAAGTATCGCATCGGTTTATTGGGGCAACCTGAATTTTTTAGCGCATGGGTTTGCTGTAAAATTTAATTTCCCGGAGTTAGCAAAAATTACGAAACAAACTTCTTCACAGTTAATGGAGATTGCCGATTCTAATTTCCAGCCGGCAATAATTGTTCTCAACGAAGCAATTTCTGCCTTTTCATTAAACACCGATTTTATCAAGTACGAAATTACGGACGTAGTTTTAGCAAGTGGACTTTTAATGGCAAAAACTTTTCAGGAGTTTTTAGGCACTAACAAACACACCGAAGGAAAATCAATAGTAGCAGTTGACGAAATAGAAAGATTATTTTTACCTGCAAAAGCAAACTTCACACAGTTTGGTTTTGTATCAGAATATTTCTCACCCAATGGTCTTGCCCCCAACGAAGAGTTCTACAAAGCCCTCAAAACAGGATTAATAATTGCCCATAGTAGTACTCATACCATTTTTGATGGTAATGTTTATCACGTAGGTACAGTATTAGGTATAAAAGGAGTTATTATAAAGAATCTGAAAAATGGCAGAATTGTAGAAACCGATTTATTAGGCTACTTCAAAATGGAAAAATTCCAGTGTGGTACTATTCAGTTCGAGATTTCAGCACCAGGCTATAAAACACAGACTGTAATAATAGATATCAAAAGAGCAAAACACATCAGCATAGACTATCAGTTAGTTCCAGCAGCATAACTTATTTTCAAGATGTAAGCAACCTATAAGGTTTCAAAAACCTTATAGGTTTTTTTATGCCTGTTTCTAATGGAGGGTGTCTCACCCACCATATTTTTTATCCTTAAGTGACTTCCCCCACTATATTAATTTTTTTTCTAATGGAGGGTGTCTCACCCACCATATTAATTTAATATTTATCCGCTGGTATTCCTACCCTTTTCTTTGAAAAATGGTTGGCTAAGGCTTCCCACCCATTTTTCCAACTACTTTACACCTGAAATACAAAATAAAACATTCTTCATTCCTTCCATTCCGCTTCTTCATCACTTCCATTACAAATCTTCAATGCTGCCAGCCCAATTTATTCACCTTCCACAGCATTCTATATACCTGCCAGACCGTTCTTCATACCTCTTTTACTCATCTTCAATGCTTCCAGATAGTTTTATTCACCTGCCAGAGCAATCTTCATTCACTTTTACCCCACTTCAACCCTTCCATCAATCACCTTCAATGCTGCCAGCCCAATTCATTCACCTGCCAGCCAATTCTTCAATGCACTCTTTAAAGCATTCACACCAATATTTACAGTCTTCTATCCCATCTGTTGCAGTTATTATAAAATCATATTTGTATTTAATCTTCCCCAATTATTTTACTTCTTTGTTTTTATCTTATTCAATCCTATCTTATAAAAATATAGAACATAGCAATTTATCATACAATTAGAAAAGACTGTTCCACCTACGC
>Ga0214165_1001727_pt1 | contig 11275 bp, 9 predicted proteins | sample TroBogypolimnion_34_FD_153004 | JGI IMG/M metagenome (GOLD analysis project Ga0214165, IMG submission 153004) | Freshwater microbial communities from Trout Bog Lake, WI - Practice 03JUN2009 hypolimnion v3 | ecosystem: Environmental > Aquatic > Freshwater > Lake > Hypolimnion/Profundal zone ... | reverse complement strand
ATACTTTACGGGTTGTATCGTTTAATCACGGCTCTCGTAGGGCATCGGTTCGTGTCTCACTGTTGTGAGCGTCAAATGAGAATGGGGATCAATGTAGAAGATTTCACTCCGCCATCGGCACACCCATCAAGAACGCAAACTCATCTTCATCGTCATCTCCATTCTTCGCAGTTCGGTTTCCAAAGAAGTCCGTCCGTATCTTATTCAGAACCGCTGTTGCTCCATCCCCAAGAAAGTCTAGAAGATACTGATACGCCCCAGCACGAGCAAATTGAGGTGGATAGCAGTTCTCTCGTATCAACTGTGTCATCCAGCGTTCAGTCCAGCATAACACAATCTCGTTGATGGATCCAGCAGAGCAATCTAACAATAAACGAACATCAGTCTTCGTAAGACGAGGGACCTTCTTCGGTTTCTCCTCTTTCGGAGGTTTGTCCTCTTTTGGCTCTTTTGCCTTCCTTTGATCTTTGGAGAAAGGCGAACCCCATATATTCTTGGTCATTTATAATGAGCCACGCAGAAGAAGTCAGAGATTACTCGTTGAGCGATGATGATATTCGTCGTCTGCTCGGCAAAGACATCTCGCTGATGACTTACCCCGACCTTGCGAACAAGAAATCGCTGAACGATTGTTTTGACTCCAAAGGACGGTGTATTATCCTTTTCCTTACCGAAGATGAGCATACGGGACACTGGTGCTGTATGCTGAAGACCAACAAGGGTGTAGAGTTCTTTGATCCCTACGGCGACAAACCCGAAGAGCAGTTGGAGGATGTTCCGCAGTCTCGTCTAGAACAGATGGACGAGGCTGAACCTTACCTCACCGACCTTATGCGGAAGAGCGGTCTGCCTATCTACTACAATACCCACGCATTCCAAAAGGAACGAGGCGACATTAACACTTGCGGTCGGCACTGCGTGAGCCGTCTTCTTTACAAGGGCAAATCACTCGCACAATACAAATCAGTCATAGATAAGACTGGATTGTGTCCCGACGACTTCGTCAGTGGACTGACCTACACCAAACTACAGAAATAACAGCCACGATAAAATCCCAGTAGATACACAAATGAACCGCCAACTAGCGTCCGTCCAGTTTGTCGGTGGGACGAATGATGACCCCGACTATGTGTATTACAATGCCGACATCATCAACAACACGACTGCGGATCAATTGGCGACTGGCGAAGCAGTGTTGGATCCGAACATAGTGTTCAACGAACAGCGTGATGCCCCTATCCTCAAGGACATCAGCAAATACAACTTCTCTATCGTTCGCTTCACGATGAACGGTGCGAATCTTGACCTACCGCTGTTCATCCCGAGCATTCGTGAAGGCACGGGTCAGTTGAACCCCAACCTTACGAATTATGGATTGGCTGTTCCTTACCAGCAGACATTCAGTGCGACTGGAGTGACGATTCCCGACTTCGTTCTAGGGACGAAGTATTACCTCAACGATCTCGTGCTCTACACTACCAACTCGCACTACTACCAGTGTATTGCTTCCACCTCAAGTGGAATCTCAACTATTCCTCCAGTGGGTAATGAGTATTCTTCAAGGTCTTGGACAGATCTTGGCACGACACCACCCGCTGGTGTCGCACTCACGGTGCTACCAAAGGAGCGGTTCGTTCAGTATGCCACGCAAGATCGCAACAAGATTCTTGCTCCTACACCGCTCTCACTGGCGAATGTGAAGTTCAAGGGTCAGTATATCCAATTCGCCCAGTATCAAGGAGGAGACATTGTGTCGGCGAATGCGAACGATATTGATCCCGTGACTGGACAGCCCACTTACATCTATAACACGAACAACGGTCCTTTCTACCAAGCCACTACCCCGACATCAATTTGGTCTCCAATCAAAACATACAGCCAGTATGATTTAGTGATCTACAATGCCGAGACTTGGTATTGCTGTTCGCCTACTGGAGTTCTAGCGGGTGCTGACCCGCCTTCTCTGTATCCTCCTCTAGGATTGGGTGCGAAGAATTGGGCGTTGGGTATTCCGTCATCATTGACGGATGGATGGGATGCTGGAACTACATACAACACGGGTGATGTTGTGATCTACGGAAGCACACTCTACCAGTCACTCGTGCCACCCACTCCAACACCCGTCCCAGTTGATTGGACCAGTGCGTTTCCAGCGGGAAGATACGAAACCGTAGGAACGGTCGTGCGATACACGAGCGGTGGATCTTCTACTTACTGGACATCACTCAACCCGATCGGTGTTGCGTGGAATAATACGCAGACTTACAATGCGGGAGATATTGTTGCTTTCCGTTCTCGTGATGGTTTTACAACTGATCTATACCAAGCCGTGAATACGAACACTGGCACTCCGCCTTACACTTTCCTTCTTCCATCACCGAACTGGACTTACCCCATCAAGACGCCTCCGACTGATTCGTATAACTGGTCGGGACCCAGTGGTCTCACTCTCGTATTTCCTCCTCCTCTTGCTCCCACTAACCAATGGGTGACAACGATCACAACACCGCTCGTGCCAGTAGATATTACGACTTCACCCTTTTGGAGCCTAATCACAACAGATCTCGGTCTCCAGCAAGATCTCTCCAGCGACTATTACTGGATCTACAACTATCAAACTTGGATTGATCTCGTGAATGAGACCATTCTTGACCCCACAAATCTTACATTCGCCTATGATCGTGATACGACTGCTCAACCTTCTTCTTGCTGTATGTGTGATACCTACGATGCCTTCATTACAACTTGGGCGAATGTGTATGGAGACCTTACAAACTTCCCAGTGGGGTTTCAGACGCTCTCGGGATGGCTCAACTTAACGGCAGTTCCTCCTCAACTCCAGTATGACGGGCAGAATGGAAAGTTCAGCATTCTGTTTGATAGTGATGGATACGGTCAGCGTCTCTCTATCTTCACGGCTGGATCGGGTGAAGGGTCGCCCTCTACACCCCCATCGTTCAAACTCTTTATGAACACGAATATGTATAACCTTTTCGCCAACTTCCCATTCACCTATTGGAATGTAGGCGAGTTCAACTGGGTATATAACTACACGAACTCTGCGAACTACTATGACGGAGTGCTGGAAACGGGTCCCTTCGTGGTCCCGCTGGGATACACCTACGAGATCATCGTCCCGAACGATGGGTTCAAGAATGTTCTAAACTATGCCCTAGCACCTTACAGCACTTATGTTCCCAACGGACCCAGCACCCCAACCCCATCCCAACTCAACCTACAGAAGATCTACTGGAACACGACCCAAGAGCAGAAGTCAACCGACACGCTGTGGTCCCCCATCTCCACCATCGTCTTCACCACTGCCCTAATGCCGATCAAGCCCGAGTCTACTGCCTCGCCAGTCACACTGGGACAGAACAACATCGGCAACTCCCAGCCTACCGCCCAGTCTGCCTTCACCCGCATCATCACAGACATCGCTCTAGACTTGGCTCAAGGTGGTGCTGGGGCTTACAAGTCCTTCATCTACTATGTGCCATCTGCCGAGTATCGTCTATCCGACTTCCTCTCATCTCACCAGCCTCTATCGGGTGTGGATGTCCAAGTCTTTTGGAAGAACCGTCTCAATAACCAACTCTACCCGATCGCAATGACGAACCTTTCCAGCGTATCCTTCAAGTTGATGTTCAAGAAGAAGGGACTCCTCACGAAGGCGGACGATACTTGAATGGATCCGCTTCAAAACTTTCTGTAGATAGAACATAAACAAGATGAGTGCCGACATTGAGAAGATGGCGGTTTTTGATTCCCGTATTGTCCAGTCTCGCCCTCGTTATGCCGTTGAGAAGGGTGCTCTCTCCCTAACGAACGCTCCGTTCAACGCCATCTCGGCGACTTCGTCCCAGCACACTTACAACATCTATGTCCCCAGCGAGAATGTGTTCGTAGATCGTGGTGTAGAGTGGACTTCTACGGCTTACCTCACTTCCACACTGGCGATCACGGAAGACATTGTGGTTGACGAAATTCCCGTCGGCACCCCGCTGGTAGTCCCCGCTGTTGATTTCGCCCTCTGTGCTTTCCCGCTCAACTCTCTGTGCTCTACGCTCACGGCGACGATCAACGACACCACGAGCGTCATTAACTCCCAAGATGTGCTCAAGGAGGTTCTCCGCCTAACGGACTACAAGAAGAATCGTCTCCAGCGTAATTGCCCGACGATGCTGGATAAGTATCAGTGCTATGATGATGCCTACGGTCTGCCCAACTCTCCTCTCGGTGGCTACGGCACGGCGATGGACTACGATGGCGTTCAGAACGGTGCCTTCGGTCAGATCGTATTCACGGATGTGAATGGCACACCAGTCCCCGAAGGTCAGTATGTTCTCGGCAACGGCACGGCGACGGCTACCCAACCCGCTACGGGAACGGGCGTCTACAAGATCGTCAACGGTCTGCCTTGCCTTGCTGGTTTGAGCGGAACCCCGTCGGTCCCCATCGTTGGTCCTTACCAACTCTACTATTCCTTCACGAGCACGGAGAAGATTGTGCTCTCACCTTTCACCTTCTCGGATGTCCACGAGTGGGACACGGGTCTGTTCGGCATCAACAACATTCAACTGATTATGAACTTACAGTCACCAGCCCGTGTCGTCCGCTACTCGGGTATGCGTTGGGGTAATACGACAGCCAGTTCTTCTACGGGTGCGACGCTCTATGGCACCTCGTTCCAGTCCACGCCGTTCGGTCGCTCTCTGCTCAATGTTCAGTTCCTCACGCCGTCTCTTGATGTCCCGCTACCGCCCAAGTCCGTCGTCCCGTATATGGAGTTTCCTCGCTACATTACTCAAGCACAGCCTATCCGTGCCAAGTCTGCGGGAACCATCCAATCGCAGACGATCACGCTACCGCAAATCCCCGATCTGCTCATCATCTATGCGAAGAACCCCGCACTGACTGGCACGAACTTTGCTGATTCCTATATGCCTCTAGCATCTCGTGCTTGGGGTGGCATCTCTAACCCTCTATCCGTCAACTTTGATAACTTCTCGGGTCTGCTCTCGTCTCACACGGCGGAGGAACTCTATGGTATGTCCGTCCACAACGGTCTAGATCAAGATTGGCTCTCTTGGAGCGGTTTTGGGTTTGCTGGTCAGAACGCCGTCAATAATGCTCCCACGAACGCCTCATTCGGCGGTCTCGTTGCTGGTGGCAACCCTCCGTCTGCTCCCGCTGGGCAGAGCGTCACTTCGCTGGTCGGCTCCGTGCTCGTGCTCAAGCCCAGCCAAGACATTACGCTACAGACGGGTCAAGCCCCTTCGCTGGTCGGCAACTTCACGCTACAGATGAATATCCAGTATTACAACTCTTCCGATGTTGATGTCAACCCCGTGCTGTATGTCATCACGGCGAACAGCGGTTTCTTTGAGTCCATTCGTGGCTCCAGCCGTATCATCAAGGGTGTCCTATCCGAGCAAGACATTATCGGTGCTCCCCTTGCCCCGACGGCGACTCGCCAAGAACTCCAACGCTATGTCGGTAGCGGTGGTCTGATGTCGTCTCTCGGCACCATTCTATCAAAGGTCAAAGGTCCCGCACTAGAACTGCTCAAGACGGTTGGAAAACACGCTGGTGAGGAACTCCTCCATCACGGCACGGCATTCGTCAAGGGCAAACTCGGTTTGGGCGGTGCTCAAAGCGGTGGTGCGATGAGCGGTGGTATGAGCGGTGGTATGTCGGGCGGTTCATCCAGCGGTGGTCGTCGCAAGATGGAGGCTCGGCTGATGTGAAAATGTAAATAAGCCAACTTACGCTTTCTTTCCCGCATTTCAAGTTCTTTGATGTGTAATTTATACTGCTTTGCCTCATATTCGGCAAAATGAAGCCTATTTCGGCACAACCACGCATCCATTTGGATGTAAGTCGGGAAAAAAGACCAAGATGTAGAAAAATAATGGTATAAAAATATATTTTTATACCGTGAAAATCCATATAGTTGCGATTTTTACCACAGATGTGGGCGAACTATACGAAATAACTCAAAGAATAGGCGACGGGTAGCCACTTTATTCTTTGTGTTGATAGCGACTTGTAGATCTGTGCCGATGATGGAGAGGTATTGGACGCAACGGATCATTGTTTATTATTAGGGTGAGAAGGGGATGCGTGGATTCGGACCACGATTTAAGGATTCAAAGTCCTCCGTCTTAACCATTGGACGACACCCCCAGTTCGCTACGGTTCCGTAAAGAACTGCGGGTTAAACATTGTTCCACTCATCATATCAATGGAGGTTGAGATTAAATGGGTAATAAGCAAGAATGGGAACGGACGATGTTGGGCATACACTTATTGCGAGGTGTGTAAGGACTGGGTCCTTGCGTCTCGTGTGAATAGGCATAGGACAAAAAACCCCAAACATCTGCGACTAATTCGCCCCGAAGTTCTTTACGCTTCGTTATAGGGAAAATAAACAAGTGTGGTGTAATAATAAAAATGTCGGCTATGCGTGTGAATGAGTTTATGCTGGATCTCGCCAAGAAACTGCGTGAGGAGAAGAAGGTGGCAGAGAGCACGGCGACCGCCTACATCCGTGCGATGTATCTCCTCAACGGGAAGCAACCTTACAAGAACCTAACCTTCCTCAAGAACACTTCTGCTATCGCTGACCTCGTCAGCAAGTATGCTGAATCTACTATCAAGACCATCTATGCTTCCATCGTCAGTGTGCTCTCCCTCTTCAAGGACAAGCCAACATACAAGAAGATCTACCAGCACTACTACGATCTTATGATGGGCAAGAGTGAGGAGGCGAAGAAGGCAGAGACTAGCGACAAGACGCAGAAGCAGACGGACAACTGGATTACTTGGGACGAGGTCCAAAAGAAGGTCGCCGATCTTCGTGAGAAGGTAGCCGAGTTTAAGTCCAATAAGAGTATAACCAGTCAGCAGTATGAGTCTCTCCTCCATTATCTTATCGTTTCGCTTTATACCGAGACACAACCCCGCAGAAACCAAGATTATCTTGATATGTTTGTCGCCAAGAAACAGCCCACCGAAACCGAGCACAACTATGTTGTCCTCACCAAATCCAAACCTACTTCGTTCATCTTTAATAAGTTCAAGACTTCCAAAAAGTATGGACAGCAAACGCTGGAGGTCCCCGAGACACTCTCTAATGTGATCTCCGAGTATCTCAAGTTTCATCCGCTCAAGAAGAACGCCACCTTCAAGTTTCTAGTCTCGCACGACGGAACGCCCATCACTGCGGTGAATGCGATCACCCGTGTCCTCAACAAGATCTTCGGGAAGAAGGTAGGCAGTTCAATGCTACGCCACATCTTCCTCTCCACGAAGTATGATATCAAGGAGATGGAGAAGGATGCCAACGCTATGGGGCACTCGGTGGAGGAGCAGAGGAAGTATATGAAGGGAAGCGGGGAATCCACGCAAGTAGCCACCGTCCCCACGATAGAGGACAGCACCGCTTAACTGCTACAACTTCAACCTCCTTCACCTTCTCAACCACCTTCTCTTCTACAACTTTAACCTCATCCTCCAGCGTCTTCTTCAACCGAGCAATCAGCAGTGCGATGAGTTCATCCACCGCCGACTGTTGAGGCGTAGGGGCTGGAGCATCACTCATTTATAGTTGGAACAACAATAGTTTCAACCTCATTCTTCTTCGCCTCCTCCTTCTCCGCCAGTGCCTTGCGTTCCATCTCGTCCTTCTCACGGTTCATCTGATTCTGAATGATAGGCTCAAACTCTTCGGACCCCGAGACATACAGCCACAGTTTGCCGATCTTGTCTTGGAGTCGCCACAGATGGTCGTTGAGGATGAGACGGTGAGCATCTTGGGTCGGACCGACGCTCGTGTTGACTAGACCCTCCGCCTTCACGCAATCAAAAGTCTCCTCGCTGAACGCCTTCGCCATCTCACGAACTAGAACATAGTCAATGCGGTAATTTCCCATCGGCATCTTTATTTTACCGCCAGTAAAAAAATCTTGTCCGCAGACGCATCAGCATCCGTGCTGGTTGGAAGGACACATTGGTGAATCACAACACATCGCATACGATTCGTGGCGAACAAGAGGAGTGAATGGCGGAGGCGGAGGCGGATGAGGAAAAATAAGGTTGATCTTAATCGCTTCTAGTTCCTCCCGTATCCGCTTGACCTCCGCAATCAAAAAATTAATTTTCGTGAGGATCTCGGGCTGGTAGTTGATGGCTGTCGTGTATCCGTTCATCCTTTATTAATCAAACTTCACAAGAAACTTGCCGAACGACGCCTCATACTTCGGAGGCTCGTCCTTCCATTTCGGCAACTTCACCTTCGCCTTCTTCTGTTCCGCTATCTCCTTCGGCGGTTCCGTCTTCAAGTCCGTGACGGGCTCGGAAGTCTTCTTCTTCCCTCGTGGCATCTTTATTCTCTACCCACGACACCTTTTTGAGATCTTCACACCACTTGACCGTGAGTCCCGCAAAAGTATTGTTCTCCAAGAAGTTGCGACAAATTGTCTTGACGGGCTCGGCGATATTCGGCGACTGCGACATCTCGGTGAGAATCCGCTTCACCTTATTGTTGATGTTGGTGTGATACTTTGCCCTCATACGCTCACGCTCTTGTTCTAGGACGGCGGGATCCTCTGCGATCTGCTCCTTGACCCTCTGTCTCCGCTCCGCATCTCGCTGACGCATCTTTGCTTTCAGTTCGTCCTTGTGCTCCTCATAATACTTCTTGTATGACCCAGCCTCCTTGAATGGCATTGTTTATTGATAGGTTAGATTTCTTTAACTCCCAAACATCCGTTTTGCTTCTCTCAAAACGAACTTAAATGCCCCAAGAGTAAGTAAGGTAAGCAATGTGGTATTCCATCAACGAAAACTATGAGGTGTCGGTAGAAGGTCAAGTCCGCAACAAGAAGTTCAATCGTCTTCTCAAACCTTATCTCTGTGGCGACTATCTTGGTCTGCGGATGGGAAACTCAAAGTCCAAAAAGTTCTACATACACCGTCTCGTCGCCGAAGCATTCTTGCCTTCGCCTACGGATGATTGTGTTGTAGATCATATTGACCGCAACCGAATGAATAACCACGCATCTAATCTACGCTGGGTTTCAAGGTCGGTGAATGGTATCAACCGAGCAATAGAACTGAAAGCAAGACCCAATAGCACAAGTGGAGAACATCACATCAGAAAAGTAGAAGACTGTAAGAAGGGAACTGATTATGTTGTAATCATTAGCACCGACGCTATCAAACATTATTCATACCATAAATCGCTGGACGACGCAATAAAAACGAGGGATAGTATAATAAAACAGTATGCCTTTCCGCATTAGGAAGGCACCCAAGAAAGACTTATATTGGGTGATCGGTCCCGATGGCAAACATCACAGCAAGGATCCACTCCCAAAGGCACGGGCAGAGGCTCAAATGAAGGCACTGTATTCTGCGATGCGTCGTGAGGAGGAAGCGATTGTGCCGAATGCGAAGGAGGAGAAGGCGATTGAAAAGAAGATGGAGGGTGGTGGTCCCTTACCCGAACTTTCGGTTCTCCAGCAGATCGCAAAGGCATCCTATTCTACTTCTCCTCCTCAACAGATCGGTCCGTTCAAACTTCGCAGTTATACGCCCACCCTCAAGTTTTATGTTCTGCCCGATCCCGAAGACCAACGGTTCATTGATACGGTCGTGGTAGGCATTCGTGGAACCAATACGAGCGACAAGCAAGATATATGGGCGGATACTCAACTGGCTATTGGCAAACTAGAAGATACTCCTCGTTGGAAGAAAGACCTTGCTGATTTCAAGTCGTTTATGTCCCGTCTTCGGTATGCCGATGATATTGATGTGTATGGCGTAGCCCATAGTCTTGGAGGCAGTATCTTGGATATGTTCTTGAAGAAGGGTCTGATCCAGCAAGGTGTGTCTTACAATCCAGCCATTCAACTCGGTGATGCCCAAAAGGATCTCAATAATCGCCGTATCTACCAAGACGGTGATCCGCTCCTTGCGATTATGGGTCGCTCTGCCAAGAATGTAGAGATCCGTCCAAAGAAGGTAAAGGAGCAGAGTGTCGGGCGTAAGATCGCAAATGTTTTCTCCTACTTCATTCCGTATGTCGGGCTCGTCACAAAAGGAATGGATACGCTGGATGCTCACGCTCTAGACAACTTTATTGGTGGAACGCATCTCAAGAATGTCCTCAAGAAACTCGGTCTCAAAGACGAAGGGCATTCTCTCACTGAACTCGCAAAGGCAAGTCGTATTCCCCGCAAAACTCTACAAGAAGTGTATAATCGTGGCATTGGTGCTTACACTACCAACCCTTCGTCTGTGCGTATGAAGGGAACCTACAAGAAAGGTGTAGATGCTCCGATGTCGCAGAAGTTAAGCAAGGAACAGTGGGCGATGGCTCGTGTGTATTCGTTTATTGACGGAAACCCCAAGCACGATACTGATCTGCGTGGTGGAATGGATCATTTGCGTCATCAAGAAGGAATGATTGATAGTCGTCCACCATCTCCATTCGGAAGTGAATACGATGATAGTGATGATGATGATCACTGGACGGCATCAGTTCGTTTAACGAAGGATCCACTGCTAGAAATTGAAGAAGGAGATATTGATCCTATTTCACACGAAGAGTTTGAAGATGGAGATATTGTTTTATATGTTCCCAGCGGAGGACGGTTCAAGGCAGTCAAAGTATCTACTATTAAAGAGGGTTATCCTCTACCCCAAGACCAAGCAAAATTAGAGAGGGATTGGTTTCCCGTTCCGTATCATCATCCTCCAGTCTCAAAACGCAAGGTTAAAATAAAGCCACGAGGCAGTGGTCGTCTTCGTGGTGGAAGGGGTATGACGAAGATTCTTAACAAGATGATAAAAGAAGTCGCATTAGACTGGAAGAGTGAGTTTGGACGAAAGGTCAAAGAAGCCTACGATGAAGCCAAACGGAATCTCGGTATGATGATGGGAACGCAGTCAAAAAAGAGATTTGAAGTTATGGCATTCTACGGTCGCCTCATTCTACTTGCGGAAGAGTATGCTCCCGATCAAGTTGAACACATCAAAGATAAGTCTGATTACTACAAAAATCTAATTCTACGGACTCGTGGAGACAGTGTGACCCGACACAGCGGTAGTGAAGGTGAAGTAGATCACGCAGATGAAGTAGAAGGAATAGATCGTGCCAGTGGTCGTGTGCGTGGAGGTATGACTCCTCCTAATCAAATGATCAAACGAGACAAGACTACTCCGCCCAGCGTGAGATCGTTCAAACATCAGAATTATGCTCACGAAG
>Ga0214165_1001709_pt1 | contig 11366 bp, 15 predicted proteins | sample TroBogypolimnion_34_FD_153004 | JGI IMG/M metagenome (GOLD analysis project Ga0214165, IMG submission 153004) | Freshwater microbial communities from Trout Bog Lake, WI - Practice 03JUN2009 hypolimnion v3 | ecosystem: Environmental > Aquatic > Freshwater > Lake > Hypolimnion/Profundal zone ... | reverse complement strand
TCGACCTTACGGATTGAGTTAGGGTCTACAATTTTTGCCTCGACGTAAAATCCGTCTCCCTTTTGCTCATACTCAGTAGCGACACCAGCTGCAATAGAGCTGTGTTGCTCGCGAATGTTTCCACCAGACTTAAACCATTCTGGGACCGCTTTTGAAAGCCAGTCGTTGTCGCAGATCTGGTTGTCAATATCCAGGTCGTCAGAAGTCGCTTTGCCGTAGACCGTGAGTGTTCCGTCGTCGTTTTTGTCATACTTAAAAATCTCCGCGTAGGAGGTAGCAAAATCCTGGGCCATTATTTCCCCTTATGCCGAATAGATAACAGAGACGGCGCCAGTAGAAGTACCAGCAGCTGAAATTGCATAAATTGTTTCGTTGCCGTGTAACCAGATCTGCAATGTTCCAGAGGTAGCAGCAATTAGGTGACCACCGTTAGCGCCTGAGGCAGCTGTGATATTTGAGTCACCGACATAAACCGCAGCAGTGTCACGATTTTGAATTGAAACGGCTACATAGCCAACTCCGTTAGGAATTGTTACTAGGGCTGTCGGTGTTGTACCGACCGTGATATTTGAGTGAACGAGAGCCATAAGAGTCCTATCTGCGTGTGTAAGTAAAATTGTAACGGTTTCACACGCCGTCTGCTTAGGACTTAGAGCTCAGGCCATTCGAAAGTAAGATCTGGTACCTGACCTTTGGCTCTCATATCTTTGTACATAGCGACCATACGATCCCAGTACACGCTTTCTTCTGTTGTCAAGTTTTCTCCGTGCTTACTTAACCCCAAAAGAGCCATACGAGATATATCGTGCCTTCGTGTTGCGTCTAGCATTTTGCCTCCTTATGACCTTCCCAGGCTTTCCGCGTAATAGCTGTAATCGCCAGCTTTATTTAGAAATTGGGAGTATAGGTCTTGATTGACTACATCAAGCTTGCCCGACCCTCCAGTAGCTATGAGGGTAGGACTGCCTTTTATTCGACTGTCGTAAAGATTCACGCTATCGAACTTTGTAGCTATGCCAGGAAATACCTGGCTTACAGCTGAGTGAATTTCGTAGACCTTTTCTGAGCCTACTGAACGTGAACGAGCTGCGTCTTGTTCAACAGCCTGTTCGGTAGGTACGGTTAGATACCTTCCTTCAACACTGTAACCATAAGATCGCGCCGTGTCAATTTTCCCCGCGACAGCTGAGACAGTATTGTTGCCTGTACCGTCGAGTAATATATTTTGATTTCCCTCAAAAGCTCTAGCCATAATTTCTTTGCCAATAAAGCTAGATTCTTCGTGGACAAAAGCTGGATTTTTAGGATCGTACTCAGGCAGCTGAGCTTTAATTGAGTCCACGTCGATCTTCACGTGAGGATCTTCCCATTTTTCTACCCCGCTAGTAGTTTTACCTGAGGCTGGGCCTCCACCGAGCATAACAAACTTAGGATTATCAGATTTAGGAATACCAGCTAAACGCTCCTGGATAATCTTCTCGTGAAGCGCAGCTCTTTCTGGACTGAATCGTACGCCACCTCGACCGTCGCTAATAAGGTGAGAAGCTCCTGAGCCACCTTTTTGATCCTCAGCTTCTTTAGGGTTAAGCGAACGACTACCGCCAGCTGTGCGTGTGTCGTTAAAACGAGCTGATCCGTCCCCACCGCCAGAAGTAAAGCGACCTCCAGCGTCTCGAGGCTGATCTGGGTTGTATTTGAGCAGATCGGCGTCTGCAGCTTTAAGAGCGTCTGGATACATAGGCTCTGGAATAAATCGTGGGTTGAGAGGATCAACGATTGAATGCTCAAAATCTTTATCCAAGATTTACACCTGCCTCTCGATAAGCTTTTTCAAGTCCAGCACCGTATTCCGTACCCATAACTTGACTTGCAATATAAACGTGATTGCTGGCGAACTCTACTCCGTGTCCGTCAAAAGGTGTAGTTTGGCTTACAGTCGTTGCATAATGGGCAATTTCGTGAAGGATAGTAGGCTCATTTTTTGCATAACCCCTGTTTATGTCAAGACTGGTAAAACCCTCTCCCCTCTTAAAACCAATTTGATACCTACCAGCTATGTTAGCGCTTGTAAGATTTACTTTTGGAACGCCTATGACTCCACCATTACCAAACTTTTCAATAAACCAGGGTTGTCGAGTAACTTCATTAACATAATTTTGCGTTCCTTTTGGGGTGCCATTTAGATTTTTTTCACCAATAGAAGATTGGATATTGAGTGAAGTTTCTTTTGACCATACGGTAAAGTTTTTAGAATACTCTTTGTAAGCTTTATCGTATTCAGCTCTAGTCATTTCTCCTTTGCGTAGCATTTCAACACTAGGAGGTTGAGGTTTAGGTAAATCTCGTTGCACTTGAGGTTGATATTTTTCCTCAGCTTCATAAATAGCAGCTTTTAATGGGTCAGATCTGCCTACTTGGAGATTGTAAGCTTCTCGGTGGTTTAGTCCATTACCCCCAGTTGCTCCCCCACCAGACCCAAAACGACCGTGAGAATCTCTTTCCTGGTTTTCGTTGTACTTAGCTAAATCAGCTCGTACAGCCATCTCGCTATCGTCTGAGCTGTCGCCTGAACCGTCATCTACAGGTTGATCCGTGTATTCAGGTGTGCCAGATAGGTCAGGCATTACTGGGATTACATCACACTGGCAATTAGGGTGTACTGGAGGCTGTGTATCTCCACTAGGGAACTGATCTCCTAGATTGACGATTTCGCCTTCGTTACCCAGGCAGTCCTCGTCGTCTGGATCGTTCACGGTCCATTCGATCTGTTCAACATTATTAGCCTGGTAGCTATCCAGGTTAGCTGAGATCTTAGCTCGCTGGCCCTCTGTGATAGCGATAGTTAGAGCTCGTTCAGGAGCTGAGAGGCTGTCTCGAATGTCGTTAGCTATCTGTACTGGAGTCTTACCTTGAGCTATGCCGTCAGCTAAAGCTGTGCCTAAAAGATCGTGGCTGTAGTCAGATATGCCTCGAGCTTGAATATCTATATCACCCAGGAGATTTTTAAGTCCACCTGGTTCGTCGAGTAGAGCTGCAGCTGCTTCATTACCTGGAGTCCAAGCGTCCCAGTTGATTGTAAAGTTAGGATCAAAGATAGGCATACCTTGAGCGTTAGTTTTAGGCTTGCTAGTAGCTGTAGCTACTGGACCCTTTTGAGCTTTTGCAGCTTGAGCCATATTTTCGAGAGCTTCAACCTGTCCCAAAACATACATATTGCCGTAGTGGGTCCGTAAAGCTTTTTTATACGCTGTCAGATCTAGCTTGACATTGTTCATAGCCCACGCGCGAGCGCGAGCGCGATCTTGAGCTTTATTAGCTGTGATCGGTGGGTGAGTGTCCATATATTGCGTATAGACACGTCTAGCGTCAATACTGCCAGCTAAAGCTGCGCGGATCTTGACTGCACTCTTAGCTGCTATACGCGCACTAGCTTGACGTGCGCCTACGCTCATAGCAGATAGGCCTTCACCAGGGATTTAGCTGTGTCCAAGTCGCCGTCAAAAGCACACCTGTTCAAAGCTTCTCCTACGATCGGATCTAGATACTTAAACACAAAGTCTCTACGGTCAGCGTGACCCTTTTTAGCCCACTTGAGGAATGCGCGAGCTTCATTAGATACAGCCTTACCCATATCAGCTGTGCCTAGCCAGACTGGAGCTTGATCCATTCCGAGTAGCCACATAGCAAAGAGTCTATGGTGTCCGTCTACGATAATCAGCTTTTCACCGTCGTCATATACAAGCGCATAGCTACGGTAAGGAGTAAGAGCTTGACCCATAGCTTCAATATGATCAGCTACGTTAGAGCGATCAAGCTGTGTGTCTGTTCCGTACAGCTCTTTAAGATTGACCAGGGTTAATTGAGCTTGCTCCCAAACGTCAGGATTTACTGGATAGTCGCCGTCCTGGGTTTCAACTACAGGCCAGGGTGAAGCTACCGTGTCAGCTAATTCTTCTGGGTTGTCAGAGGTAGGGTGATCGCCAGCTGCATTAGGCAAGATAGCTAAACGAGATAGTCCAGCTTTAACCTCAGCTTTTGACGGTACGCCAGCCTTGAGTAGATCCTCTTCAACAAACTTGACATTACCTGGCTCAACTTTAGGAGCTGGTGTTTCAGCTGCAGGCTTTTCTTCTCCAGGCTTAGCTTCTTCCCCTGGAATAGGCGCTACAGGCGCTACAGGGGCAGGTTTATCCTGGACTGGTGCGATTGGATTACTCTCAGCATTATCGAGGCTTGGAGGCTGTCCTGTGGCCGTTGTAGCGTTGATTATGCCGTCTGGTGAGAAGATAAAGACAGATTGACCAGCTACGAGCATAGGTTGATCAGCTGCAGGTGTGTCTAATAATGGAAGTCCGAGCTCTGAGCGACGCTCGTTGATTGTGCGAGTAGCTCCACGAAGTTCGATATCAGCTCTCTTAGCTTCTGACTCGTTATCGCGTCCTTCGTCGATCATAAACTTAAACTCAAGCTCGCGTGGCATACCGAGGTAGCTGTAGCTGAGGTTTGTGAGCATTTTAGATAACCAGGAAACGAGTGGGCCTACGCCAATTTGTTGAGCTGATTGCTGTTCGCCCATCTGGTGTCCAGAGTTGCCTAATCCACCGTGTCCAGAGAAGCCAATTTCGGTAGGCATAACTCCAAAGTGTCCGCAGATACTAGTAACGAGGTACGTGTCTAAGATTTCCTTAAACTTCTCGCCGTATCCGTCGAATTGAACTGGATCAAAACCAGCTGGGAGAACACGAGCTCTCTTGCGCTGTTCAGTCTGTCCAGCTAAATCGTCATTGAGTGAGTTTTCAAGCTGGCGTAGAAGAATTGGGTCATTACCAAAATCAGGATCCACTTTGAACATAAGCTCTGGCAATACGCCATCTGTCCATTCAGCTCTGAGCCATTGTTGTCTGCGTAGGTAAAGATCAGCTACAGGTAGGCAGCGCTCAACAGGTGAGTTTCCATACAAGCTCATAGCTCTACGGTTGCGAACTAGATAAGCAAGCTCGTCAGCTGTGAACTCGCCATCAGCTTCTGGGTTATCGTTTTGAGCTGTGAACTCGCTGCGAGGGAAACCGTAAAGGATCTGTTGATAAGCAGCGTTAGGCGCTATAGGACGCATTCCACGATCGTCTAAAAGTGGCTTAATTGTTGATCCGTCTAATACTTGTAATCCGTAAAGATCTCCACCGACTGTGCGCTGAGGCCAGATAGCCCAGGCGTCTAGTACCAAGATTTCTTCAAGTGAAACCATTAGCCAGTCAATAAAGGTGTAGCCGTTAGCCTTATCTGGGTTTTCCCAGAATGTACGACAACGATAAATCTCATCTGCGAACTTGTCACGAGCTTGAGCCATAGCTCTTACGTGATCTCCACCGATTTCAGAAATAATCTTTTCTGAGGCGTCCTCAGCAATAACGATATCCCAGTCAATTCCTGTGATCTTTGACTTGAGCACTTCAATACAACGGCGAACTATGTCGATCTGTTCAGCTGCGCCACGTAGGGTCTTAAAAGGTACAAGTTTTTGCTCTGTAGCTACGTTGATATTTTGAGCTACCTGGTATTCATAACGACGTGGATCAGCGCGTCCGTTATCGCCTACTGGGTTAATTGCTCCAGGAGTAATTGGTAGACCTGGTGCAAAAGGTACATTTCCAAAAGCAGGATTACGTGGGAGAGGCTTAGTTGTGTAGCTATTGTTAATCGAAGCTTGCTGCATTTGCTGTTCAGTCATAGTGACTGCTCCAGCTGGAAGGTTAGGTGCTGCTTTTTCAATTTGATCTGCTACTGCTTTTGCTAGACGGTCAATTAGACCCACGTGTCTCTCCTAAGTTAGCGCCCCTTGTATTACAGGCTAGGTGTAATGATAGCGGTTTGACACTTAGGACACACGTTTGTTCCCTTTGGTGAAGGCATTCTGCAATTAGGACAGAAATCAACTTTGCTAGCTAAATACTGCATAGCTGGAGAAGCTGCAGATAATTCTGTAATTGCCCAAACTAAAGCGTCCATTCTGTCGGGTGAAGTACCTGAGTCTGGAGTCCAGCTGACCATTTGATCTTCAAGCTGATCAAAACCTCCTACGTGGTGAACCTTGCCTTGTTCGTATAACGCAGATACTGGCTCAGCTCTTACTTGCTTACCTCTGGTAGCTGTCACTAACTTAATTGGCACTGTCGGATCTACGTGGTGAATAACAGATCCCACCATATCTCCACCATTATTTTTTTCAGCCACAATTCGATTAGCTTTATATTCGTGATACAGCTCTACAGCTCTTCTGGCCCAGCCGTCAGGGGAAGCTCTTAGAGTTCCGTCATACAAAACGTAATACTGTCCGTCCATAGATACGCCAGCTACGATCATTCCTGTTTCGTCTGAGTCCTCGCCTGAGGTAACAGCTGGGTCGATAGCTACGCAGATCCTGGTCATATTGGGAGCTTCTTTTACTCTGGCGTCGTCGATCATCTTGCGAGTCCATAGTGCGCCCTCGATATCTTCTAACAGCTCACCGTATAGCTCCTGGCGTCCTAGCCTGGTGCCGTTATATCTCAGCTGTAGCTCGATCAAAGCTTGAGGAGCTAAGTTAGCTGCGTTATCAAAAGTTGAGCCTCGAACTACTCTGACAGATCCGTCAGCTCGAGAGACTAGGTTGCGTACAAGCGATACAGGCTTAGGCGTTGTCGTCACTACCGTACGTGGGTGATCTCCCAGGCGTAGGCCAAACTGCAGCTGGTCCCAGGTGTCTGAGTATCTCCAGGAGCTGAGCTCGTCACACCAGGCGCCGTGAAATTGAGGCCCTCTGAGGCGATTAGGCTCGTCAGCTGAGAAGAGTCGTATCAAAGACCCATTACGCAGCTTTATATGCCCGTAGGTACGGTTGTAGTCCTCTAAAACGTCATATTCACGCAGTATGCCAATAATCCCTGAGTTTCCCTCAGCGCAGACGTCTCTCACGTCGCCAAAAGTAGGAGCTACGATCGCCCAGCGTGTGTGATCGTTTGTAGCTGCTTGCCAGGCTAGCCATTCAGCTGCCATACGTGTCTTACCAGCTCCACGTCCAGCTAGATAAAGCCAGGTAGACCAGTCACCTTCGTCTGGAAGCTGCTCAGCTCTCGCTGCTAGCTTGACCCATTCCCCCCTGCGTATCGCTGTGAGATTCAAGGATTCGGATAATTTGTTGAGCTCGTTCTCGTAAAACAGTTCCATCATAAGTAGTCACCTCCACCTTAGATTCCTTTGGTGCGTAAAGTCCTAATAGCGCAGCTTCTTCTTTGAGAGCTGCCATAAAGTGTGGGAAAGCTTGTAGGTTGCCAGCTTCTACTAAAGGCCACAAGATATTGACCGTAGCTTCTAAGCGTTGCAAGTGGATCTGGCGGTATTCATTGACAGACTCAACAGGTACGCGCTCTACAGCTCTGAGCCAGGCTTCTCTAGCTCCTGTGTGATTGGCATATCCCAGGGTCTCAGCTATTTCCTGATAAGTCTTACCAGCTGTCCGTAGCTTTACTACTTCATACTCACGTTGTAAGACCGATATGTCCTTTTTAACCTTTTTAGCACGTTTGGCTATAGTTTGTGCTGGAATGTTAGTGTCAGACATAAACGTAACTCTACTGTAATTATTACAGGTGGTCTAAGCGTGAAGCTTTTGCATAGCTTCTAATCTCGCGTCCAGGAGATCATCTATGCTGCTTTCGAGAAGCTGTCTTTTGCGCCAGTCCATACGGTTGCCATACACGTCAGTTTTCAGCTGCGTGTACATATTGGCAATAGCCTCATCTAGCTCAGCTATAGAGACTTCTTCGGTGATAACAAGAGACACGCTAAAAGTTTAGCCGTGATTACTCTCTTTTCGCTTGCGATCGTAGGCTTTGACTTCCTCAGCTAGGTAATAGACCTTGCGTCCCTCACGCTTTTTCCAGACTATTCGCTGCCTGTGTTGAAGCTGGCGCAGGTTATTGAGGGTGACGCCTAGATAATCAGTTACCTGATCGCAGCTCCACCATTCAGTTTTTTTAAGTTTTACCACCCAGGGACGTCCTGAACGGTAGCTGCTCGACCGTAGTCGGGAGTTGAGCGAGCTGTTTTAATGGTGATTAAAATATCACTAGCCGTGATCTCGTTAGCTGACTTTTCGGTACCGTCTTTAGCTGTGTACTTAGAGACCCCAAACTTGCCTACTACGCTGACAGAGTCGCCTTTACGTAGCTCACGAGCTATAGCGTCACCTTGACTGCCCCAGATATTGACACGAAACCAGATTGTCTCGCCGTCGCCTTTTGTTTTACTCCAGGGAGTATGAGCTAATGAAAATGTACATAGCTGAAAATCTTTAACTTGCTTAATCTCTGGATCTGATCCGAGATTGCCTGAAATAAAAATCTGATTCTGATTCATTTTGCCTCCGTAATAGTGCCGTCATCTGCTAATAAAACCATTAAACCTTCGGGTGTAAGCATAGGCGTTTCTTCTGGATCTTGCCAACTGCTGACCATATAGCCTTTAGCTGTAGCTTCTTTAGGCGCCAGGTGAATACTGTCCGTTGCTAAGTTATGACAGCTGTGGTGAACCCAGATCAAGTTTGACGGTGTGTCTTTGCCACCTCTTGACTTGAGCTTTCTGTGGTGCAGTGCCATTGACTCAAGAGCTGGGCCACCACATCTTTCGCAGTAGCCAGCAGCTCGAGCTATTACTAAATCAACGACAGCTGCGTTGATCATTCCTCTTCGTCGTCGTCCTCGAATGGATCGCGTCCAGGACGTGTATCTATTGGCTCCCAGCTAGGAGCTACAGGTGTTATCCAGCTCATTTAATACCAATACCTCGTTTTCCAAAAAGACCAGGCCTGACAGGGTGATCCGTAACGTTTTGTTATATAACGCAGTCCAGCGGTTATTTGAACTATCGGATCTTTAGGCCGTACTGGGTAATTGTAGTTACTCCAGGTAGAGTCTAAAAATTGAGGAATGCCGTAAGCCGTAGATTTAGGGTTAGCAGCTCTACTGTTCCAGTGGCTTTCGTGGGTCCAAAGCTGATTTAAGCAGGCGTACTGGTGGGCTCTATCTCTCCACTGGCGAGCTATAGCTACCTGGCTATAGGCCCTGGGAGACATTTGTATATGTACGGCTCTTGTTGGAGCTTGAGCTGCCTGAGCGCCTGCAACGTGCAAGAGTCCTACCGTAAAGGCTGTTAAAAGGACTTTTGCCTTATTTACTATGCGGAGACCTTTCCTCCAGATCCGCATACTTCGCAGGAGTTACCTGCGTATATCCAGCTGCCACACTTGCAGCGATTTATATTGTTATCGGTTGCTTGACTATTCATTTTCGTCCTCCTAATGAGAGATAGCGAATAGGGACTTTTATTCTACCTGTAAGTAACAAGATCTCCTGCCAGAAACAGGTAAGAAACTGGCAAGAGATCTTGACTTGAGCCCAGGGGCAGGAATCCCTGAGCTCCTTCTAAGGGTTGCTAGCGACCCCTAAATCTACTTCCCAGCCTGTAAAACTATTTTTTTTCCAGGTGCCTACAATTCTTAGCTCGCAGTATTTACAAACACCGTGGAGCGATCCGTAAGGATCCATTTCGACTTTACCGTTTGCTACGTGAGCGCAGCTCATAGGTACCGTCCGAATATAGCTACATACCTTTTAGCTAGCTCTACAGCTTTTGGATTGAGCTTTTCTCGCTTGAGCTCTAAAGCATTGTCAATAGGATACTTACAGATTATGCGCTGAGCTACCTGGATAGGCAGCTTAGGCTTAGGCAGGTCATACCCTAAAGCTTCTAAGCCAAACTCGTGAGCTATATCACTTCTAATCTCTTCACGGTAGTCAAGTGTCATCTAAGCTCCTTCTCAATAGTCTGAATAGTTGGGCAAGGATAAAACTCAGTACGGTGTAATGCGTCGGTAAAACAGTGTCGGCAAACAATTCCTCTAATAGAGTTAATTGGTTCGTGCAATTCCACTACTGCTTTAAGAACAAGTCCGTACACTCCAGAGCAACAGGTGTAATCATCAGAGCAACAGGTGTAATTATCTATTTTTGTCAGCAATTCATTGTGTGTCATTATCTACCTCCCAGCTGGAGAATGAGCTGCTGGATCAAAGCTAAAAGCTGGTTGAGCACTGAGCTATTGCTGCTTTGAGCTATAGGGGTTATGGGAGTTATGGGAGTAACGGTTTGAGAAACAACCACGCGTGTTGGATTTGTGGGAGTAAAAGTTTGAACCGTATTTACCTGGGTAACAGCGCCAGTAATTTTGTCCGTATTGGTATCAGTTTGATTGACGGTCCATACATTTGTAACTGGATCGACGCTGACTTTATTGTTTGATTGAGCCCCAGTGCCATAACCAATACCGACGCCCTGAAGCGCATAATGCTGATTAGCTGGCAAAGTCATTTTGCTAAATAAGCTGCCTGGAGCGCAGGTTTGTGCGTCGCAGATTATTGCCTGCCCGACTGCATTATTGTTTTCATCTACAGCTACATAAACGTCAGCTAAAGCTGGCGCGATTGAAACAGCTGTTAGTAAAGCTGCTGCTATAACTATTTTATATTTCATAATCCCACACACTTTTCCATAGTTCCCCAGCAATAGCCCATACCTGTCCACCAGATATGGCTTTCAACCCAGTAGCCTGCAATAAGAGCTGCAATAGCTAGGATCGTTACTACTATTTTGCCTCGACGTGTTAGCTTCATTTCACTCCTCCAAAGATACTAAGTAGAGCTGACAGCAGGTCAGCAATACTGCTTTGTAATAATGCTAAAAATTGCAGATTTCTCATTTAGCTACTCCGATCGTTGTAAAGCGTTTAGTCAATAGAGCTCCACTTGGAAACTCCAGCAATACAACACGCTCAAAACTAGCCATACCGTGATCAACAAACTTGGCATAATCAGTTTTAGCTTCAATTTCATCTTCATAAAACTTTTGCCAGGTAATCTCGCCGTCTAGATATTCGCGGATTGTGTACAAACCGTTATCTGGATAACTCATATTTTTACCTCCTCCGTAGCTAACTTTTTAATTTTCATCATTAAAACCTCAAAAGCATTAAAAGAAATCTCGTCTTTTGCCCAGGCTTTAGAAATCATTTTTGAGTGTTCCTCAAAATCAAGCATATTTTTAGATCTTGCATAGTTCTCAATTTGATAATAAAAGAACTCGTAATTTTTTCCACGTTCCTCAGCTTTTGCTGGATCCAAGTGGGTGTCTTGATTAAAAGCTTTTTCTATAAGCTTTTCAACCTGTTCCATTGTGAATAGCTGTGTCATTTATTTTACCTCCTGGTGAAATATGCAACGATCACTGTATTTATTTTGATTGCTTAGGCTTCCGTAGAAGCTAATACCAATATGG
>Ga0214165_1001708_pt1 | contig 11374 bp, 10 predicted proteins | sample TroBogypolimnion_34_FD_153004 | JGI IMG/M metagenome (GOLD analysis project Ga0214165, IMG submission 153004) | Freshwater microbial communities from Trout Bog Lake, WI - Practice 03JUN2009 hypolimnion v3 | ecosystem: Environmental > Aquatic > Freshwater > Lake > Hypolimnion/Profundal zone ... | reverse complement strand
GCGGGCGCTTTACAAATGCAGCTAAAGACGGACCGATCCAAACTCCCGGCCTCGTTTAATGCGATGCCGGGTTTTTTTGTTTAAGGGGTTTGCTTGGGAACACACTTGTCAACACCGGATACGCCACTGATTGCCATTGCGCAAAGCATGCACTTTGAAGCGCCGTTGCCGCTGCAAAGCGGTGCCGCGTTGCGCGACTACGCGCTGTCGTACGAGACCTATGGCACGCTCAACGCGCACAAGTCCAACGCCGTGCTGGTTTGCCATGCCTTAAATGCTTCCCACCATGTGGCCGGCGTCTATGCGGATCAGGCGAATTCCGAAGGCTGGTGGGACAACATGATCGGGCCGGGCAAGGCGCTCGACACGAATCGGTTCTTTGTCATCGGCATCAACAATCTGGGCTCCTGCTTTGGCTCCACCGGCCCCATGCATACCAACCCCGATACGGGCAAGGCCTACGGCGCTGACTTTCCGGTGGTGACGGTGGAAGACTGGGTCGATGCACAGGCCCGCCTGCTGGACGCGCTGGGCATTCACAAATTGGCCGCCGTTATGGGTGGCTCGCTGGGCGGCATGCAGGCGCTGAGCTGGACGCTGCGCTACCCCGAGCGCGTCGGCCACGCCCTGGTGATTGCCAGCGCGCCCAACCTGAACGCCGAGAACATTGCCTTCAATGAGGTGGCCCGCCGCGCCATCGTCACCGACCCGGACTTTCACGGCGGCCATTTTTACGAGCATGGCGTGGTGCCCAAGCGCGGCCTGCGCATCGCCCGCATGATCGGCCACATCACCTATTTGAGCGATGACGTGATGAACGAGAAGTTCGGCCGTCAGCTGCGCGCCGCCGCCCAGGCTGCCAAGGATGGCAAGCCCGAGCAATTGACTAGCTATCTGTACAGCACCCAGGAGGCGGAGTTCCAGATCGAGAGCTATCTGCGCTACCAGGGCGACAAGTTTGCCGAGTACTTTGACGCCAACACCTATTTGCTGATCACGCGTGCGCTGGATTACTTTGACCCGGCACGCAACTTTGGCGGCGACCTGGACCGGGCGCTGGCCGCAGCCAGCTGCAAGTTCCTGATCGTCAGCTTCACCACCGACTGGCGCTTTGCGCCCAAGCGCAGCCGCGAGATCGTGAAGGCGCTGCTACACAACCAGCGATCGGTGAGTTATGCCGAGATCGACGCGCCGCACGGCCACGACGCCTTCTTGCTCAACGACCCGCGCTACAAAAATGTGGTGCGCAGTTACTTTGATGGCGTTGCCAAGGAGCTAACGGTATGAGCGACGCCACCATCCAACGCGCCATTGCCGAGCTGGTGCCCAAGGGTTCGCGCGTGCTTGACCTGGGCTGCGGCGACGGCGCCATGCTCGACTACCTGCAACGCGAGCGCGACTGCACGGGTTACGGCATCGAGATTGCCGACGCCAATGTGCTGGCCTGCATCGCGCGCGGCGTCAATGTCATCCAGCTCAATCTGGACGAAGGCCTGGCGATTTTTGAAGACGCATCCTTTGATGTGGTGCTGCAGATCGACACCCTGCAGCATCTGCGCAATGCCGAGGTGATGCTGCGCGAGACCGCCCGCGTGGGCCGCGTCGGCATCGTCGCCTTCCCCAACTTCGCCCATTGGCCGAACCGCCTGAGTGTGTTGCAGGGCCGCATGCCTGTCACCAAGCGCCTGCCCTACCAGTGGTACGACACGCCCAATATCCGCGTCGGCACCCATGCCGATCTGGCCGACTTGGCAGCGCGCAACAGCCTGCGCGTGCTCGACAGCTTTGGCCTGCAGGAGGGCCGCATCGTGCGCTTTGCGCCGAATTGGTTTGCCGGGACGTCGGTTTACAAGCTGGCGAGATAGAGCGCTACAACGCCAGCGCCGTACTTGCGTAAGTACCATTTTGGGACTAAACTTCAGGCCATGCAAATTGTCGCTTTGCGTAATCTCGAATCCTACTGGCATCAGCCCAACCGCAGTGCTGCGGAAGGTGCGCTGAAGGCTTGGTTGGCCGAGGCAAAAGTTGCACAATGGAAAACGCCACAAGATGGGAAAAATCAGTATGCGAATGCCAGCTTCATTGCAAAAAATCGCGTTGTGTTCAACATCAAAGGGAATGACTACCGATTGATCGTGGCGATTGCCTACAGGATGCAGTACGTCTACGTGAAGTTCATTGGAACGCATGCCGAATACGACCAGGTTGACGCTGCCACGGTTGACCAGTTCAAAGGAGTCTGATCATGGAAATTAAAGCCATCCGTACCGAAGCCGATTATCTGGCCGCCTTGCAAGAGGTGTCGACTTTGATCGACGTTGACCCGGCGGCGGACTCGCCCGATGGCGAGCGATTGGATGTGCTGGGGACACTGGTGCAGGCCTATGAAGCCAGGCACTATCCGATAGACCCGCCTGACCCCATTGAGGCAATCAGGTTTCGCATGGAGCAATCCTGCATGACTGTGAAAGATCTCGTGCCGTACATTGGTCCGCTCAATCGCGTGTACGAAGTTCTGTCTTACAAGCGTTCGCTATCGCTGGGCATGATTCGTCGCTTGAGCGACGGTTTGCATATTCCCGCAGAGGTGTTGATCCGCGAGTCGGAAGCAGTCGAAGCCTGAGCATGCTTCAAAATAAACAGGAATCCTCATGAACGCCCGCATCCCCACCCAAGCCCTGAACGCGCCGCAAGTCTTGAGCGAAGTCAGCAGCACCTGGGACGACAGCATCGTCTCCGAGCTGACCGATTACATCGCCATCCCCGCCAAGTCGCCCATGTTCGACGCCGACTGGGTGGTCAACGGTTTTATCGACACCGTGGTGCGCAACACGGCGACCTGGATTGAGGCGCAAAAGGTGCCGGGCCTGACGCTGGAAATCGTTCGCCTGCCCGGCCAGACGCCGGTGCTGTTTTTTGAGGTGGCGGCCACGCGCAGCCATGCGCAGCAGACCGTGCTGATGTACGGCCATCTGGACAAGCAGCCCGAGTTCTCCGGCTGGCGCTCCGACCTGGGGCCGTGGACGCCCAAGTACCAGGACGGCAAGCTCTATGGCCGTGGCGGTGCGGACGATGGCTACGCCGCCTATGCCGCGATTGCCGCCATTCAGGCGCTCAAAAGCCAGAAGGTCGAACACCCGCGCATCGTCGGCCTGATCGAAACCTGCGAGGAAAGCGGCTCGCCCAATCTGCTGCAATACATCGATGCGTTGGGCAGCCGCCTGGGCGATGTGGGGCTGGTGATCTGCCTGGACTCGGGCGCCGGCAACTACGACCAGCTCTGGCTGACCAACAGCCTGCGCGGCGTGGCCGGCGGCGTGCTTAAGGTGCAAATCCTCAGCGAAGGCGTGCATTCGGGCGATGCCAGCGGCCTGGTGCCGTCGAGCTTTCGCATCCTGCGCCAGGTGCTGGACCGGCTGGAAGACAGCGCCACCGGGCGCCTGCTGCCCGCCGCCTTCCATTGCGAGGTGCCCCACGAGCGCCTGGCCCAAGCCCAAGCCACCGCCGCGATTCTGGGCGATGCGGTGCACCAGAACTTTCCCTGGGCGCATTACGACTGCGGTGGTGACCAGCGCTTTTCCCTGCCCACCACTACCGACCCGCTGCAGGGCCTGCTCAACCGCACCTGGGCGCCGACCTTGAGCGTGGTGGGTGTGGACGGATTTCCGGACATGAAGGACGCCGGCAATGTGCTGCGGCCGTACACCGCGTTCAAGCTTTCGCTGCGCCTGCCGCCGCTGGTGGATGCCGAGACCGCCGTGCAGCAACTCAAAACCCTGCTGGAAGACAACGCGCCCTACCAGGCCCAGGTCACCTTTGCCCCGGGCGGCCATGCCACCGGCTGGAATGCGCCCGACACTGCGCCCTGGTTTGAAAAGGCGCTGGACGATGCGTCCAACACCTATTTCGGCGCACCCTGCGGCTATGTCGGCCAGGGCGGCACCATTCCGCTGATGAACATGCTGTCCAAGGGCTTCCCCAAGGCGCAGATGATGGTCTGTGGCGTGCTAGGCCCCAAGAGCAACGCCCACGGGCCCAATGAATTTCTGCATGTGCCCTATGCCAAAAAACTCACGGCGGCCGTGGCCCAGGTGATTGCGCAGTGCCCCTGAGCCGCTTGCCGCAGCACTAAGCCAGCAAGGCCAGAGCGGTCAGCGCTGCGGTCTCCGAGCGCAACACGCGTGGCCCCAGCGTTACCGGCGCAAATCCGGCGTTGACAGCGGCAGATTCTTCGCTGGCACTCAGGCCACCTTCCGGGCCTGACAGAAACAGGGCGCCGGAGGCGGACACATCCACAGACCGCAGCGCCTGCGTGCCCTCGCGCAGCGACAGCAGCAGGGCCTTGGGTGCACTGGCGTCGCTTAGGTTCAGTCCGGCCAGCCACTGCGCCAGCGTCTTGACAGCATGGACGACGGGCACCCGGTTGCCGCCGCATTGCTCGCAGGCGGCAATCGCCACGCTTTGCCAGTGATCCACCTTTTTGGTGGCGCGTTCGGCCGCCAGGCGCAACACGCTGCGCTCTGTCATCAGGGGCTGGATGCTGGCCACGCCAAGTTCTGCAGCTTTTTCCACCAGCCAGTCCATGCGCTCATTGGCCGGCATGCCGACTGCCAGATGCACGGCGCGCTGCGCCTCGCGCTCGACGCCCAAGTGCGCGCCAATTTCCACCTGCACCTGGCTTCGCCCCATCAGCGTGACGCGGGCCTCGAACTCGCCGCCGGGGCTAGCGCCCTCCCAGCCCGGGCCGTGGTTGAACAGGGTGATGGCATCGCCGGGTTGCAGGCGCAGCACCTGCACATGGCGCGCTGCACCTGCGGGCAGATCCAGCACATCACCGGTGCGCAGTGGCGCGGGACAGAAAAAACGCGGCATGGTCAGGCAGTCAAAAAGGTGGCCGGGGGCTAGAACTTGCCAAAAACAAAGGCGGTCGGCACCTCAATGCCTTCTACCGCCTCCACCAGACGCAGCAAGGGCTTGAGCGCCATGTAGCGGCTGCAGGTGGAGCGTATGTAGTGGATAAAGCGGGGAGTGTCTGCGAGGTACTGCGGTTTGCCGTCGCGTAAGCTCAGGCGCGCAAAGATGCCGGCGATCTTGAGGTGACGCTGCAGGCCCATCCACTCCACGCCTTGGTAGAAGGTGCCAAAGTCATCGCCCACCGGCAGGCCAGACTTGCGCGCCTTTTGCCAATAGCGGATGGTCACATCCAGGCAGAACTCTTCGTCCCAGCTCAGGAAGGCATCGCGCATCAGGCTGGCAATGTCGTAGGTGATGGGGCCGTAGACCGCATCCTGAAAGTCCAGCACGCCCATACCCTGCGGCGACACCATCAGGTTGCGCGGCATAAAGTCGCGGTGCACATAAACACTGGGCCAGCTCAGGTTGTTTTCGATGATGCGGGCAAAGGCTTCTTCCAGTACCTTGGATTGCTTGTCATCCAGCGTCACCTGGCGGTGCTGGGCGATGTACCACTGGGGAAACAGATCCAGTTCGCGGCGCAGCAGAGCGGCGTCATAGGGCGGCAGAACATCCGGCTTGGAGGCCAGCTGCCATTGAATCAGCATGTCGGTTGCTTCTTGGTACTGTGCCAGCGGCGGCTCACCGCCCAGGTCCATGCTTTGCAGCAGGGTCTTGGCACCCAGATCGCTGAGCAGCAAAAAGCCCTGGGCCTGCTCCCAGGCCAGTATCTCGGGCACGCGCAGGCCGGCCTGTTGCAGTAACTGGTCCACTTTTACGAAGGGCTTGCAATCTTCCTTGTCGGGCGGCGCGTCCATGATCACCAGACTGCCTTGCGCGCTGTCGATACGCAGATAGCGTCTAAAGCTGGCATCGGCCGAGGCCAGGCATACGCTGTTCGCTTGCAGGTCCAGATCGGCTGGCAGCCCGGCCAGCCATCGCGCAAACTGCGCCTGGCGCTGCGGGTCGGGCCAGTTCAAGTTGCCGGGCGATAGGTGCGACGAAGGGGAAGGGGCGTGGGTGTGAAGGCTCATGGATAATCCATTCTACAAAGGCCCAAGCTCCGCCCAAGCCAACACACTTCAGCCAAACCCACCGCGCCTCCTGCCTTCATGCCGTCCTTTCCTCGCGAGTCCCCGTCCGCACCACCGGGCCTGCTCCGTGTCATGCAATGCCTGGCACTGTGCGGCAGTCTGGGTGCGGGCTTGGCCTGGGGCCAGGCGGCGGTGCCGGACGACGGCTTGCAGTTGCAGGAGACGCCGCTTCTCGGAGAGCCCCTTGGTGCCGGGCAAAGGCGATCGGCGCCGGTATTTTTGCAGGGCGACCGCATCTCGGGCCGGGCCGACCTGGAAACCGTGGTGCAGGGCGACGCCGTGATGCGCAAGGCCGACACCACCATTCACGCCGACCGGCTGGAGTATGACCAGCCCACTGATCTGGCGCGGGCCACCGGCCATGTGCGGATTAACCGTTCCGGCAACCTGTATGAAGGCCCGTTGCTGGAGCTCAAGGTAGAAAGCTTTGAAGGCTTTTTTCAGCAGCCCACATTCCATTTCGGCCAGAACGATGCCCATGGCGAAGCCTCCCGCGCCGATTTTCTGGATGCCAGCCATGTGGTGGTGCATGACGCCAGCTACACCACCTGCCGACGCCTTCCGGGCCCGAGTTGGATGCCCGACTGGGTGCTGCGCGCGGCCACGATTTCACTCGACAACGACGAAGAGGTCGGAGTCGCCGATGATGCCTACCTGTACTTCAAGGGCGTGCCGATATTGCCGGTGCCTGCCATCAGTTTTCCGTTGACGGAAAAGCGCAAGTCCGGCCTGCTGCCGCTGACCGCCGGTTTCGACAACCTCAGCGGTACCACCCTGGCCCTGCCGTACTACTGGAATATCGCGCCCAACCGCGATGCCACCATCACTCCCACGCTGATGACGTCGCGTGGCGTGGATGTGGGCCTGAACTATCGCTACCTGGAGCAGGGCTACAGCGGCAAGGTTTTTCTGGACAGCATGCCGGGTGACAAGCTGCGCAATGCCGACCGCTGGGGGCTGGCCTTTGCGCACAATGACAGCATTCAAACCGGGCTGCCGAATGTAGGTCCGGTGGCGCTAGCGCTGAATATCAACCGGGTCAGTGACGACAATTACTGGCAGGATTTCAGCAGCGCCGACACGGTCCTGGCCCAGCGCCTGCTGCCGGGGGATTTGCTGGCGAGTTGGGGCAGCGGCGACTTCAGCGGCACGCTGCATGTGTTGAAGTGGCAGGTGCTGCAGGACCCGGGTTCGCCCATCATTCCCCCTTATGACCGGGTTCCGCAGATCACCGGCCACTATGAACAGGTCAATGTGCAGGGCTTGGATTGGTCTCTAGATGGCGACTTCACCCAGTTCGAGGCCGACCGGCAGCTGACCGGTCAGCCCAACGCGCAGCGCAGCGTTGCACTGGCGCAAATCAGCAGGCCCTGGCTGCTGCCTGGGGGCTTTGTCACCCCGAAGTTGCAACTGCATGCAGCGTCCTACCAGTTTGACGCCATGCTGAGCGATGGCAGCCAGTCCGCCTCCAGCGTGGTGCCCAGTTTCAGCCTGGACAGTGGCTTGGTATTTGAGCGCAGCAGTTCACTGTGGGGCAGGAGCTTTGTGCAGACCCTGGAGCCGCGCGCCTTTTACGTCTACACACCCTACCGTAACCAGAGCCTGCTGCCCAATTACGATACCGGCGTGGCCGACTTCAACTTTGCCAGCATCTATGCGGAAAATGCCTTTGTCGGCAACGACAAGATCTCGGATAACAACCTGCTGACCATGGGCGTGAGCACGCGCTTTCTGGACCCCGACAGCGGCAATCAGTACGCGCGCTTTGGCATGGCCCAGCGCCTGCGCTTCGAGCAGCAGCAGGTCACACTCAACAGCGCCGCCAGCCCGGCTGCGGCGGGTCTGAGCGACCTGCTGCTGGGCACGGAAGTCAATCTCAATGAGCGCTGGACCTTGGACTCCAACACCCAGTACAACCCCTTGACCCAACAGTCGGACAGTTCGACCGTCAGCGCACGCTACAACCCCGGCGAATACCGCGTCGTCAATGCAGCCTACCGCTTTCAGCGCGACGTCAGTGAACAGGTGGATATCAGCTGGCAGTGGCCCGTCAATGACCTCTGGGGTGACCATGGCCGCGACCTCGGCTCGGGCCGTGGCCAGGGCGAGGGCCGCTACTACGCGCTGGGTCGCCTGAATTACAGCCTGGACCAGAGCGCCCTGGTCGACACCTTGCTGGGTGTCGAGTACGATGCGGGCTGTTGGTTGGGGCGCGTGGTGTTTTCCCGCACCCAGACCAGCACCTCCACTGCCGTGGAACGCTGGATTTTCCAGCTGGAGTTTGTTGGATTTACCCGGATCGGCACGGCAGACCCCCGCGCAACATTGACACAAAATATCTCGCGTTATCAAAATTTGCGTGGTGTCGGCTCGACCAGCACCAGTCGCTTCAGCAACTACGAATAAATGCCTATGAAATTCCGTCTATGGGCCCTGGCCCTGGTCACCTTGGCCGTGGCCCTGCCAGTGCAGGCGCAGAAGTCCCAGTCCGCCGACTATGTGGTGGCCGTGGTCAACTCCGAACCGATCACCAACAGCGAAGTGGCGGCAGCCATGCGGCGGACGGGTGCGCAGCTTGAGGCGAATGGTCAGCAGCTTCCCGGCGCGGATGAAATGCGCAAGGGCGTGCTGGAGCGCCTGATCAGCGACCGTGCCCAGCTGCAACTGGCGGCCGAAAATGGCATCAAGGTGGATGATGCTGCGGTGGATTTGGCCGAACAGAATCTGGCACGGCAAAACCAGGTGGACGTGGACACGTTTCGTGTGCGCATGGCCAAGGACGGCGTCGACGCCGCCACCATGCACAAGCAGTTGCGCGACCAGCTGACACTTATCAAGCTGCGTGAGCGCGACGTGGAGTCGCGGGTACGCATCAGCGACCAGGATGTGGACCGCGCCATGGCGGAGCAGCAGGCCGCCAATTCCGACCCCTTGCTGCAGGAGATCAATCTGGCGCAGTTGCTGGTGGCCGTGCCTGAAAAGGCCGACGCCACACTGATTTCGCAGTTGCAGGCACAAGCCCAGGCGCTGCTGGTGCGCATCCGGGGCGGCGAGGACTTTGCAGTGCTGGTCAAACAATATTCGGATGCAGATCGCAGCAAGAGCGGGGAATTCGGACTGCGCCGTGCGGACCGTTACCCCACTGCCTTTGTCGAGGCCACGCAAAACCTGGGCGTGGGTGCAGTGTCCGAGCTGGTGCGCTCCGGTGCCGGTTTTCACATCCTCAAGCTGCTGGACCGCCGCGCACCCTCGACCCTGGTCAAGAGCGTGGTGCAGAGTCGCGCCCGCCATATTCTGTTGCGCACCGGGCCCGAGCTGTCTGCCTTTGCCGCCAGCGCGAAGCTGGGCGAAATCCGCCAGCGCATCCTGTTGGGTAAGACCGATTTTGCCAGCGCCGCCCGCGAGCTGTCGCAGGATGGCAGTGCCGCCCAAGGTGGCGACCTGGGCTGGGCCAGCCCGGGCATGTTTGTGCCGGAGTTTGAAGAGGTGATGAATCACCTGAAGGAAGGCGAAATCAGCCAGCCTACGGTGTCGCGCTTTGGCGTGCACCTGATCCAGCTGACCGAACGCCGCCGCGCCGAGCTCAGTCCGCGCGATGTGCGCGAACTGGTGCGCAACCAGTTGCGCGAGGCCAAGCTGGATGAGGCCTACGCCGCCTGGACCCGTGATGTGCGCGAACGCGCCTATGTGGAGCTGCGCGAGCCGCCCCAATAAGCCCATGAAACATATTGCGCGCAAGCGCTTCGGCCAGCACTTCCTGCGTGACGGCGGCATCATTGACGCCATTGTGCAGGCCATTGCCCCCCAGCCCGGCCAGCGCATGGTCGAAATCGGCCCCGGCCTGGCCGCCCTGACCCAGCCGCTGGTGGAACGCCTGGGCCACCTGACGGTGATCGAGCTGGACCGCGACCTGGCGCAGCGCCTGCGCAGCCACGGCCAGCTCACGGTGATCGAGTCCGACGTGCTGAAGGTGGACTTTCAAAACATCGAGGCGCACCCGTCGCAGGCGGCGGGCAAGTGGCGTGTGGTGGGCAATCTGCCCTACAACATTTCCACGCCCATCCTGTTTCACCTGCTTGACTCTGTTGACAGCATTGAAGACCAGCACTTCATGTTACAAAAGGAAGTGATTGACCGCATGGTGGCCTCGCCCAGCACCGCCGCCTATGGCCGCCTGAGCGTGATGCTGCAGTGGCGCTACGCCATGGAAGACGTGCTGTTTGTGCCGCCCGAAAGCTTTGATCCGCCACCCCGCGTGGACAGCGCCGTGGTGCGCATGCTGCCGCGCAGCGAACCGGCTGCGGTGGATGTGCGCTTGTTGAGCGAAATAGTGCAGGTGGCCTTTAGCCAACGCCGCAAGCTGATGCGCCACACGCTGGGACGCTGGTTGGAGGCGCGCAACTTTGCCGGAGAATTTGATGTGCAACGCCGGGCCGAAGAGGTTCCGGTGGAACAATATACGAGCCTGGCCTTGCAACTCGCCTGATGGCAACGCTAGCTGTTTTATGATGTCGCTCAGCGGCATGCCGCAACGAATATTAATTGCTTGAAAGGGGCATCCCATGAAGAAGTCGTTTCTGGCATTGGCGGCAGTTGCGGTTGTTTTTCTGGGCGTCTCTTTGCCGACGCAGGCCCAGCAAGCGGTGTACAACTTCTCGCCCGTCAACCAGCATGACATCAATCTCACGGCGGCCTACTGGAATCCCATCATTTCCTACGTGTCGGAAAAAAGTGGCATCAAGCTGAACCTGAAAATCGGGCGCACCTCGGCCGACACCACCAGCTATGTGCTGGCCAAGGAGGTCGAATTTGTCTTCACCAACCATCTGTTCAGCCCGGAGCGCGAGCAGTTGGGCTGGAAGGTATTCGGGCGGCGAAACACCCCGACGCTGCAGGGCCAAATCGTAGTGCCGGAAGACTCCGCCATCACCAGCATCTCCCAGCTCAACAGCCAGGAAGTGGTTTTTGCCGGGCCCGAGGCCTTTCTGATTTACAAGGTGCCCTACGCGCATCTGCTGTCCAAAAACATAGCCGTCAAGCCGGTGTTTGCCGGCAACCAAAATGCCGCTTTTGCCCAGTTGTTTGCCGGCAAGGTGGTGGCATCGGGCGCCAACTCACAGTTGGTGGATGGTTATAGCCGGCGAGAAGGCAAGAAGTTTCGTGTGTTGTGGAGTTCCGAGGCGTTTCAGGATCTGGCACTGATGGCCTCCAGCAAGGTGCCCGAGGCGGATGTGCGCAAGGTGGCCAATGCCTTCATCGACATGTACAAGGACCCCAAGGGGCGTGACATCCTGCACCAGGCTTCCAAGGAAGTGGGCCTGCCCAAT
>Ga0214165_1001703_pt1 | contig 11422 bp, 11 predicted proteins | sample TroBogypolimnion_34_FD_153004 | JGI IMG/M metagenome (GOLD analysis project Ga0214165, IMG submission 153004) | Freshwater microbial communities from Trout Bog Lake, WI - Practice 03JUN2009 hypolimnion v3 | ecosystem: Environmental > Aquatic > Freshwater > Lake > Hypolimnion/Profundal zone ... | reverse complement strand
AGATGCGCTGCGAATACCTCTCGACCAGTCTATTTTCTATATGGAACGTGCGATTACCGCGAATGGAAAGGTCGTAGCCTTTTCATACGACACGGTAAAAATCAGCGACTTATCTCAAAGCGTTATAAAGAAATTTTCCACTGGATCGGTATTTAAAGCGTTAGAAGCGGTGGGGAAACACCCCGTGCGAGCTGTATCTGAAATTCACGCTGTAAAGTCCGAACTGATCGGGTGGGGTCCAAGTAAGCCGAAATCAAATTTATACCTTCAGTTGAAACAGACTCATTTCCTGCGAGATGGCATTCCGCTCATGACGGGTAGCACTTATTTCGTCGAAGGCCGCTTCCAATTCATCATCCATAGAACGGTTTAGCAACAAATGTGCCCCGAGTGGGGGTCGAACACTTGATTGTGTGGAGATTCAGAAGATTCATATGTGTTGAGGCTACTCCCAATTCGCAAGTGCATCAGTCCATTCTTCAGAGTCGATATATTCATCACCAAATTCCTCTTTGAGAGTCTTTAGGATTAATTTTTTGAGTTTTTCACCAGCCTTGTCGTGTAAATAAATTCCTGCAAAAAGGCAAAGACCTTGGTCATCGGCAAAATACATGTCATAGGACTCAAAAATTCGGGTCAAGAACTTAGCGTGTAATACCTTGTTCGACACAAGAAGAATCATAAAATTAAGTTGCTCGTGAACATAACATTCTGTAACACTAAGGAGTCGCTCGAATATTTCATCATTTATATCTTTTCGCAAAGCTATAACTTCATAAATCGAGGCAGGTTTGCCCTCTTCCCTCAATGCAGCATCGAAGCAACAATCGCTAGTCTCAAGGTGTCCAAGATGGCTATCGAGCATTTTTATCAAAGTATCCTGGGAAGTATTTGGTTCATTTGCGATATCAAGCAAAAGCGATAGTTCGGGCACAAATCCTCCAAATAATTCAAAACTTTTCCCAAATTCTACTGAATGGGTACGGCTTAGTCTACTGCCTAATTCAATAAACCCTTACCCATCCGTAAGTCCTGGTGTGCTAGTTGGTTCCACACCACTTAACCCTGGGGGGGGGTTAATTAGTGTGTTAATTACGGTCACAAACCAGCCTAAACAAAGTGAAAACTAAATCTTGTACTTGTCAGTGGATGGCTTCATAATGAGCACAAACAGGTTCAAAACTACATATTGATGCACTTGCTAAGTGCCCCGAGTGGGGGTCGAACCCACACTTGGAGGATTTTAAGTTATTCCGCCCACCGTGATTGTTGGCTCGAGTTCGTTCTGGGGATGATCTTGGGCTGTGAATTATTTTTTGATGATGTGGCTAGTAAAAGAAAAAGCCCTCAAGATTTCTCTTGAGGGCTTTTGGTCCACCGACGAATCAAAAGATTAGCAGTTCGGTTTTACTTGTTGAACTCCTGCTGAGCGAAGTCCAGCCCCTTTTCGATGAGGCGCTCTGCGGCGAGTGCACCACGGGCGATGGAGTCAGGGAGTTCTTCTAGCGGCCTTCTTGGCTGGTGCCTTCTTGGCTGGTGCCTTCTTGGCTGGTGCCTTCTTGGCTGGTGCCTTCTTGGCTGGTGCCTTCTTGGTCGCCTTCTTAGCCGCAGGTTTCTTAGCTGCGGCTTTCTTTACCCTCTTCTTAGGAGTAGTAGCCGCTTCAGGCGCTGCAAGTAGTTCGGGGATCTCATTCTGATCGGCATCTGGCTTCTCAGCGGACTTTGCTTTGCTCTTCTTTAGGAAGCGAATTGAGAAGATGAATATGACAAGGAAGAGGAGGACCAAGAGCACGCGCGGTGCCCATTGAAGGATCGCATTAGGATCCTTAAAGGTGATCGCCTTGTTTTCAAAGAGCTTGGTCTTTGTTATCGATCCTTGATTAGCAGTAACCAGGGTATTCCAACGACCCTCTGTTAGCTTCAGTGGGGCTGCCACCTCAACGTATGACTGCTCCCCTGGTCGAATCGTCAGACTCGCAAAGTTGATAGGTCCAACGTGTAGATCCGTGAATTGCGCGCTATCGAACTGGACATTTCCATCGAGTTCGATTGGAGTTGCTCCTGAATTCTTGAAGAAGATTCGAATCACATGCCCGCTTGTGAGTGATTTTCCGACAACGTCGACGATCGAGAACTTCGTCTGCATCTGTTCTGCGGTTCCAACACCAAGGAAGACCGGGGTTGCGATGCGCGCCTTTTGGGGCAGGCTAAAGGCAGCCGTGCTTGCGGCTTGTGTGCTTCCCGCAGTCGCAAAGAGGAATGCCTCATGCGAGCTCACGGGAGAAGATTCGGGAATTGTGTAGGTGAAGCGCACCTTCGTAATCTGGTGCGGGCTTAAGGTGAAGTCATTAGGAGAGAATGTTGCCCAAGAACTGGAATCAGGTGATTGTGAGTCATCGATGGTTGCAACGCCATTTTGGCGTCTTAGAAATCCCAGGCTGAGGTGTATTTGCTGCGTGAGTTCAGATGAACTGACCACATTGAATTCTCGGTATTGACTCTTACCGGGGGCTATAACAAACCAGAGTGATTGACTCTTGGTCAGGCGGGTTATCTCTGGGTCATTGCTTGGAAGGACATCGATAGCGAGTCCCAGGCTTGGTCCAGCAGCGTGCGCGCTGACCGTCGCAAAGGTAGGGCTAATTAAGAAAAAGAGAGCGAGAAGAGCCCGTAGATACTTATTCAGGGATCTTCTCACTCTCTCGGGGTTCTAATTAACTATTTGAAGTGACGAGAGTTGTTGTGAGAGCTGGACCAGACATTACGTAGGTTGTACCTGAATTCGTAGGTGTCATTCCGCCTGGGACTGTTACTGAAAAGCCAACTGTGTAGCTGCAATTGCTTGTTGTAGAGACGCTGCTCTCTGCAAGAGAAGTCGCGACAGCACTTGTGTGTCCACTGTAGATGTCATTGGCACCAGCTGCAGGAGTAGACCACGGGGCGTCGCAGGAAGGAGAGACAGTTGCGCTCAACTTATGAAACGAGTCTGAGAGTGTGAAGTCCATCGATGTATCGCTAGACGGTGATGAAGCTGCGAACATCGGAGTACCGGTTGTAGCGATTGTGATCTGTGCTCCAACTTCGTTGCCGTACCAAGAGCAATCATCAGCTTGCGGTGAGGAAGGCTTACTAGAAGCACTTGAAGGTGCGACATAAGAATCTACGCTCGAAGATGTGCTTCCCGAGATTGGGTAGTCAAGACCTTTGTATTTACTGGAATCAGAGTGGACTAAGGAGACTGAACCTGAAACACCTACAAGGTGCCATGAGCATGCTGGAATAGTTCCAACACTAGAACCTGTTGCATTCGAACCGCTAATGTCAGCGGATGCTGGAGATAGCCCGGTCAGTGAAATCATGAGACCTAGACCAGCTAACGGTGCAGCAACTATCGCAACTACACGCTTTGCTTTGAGTGATAGCATCAAATTTTCCTTTCGTGGTGAAACGGAAGTTCCACACCTCAAGCGGTAGTGCAACACCTCGAACCCCCTCGCTTCTATATAATCTTCAAACTGGCAAGACTAGAAGCAGCAGAAATATTTACGGGGCTGGGGTATCCCTAAGATTTTTACTGGGTTAACCCAGTCTCATAGAGATCGATTCTGAACACTTCTACTTTTTTACCCATCTGTCGGCTACGAGGAATACTCTTCTTTCATGCAAGCGCCGCGCATTATTCTCGTCGAAGACGATGCCTTCATGCGCACGACTTAACCCTGGGGGGGGTTAATTAGTGTGTTAATTACCGTCACAAACCAGCCTAAACAAAGTGAAAAGAAAATCTTGTACTTGTCAGTGGATAGGTTCATAATGAGCTCAAACAGGTTCAAAACTACATAATGAAGCAATTGCTAAGTGCCCCGAGTGGGGGTCGAACCCACACTGGGAGGATTTTAAGTCCTCTGCCTCTGCCATTGGGCTATCGGGGCGCAATGGAAAGCAGAGTCTACAGGCTACTTAAAGCGTGTTTGCCACGTATAACTCGTCGATGATTTTGCCCTGAGCACGGCTGCCCAAGTGCAATTCCCCGATATGGCAGACCACACTGCCCTCGATGGGGTGCCTTGATGCGTATAGAACAACGTCAGGATTATCAGTAACAATCTGACCAGAAATTTGTGTGCATAGAAGTGGCTGGTTCTTCTCTGGGTAGATCAGTTGATCTGCAAATCGCGTTGTGAATACCGCTTTGTTGGTTATGACCGACCGTTTCAAATCTTCATGGTTATTCAGGGTATGAAATAATGACTGAATAGCATGGTAGGCGCCGGTGGTTCGCTTATTGGCGTGAGTTCCCAATTTCATGTAGAAATTCTTAGGCTCAAAAGTGGGCTCATTGTTATGGGCAATAAAACTTCCGCCAGTTAATCCGAATAAGCCTTTACAAGAACTAAAAGTGACTACTTCAGCTAATGCATGTCCCGCTTCAAGACCAATAGAGGCAGTCGCATCTAGAAATAGTCTGGCGCCACATTTCTCGGAAAAAGCATGTAATTCTGAAATAGGAACAAGTAGACCGACGCTGGTCTCAGTCGGACAGGCCAGGACCCAGTCAAAATCGCCTATGAATGTATCGAGATCCTTCCAATCCACCTCGACAACTTCTGTCACGATCCCGTACAGGTCAGCGAAGGCGCGAGTGAGGTCTGCAACTCGATTCGAGTAGAAGCCAGTAGAGACGATCACCACTTTGCCAGATACGAAATTATTGATTGCAATTTCGATCGCAAGTGTGCCAGAACCTTGGAATGATGCAACGTGCTTTTGACCAGATAGCTCAAGGATCTTGCTGTGAACATGCTCCATAGTCGCTAAATACTCATCATCGCTCCGAGAGAAACATGGGCCGAGTCCCATAATGTTCTCTTCGGTCAGCGAACCAGGCCCCGGGGTAAAAACAATCTTCTGAGAATTCTTGGCTGCGACGAAATCCTTGATACTCTGATCGGTATTCACTTTTGGCTCCCTTGTTGAATGATTTGCAGGCTACCAAGGAGTGATGTTGGCTGGATGAACTAACGGTTAATTCCAGGTGATCCTTCGAGCCGCTAAGAGAGCTCGGTTCTTTGACTCAATTTAGGCGCACTTACTGTAAACAGGATGGTCACCAGGGCGCTCATCATGATCGCACCGGCTTGCCCAGCATTGAGCACTCCATTTGCTGTACCCAGAGTAACCGCCGCAGCTGGTATTCCTAGTTGAGCGCTTGCCAGGAGGATGTTCTTCGTTGGCTGGCCAAAGAGAATTGATGGTGCATGCACAAGTAAGGCCCCTATGCATAAAAGCAGCGCGAGCAGCAGCGCATCTCGTGAATGAAAGGTCTCACGGATGTTAATTGAAGCCCCAAGCCAGACAAAATAAATGGGAGCGAAGAAGCCATCACTGACGCCAAATAGTTGGCGTGCTAACCGATGAGGTACTCCGATGCTAGCAAGGGCTACTCCTAGAGTGAATCCGGCGATCATGACGGAAGCATGGAAATGTAGCGCAAGAGCGGCTACCAGCAACAGGAGGGCCAAACTGATTCGTAGTTCTAAACCCAAATTGTCAGCCTTCGAAATTTGATGAGTGCTGGTAAGCCACCCCTTGGACTTTGCAAAGCGGAGAGCAAAGTAAATTGCAACTGATGCAATCAGGACTAATAAGGCGCCCTCCATTGCCTGAAGCTGTCCACTCTTCTGGGTGAAAAAGGGTAGAGCTACGAAAGCCATAGCATCGGCGAGCGTTACTTGAGTAATCAAAATACTCTTTGACTCCGATGGTGCAATCTTTTGAATAAGTGGAACAACCAGCGCTGCCGAGCTGGAAAATGAAATAACGGCCACTAACTTCCAATTGGGAAAATGGGTCAGGTGGTCGATGGCAATGGCGATGAGGATGGACAAAAGCAGATTTGCTAAAAGGATCCAACCCGCCTTTTCAAATGATTTCCTGGTCAAAGATCGATAGTCAATATGGCTACCGGCTGTAAACATCAGGAGTGCGAATCCAACTGTTGCTATCAGCTTCAGCGATGAATCTTGGTATGGAATCTTATTAAAACCGCTCGCACCAAAGAGCGCACCAACTAAAAGTTCCCCGACTGGTACTGAAATCCCCGAGCGCTTTGGTAGGCGTAGCAGGGGGCCGGCCAGGCCAGCGACGACCAAGAAGCCAAGCATTTGGATGCTCATAACCATAGGCTAATAGACTCCTGCCCGTGACTACGATCAATAGAGAGCATTTAAAGCAGCTAATCGCCCACGAAGAGGCGCGCTTTTTGACACTCCATCCCAAGAGTGGGGATTTATTCAAGAAGGCCAAAGAGGTCATGCCAGGCGGCGTGCCAATGTCATGGATGGCCAAGTGGCCCGGCGCATACCCAATTTTTGTAGATACTGCTCAAGGAGCTCGATTTACCGATGTTGATGGTCACGAATATGTGGACCTCTGTCTGGGCGATACCGGCTCGATGACTGGGCATTCACCCAAGGCAACTGTGGATGCAATCAGTGCACAATTGAAGCGCGGATTGACGGCAATGTTGCCCACCGAAGATGCCGTCATTGTCGCATCAGAACTCGCTCGTCGATTCGGGCTTCCGCTCTGGCAATTCACCGTCACTGCTACTGATGCCAACCGTCATGTGATTCGTTATTCGCGTTTAATTACCGAACGCTCAAAGATCATCGTGATCGATAAGTGTTATCACGGTTCGGTCGATGAAACCTTTGCGACTTTGGACGATGCCGGCAACACGATCAAACGCCCTGGAAATCTCGGTGCTCCAGTTGACTTGGCCGAAACGACCCGCGTCGTTGAATTCAACAATTTAGCAGCGATGGAAGCAGCTCTTGCACACGGTGACGTTGCGGCAATTTTGATGGAACCCGCAATGACCAATATTGGGATTGTTCTGCCAGATGAAGGTTATCTCCAAGCGGTGGGAGAACTTGCTAAAAAATATGGTGCCGTCTGGATTATTGATGAGACTCATACAATCTCAGTAGGTCCTGGTGGCATGACCGCTCTGCATGGATTGCAGCCCGATGTTTTAACAATCGGAAAAGCTATCGCTGGGGGGATTCCAACAGGAACTTTTGGCATGACCCAGGAGATAGCTGCACGTATTAAAGCGAAGGTAGAGCGCGAACTTATTGATACTGGTGGAATCGGCAGTACCTTGGCTGGTAACGCCCTCAGCTTGGCTGCTATGCGCGCAACGCTTACGCAAGTCCTTACAGACAGTGCTTTCGTGCGGATGGTGAAGTTAGGTTCGCTCTGGTGCGACGGTGTCGATGAAGCCATCAAGGAGTTTGATCTGCCATGGTCTTGCTCGCGCTTAGGTGCCCGAGGTGAATATCTATTTCAACCTACTGCCCCTAAGACTGGTCGAGAAGCCGCCGATGCTGGTGACTTTGAGTTAGAGCAATATGTGCATTTACGCCTGCTCAATGATGGATTCTTAATTACCCCATTTCATAACATGGCCCTGGTCTCTCCCGACACGACTGAATCTGACATCAGCGCACACACCATCGCCTTTCGCGCGATGTGCGCAGATTTGGTCTCTGCTTAGTGAACTTAAAGACCTTACTTCGCCCGCATAGAACCATCCCCCAGACTAGCTGGACTGCTTCATCCCCATGGTCACTTAGTTTTTCACGCCTGCTGATCTTGGCCTTTGGTTTAACCATCTTTGGCTTCGGTGAAGCACTTCTTATCCAATCCACTCTTGGTAACACTCCATGGGCAGTGCTCTCTCAAGGGTTGAGTCGCCACACACCACTCTCTCTGGGCTGGTCAACTTTCTACATCAGCATTGTGGTCTTGCTGGGGTGGATTCCACTCAAGCAGCGTCCCGGATTTGGAACTTTGGCCAATATTGTTGTCATCGCTTTCGCCTTGCAAATGGGAACAGATATTTTCCCAATACAACATGACACGCTCTGGATTCGCCTGGCATATGTATTTGGTGGGATCGCATTAATTGGCTGCGGTTCAGCTTTCTACATTACTTGTGGCCTTGGCGCCGGACCGCGCGATGGGCTCATGACAGGAATTCATAGAGTTACAGGTATTCGTGTGGGGCGCGTTAGATTAGTTCTGGAAATCATAGTCTTTGGCATCGGATGGGCCTGCGGTGGCAGAGTTGGAATTGGAACTCTCTGCTTTGCACTCTTTATTGGCAACTCAGTGGCGATCTGGCTCGGCCTAGTTCGCCATCTTGAAAATGCCATCCAACATCGCCGGGGTTAATTTCTTAGTGAAGGTATTTTGCTGACTGGGGTGATAACTTCCGATCACTTTCAAGAGTTTTCCATCCGCTGACTTAGTCACAAATGTTGAACCATGGCCAAACTTCGGCCTGGGCGATGGAATCTCGAAATCCATTGTGAGCAGTTGTGCAATCAATCCGGTCCAGGCAAAGTTGCCGAGAGCCACAAAGACTTTTGCAGTGGGAAGCAGCAACTCGATCTCATTCGCCATAAAGGGTGCGCAGGTGGCCTTCTCTTCATTGGTGGGTTTGTTGCCAGGAGGCGCGCAGCGCACTGCGCAGAGAATGCGGGTTCTATAGAGTTCCTGCCCATCCTTGCGAGACTCACTTATAGGAAGTTTCGCTAACCCAGAGCGATACAAAGATGAAAAGAGAAAGTCACCAGAACTATCCCCCGTAAATATTCGACCAGTTCTATTGGCCCCGTGGGCCCCTGGGGCCAATCCGACGATAATGATCTCTGCTTTGGGATCGCCAAATCCGGTGACCGGCTTTCCCCAATAATCGTGATCTACATAGGATTTTCGCTTGGTAAGGGCAACTTCCTGGCGCCACTCGACGAGGCGAGGGCAGAGAGTGCAGGCGATGATCGCTTTATCTAGCGCGGCGATCGACTTATATCTTGGCAAGGCCCCAGGCGATTCCGTCGAGAATGTCGGATTCCGAAGCAACAAATTCCTTTGCGCCGGTCAAGGTCATCACACGGGACAGGACTAACGAACCCGATGTAATAACATCCACACGACCTGGGTGCATGTAACCCAGTGCGGCAATCTCATCGCGAGTCATGGCTGCAAACATTTCGGCTACTTGGTGCACCTTAGCCGCTGGAATTCTGGAGAGATGGATCGCATAACGATCATATTCAACGAGCTCCAATGCTGCAGCAGCCACAGTTGTTGCGGTACCTGCAACAGCGATGAGAGTCTGCGCCGCGGTGAAATCTACATCTGAGCCGGCATCGAGAATTGCAGCATCGATATCAACTATCGCCTCGGCAATTTGTATTGCATTGGGTGGTTGCGCGGTGAGATGGCGCTCTGACATGCGCACACATCCGACATTTACAGATCGAGCTGCTTCGACTGCGGTGCTACCCAAGACAAATTCAGTCGACCCACCGCCAATATCTACTACCAAGAAAGGCGATAACTCTTGGCCCAACTCTTTGGTCGCGCCGAGAAAGGAGAGAGCCGCTTCTTCACTACCAGGGATAACTTCTGGTGCAATCCCTAAAATCTCACGCACGCCTTCAATAAATAGATCGCGATTGGTTGCATCGCGAGTGGCACTCGTGGCACAGAAGCGAATCTTTTCAACTCCCTTCGAACGAAGTACGGCTGCGTATTCTGCGGTAACAGCCAGGGTGCGCTCTATCGCTTCAGGGGCAAATGCTTTGTTTTTATCAACACCTTGCCCTAAGCGCACTACGCGCATGTCGCGATGAACTTCGCGGAAATTATTCCCATCGATATCTGCAATCAGTAGACGAAGTGAGTTGGTACCGCAATCGATGGCTGCTACTCGCATGGGCTGACCTTCCACCAATCTGGAAGGGCGGCGAGAGCTTCATCGCCTAGCGGGTTTACGCCGGGACCAGCTGCAAGTGAATGAGCAATTAGCGAATGCAGGCACTTCACGCGGTCTGGCATTCCACCAGCAGAAATTCCTGCAACTTCTGGTACATCGATTCCGAGTGCGGCTCGGGCGGCCATGTAATCATCATGGGCAGCGTGATATTCACCAGCAAGATCATGATCGGTCTCGAGGCGATTTTGCATCTCGCCCATCATCCCCGAACTTTCGAGAGTGGAAATGGCCCCGGTGAGCCTGGGACAGGTTGCATAATAGAAAGTAGGGAAAGGCGTTCCATCCGATAATCGCGGTGGGGTCTCAACTACATCGGGTTTGCCACAAGGGCAGCGGTGGGCAATTGCATGCACATCTCGCGGAGTTCTTCCCAGTTGCCATTCAATGGCAGCGAGATCTTGCGCTGTGGGTTTATCTGTCATTTGCTTTGACGCGTATTCGTGATGGTCGTGACCACGCGTGAGTACCAAGGAGTTCCGCCGGGAACCACACCTTCAATGGGAGCAACTGGCACGGTTTGCGCTGCGCTAGGGGCTGTATTTGTAACCACTACGTACTCTCGCTCTCCCGGAAATACATAATGTAAACGAATTCTTGCCTGCGTAGCGATATACGTCGGATCTTTCCAGAGGGTCAATTCTTTTTCCGCCGCCTGTAGAGTGGCTTGTGATGCTGTGAGTTGGGCGCGATAGGCGCTGATCTGCGCGCGTTGCGTAAAGTAACTATGAAGCGGTGGCGCCAGAGTGATTGCTAAAACTAAAAGCACCGTGGCGAAGGCTAAGCTCCGCCCCGATATGCTCCTAAACATCTGTGTCCTCTAGAGATTAGCCATTAAAACGTGGGAAAGCCCCACGTCCCGCGAAGAAAGCCGAATCATCCAACTCTTCTTCAATGCGAAGGAGTTGATTATATTTAGCAACGCGCTCGGTACGTGCTGGGGCACCAGTCTTAATCTGACCGCACTCCAGGGCTACGGCCAAGTCGGCGATGGTCGTGTCTTCAGTCTCACCGGATCGGTGTGACATCATCGAACGAAAAGCGTTGCGATGAGCCAGAGCTACGGCATCTAGAGTTTCTGTCAGGGTTCCGATTTGATTAACTTTGACGAGAAGAGCATTGGCAGCATTTTCTTTAATGCCACGTGACAAACGCTCTGGATTTGTTACGAACAAGTCATCGCCAACAATCTGAATTTTAGTGCCGAGTTCTGCTGTCATCTTTGACCAGCCAGCCCAGTCATCTTCATCGAGTGGATCTTCAATAGAGACAATTGGATATGAGCTAACGAGATCAGCATAGTAAGCGATCATTTCATCGCTGCTCTTCTGCTTGCCCTCGAAGGAATACTTGCCATCTTTAAAGAACTCTGTAGCGGCAACATCCATAGCCAGCCCGATATCTTTACCAGGCTTGAATCCTGCAGATTCAATTGCAACAAGGATGAGATCTAGCGCAGCGCGATTACTATCGAGATTAGGCGCAAATCCGCCTTCATCGCCAACGCTAGTAACGAGGCCCTTCTGTTTAAGAACGGACTTGAGGGCGTGATAGATCTCGACGCCCCAGCGCAAG
>Ga0214165_1001697_pt1 | contig 11438 bp, 9 predicted proteins | sample TroBogypolimnion_34_FD_153004 | JGI IMG/M metagenome (GOLD analysis project Ga0214165, IMG submission 153004) | Freshwater microbial communities from Trout Bog Lake, WI - Practice 03JUN2009 hypolimnion v3 | ecosystem: Environmental > Aquatic > Freshwater > Lake > Hypolimnion/Profundal zone ... | reverse complement strand
TGGCCGTAATTTCATGCATGGCGTGCATTATACCTAATACCGTACCAAACAATCCGACAAACGGTGCTGTACTACCAATACTAGCCAACATCGTTAAGCCAAATTCTAATCGTCGAGCCTCAATTTGCATGGCTTCCAATAAAGTCTGCTCCAAAACATCGGTAGAGTTGCCTCTATATTTAAGATATTTGCCGGTTGCTTGCTGACGGTTTGCTAACCAAGCTAAACCTTTTTTTGCCACCCGAGCTTGAGGGCCACGCGCTATTATTTCGGGTAATTGCTTAACCGCTGTTAAATCTGGCGCGTCCCAAAAGGCCGCATTAAAGCGACTATTATAAAAACTATTCTTACTAAACTGCCAAACTTTGAACAGGATCACTGTCCAAGTCAGCACTGAAAAAACCAACAGTGCGTATAAAGTTCCATCGATGATTAAATTATGGTCAATATGGTAAGCGGGCATTCTTTTTTCCTTTTATTTGTAAGTTTGTTTAATTATTGTTCAATGTGAAATTGATAGGCACGATGACGGTACAAGGCACGGTTTTATCGCCTTTTTTAGCGGGAATAAACTTCCATTTCTCAACAGCTTCTATTGCTGCGTCATCTAGTGATTCATGACCGCTACTCTGATGCACAGCAACAGACAAACTTAAACCGTCGGCAGAGACATTAACCCGCAATAAGACTTTACCTTCCCAGCCACGACTTACAGCCAGTGGTGGATAAGTGGGCTTAGGATTAGTGCCATAATTAGCTTTAAAATTAGCCTCGGTATAAGTTTCTATTTTAGGAGCCGTATTTTCAGTCGGACGACTATCAACCACAGGTTGGGGTAGTGCTGAGGGTGTAGGGATAGCATTTTCCGCCATTGGTAATGGCTTAGGCAATACAGGCTCTTTTTTCTTTTCTACCTTTTTAGGGGGTATTTTTTTAGGCTCGGGTGGCTTAGGCGGCGCAACAACAGGCTTTGGACTAGGCGCATTTAGCATAGACACTTCCATCATCATAGGCTGTGCTAAGGTCATGGTTTCCACTGGCTCCAACATCCATAGCGCACCCCAAACATGCAATAGCGCCACTAAAACCATCAGTAGGCCCGTCATGGCATTAGGATCTTCTTCACCGGCTAAAAACTCATAAACACTAAACTTTTTAGCAACACTTTCCGAGCCACCCAAACTAGATAGCAGTTTTTTATTCTGACTATCTTGGGAATTATTAAATAAAAACATTGAGCAACATCCTAATCATCGACTTAAGTTCACTGCTGGTATGAGCAGGCAACATATAAATGCACATTTCATGCCAATAGATGGATACTATGTGCAATACATTGGGTAATCGTGTTGTGTTCACACAAAGCAAGAACAGTTAAGCGAAAGCAATATAGGCTTGGAGTGCAAGAGCTTCAGCTATTGCACTGTAAAACAGCTGTAGCTGTTTTACTCCAAATACATAGTAGTAACAACGTTCACATAGGCTAAACAATTGTAAAGGCGACACTTTCAATCGCCCCTATCTTCGACATCTACATCAAAAACTGTGGCATATGACACAGTGACTAGGTTAAATAACCTAGTTTAATTATTTATCTTATTACTAAGCCTTATCTAACAAGCCCAATAACTCTTCAGTTTTTGCTTGCATTAACTCAGCATCACCTCGAGATTCTACATTAAGCCTTACCAAAGGTTCGGTATTAGAACAACGCAAATTAAAGCGCCACTCGGCAAACTCCATACTTAGGCCGTCAGTAAAATCTAACAACTCTGCCTTGTGCTGATAATGATCTTTTACCAAAGCAATCGCTGCCGCAGGATCAGCAATGGTGCGATTGATTTCACCACTCGCAGGAAATAGTAACATGCGCTGATCAACCAGTTTCGACAAGCTTAGACCGCTTTTACTAATCAGCTCTATAACCAGCAACCATGGAATCATGCCGCTATCGCAGTATGAAAAATCTTTAAAATAATGATGAGCGCTCATCTCACCACCATAGACCGCATCTTCCAAGCGCATCCTTTCTTTAATAAAAGCATGACCGGTTTTACTTAACACCGCGATACCTGACATAGACTCAATAATATCAATGGTATTCCAAGTTAGACGAGGATCATGTACGATTTTGGCGCCCGGATTTTGCTTAAGAAAAGCCTCAGCGAGCAAGCCAACAATATAATAGCCTTCTATAAAGCGACCGTTTTCATCAAACAGAAAACAACGATCGAAATCACCATCCCAAGCGATACCTAAATCAGCTCCGTGAGTTTTAATGGCCGCTATAGTGCTATCACGATTTTCCGGCAACAAGGGATTAGGAATACCGTTAGGGAAATGACCATCGGGTTCATGATGTACTTTTATAAACGATAAAAACTGCGGTAAAGCAGCTTCCAGCCAGTCCAAGACATGTCCTGCTGCACCATTACCGGCATTGACTACAATTTTTAAGGGCTTTAAAGTTTGCGGATTAATATAGCCTAGCAAATGCTCCGTATAAGCTGCCGCGATTGAAACAGATTTAACCGCCCCTAAAGCAGCCAAGGGTTTAGCAAATTGATTGGCTTCTGCTAGACGCTTAATATCATTCAAGCCAGTATCACCACTCACTGGCTTGCTTTGTTCGCGCACCAACTTCATACCGTTAAAATCTTTAGGATTATGACTGGCCGTCACCATAATACCGCCATCCATAGACTGTCCCTCATCTTGATAGGCAAAGGTTGCAAAATAGACTTCTTCAGTGCCACATAAACCTATGTCATACACATCCACACCCGCATCTTGCAAACCCTGCGTGACTGCCGCAGCTAATTCATCGCTAGATAAACGAATATCACGTCCCACAATTACCCGACGAGGTTGTATATGCTCCGCATAAGCTCTGCCGATGCGATAGGCAATATCAACATTTAATTCATCAGGAAGTCGGCCACGAATATCGTAGGCTTTGAAACAGCTTAGTAATTGAGTCATGATAATTTTCGAGTAGTGGTTGCCATAAAGCCGCAGATTATAAGCTATAACTTCCCTCAGTTAAGCTTTTATGTAGACCTAAAAAATGTCGGGTACGCTATCACTATCCCGACCTAGGTTACTAAGTATTGGTAGGGGCGACAGATGAAACGCTTTTTTCCTATCCTTAATTGTGGGCAGTGACACAAAGCGTGGAAACGATATAAATCACACACTATCCGTATTACTACGAATGTTTTTTACTGATTTTCTTTGCTTTAATAGCCGCTGTCGATTTTTATGATCGACTACCCCCTATATTTCAAAGCCTCGGAGCAATGCAATGTCTACCAAAGTTAAAAACACTCAAGCCAATTCTGATGTTAGCGCTATTAACGATGTCATCTTCTTACCTGATCGCGATGCTAAAGTTGCAGAGCTTGCCTATTACAAAGCCGAAAGCAGAGGCTTTGAACCTGGCTATGAACTTGAAGACTGGCTAGCCGCTGAAGGTGAATGTTCACTATAACTTAGCCTTAGCACCCCATTACCCAACCTCAATCTTGAGAAATCAGCCATGTCCAAAAAAGATATAAATACCAATAACACCAACGAATCTTTGCCTATTTTATCAAAAGCGGGTTTACTGTCCTTTGATGATTTTGATCATTTCTTTAATGATTTTCTATCAAACAGATGGCCACGCTTACTAGATTGGAATACACCTAATTTATCGCCCACTGTTTTTCCTCGCGTAGATGTGATTGATCATGATCAAAACATTGAAGTACACGCAGCCTTACCTGGCGTTAAAAAAGAAGACGTTAGTGTAGCTATTCATCATCAAAGCATTACTATCAGCACCTCTAGCAAAGAAGAAAAGACAGAAGAAGAGCCTGGTAAATATTTTCGCCGTGAGATCAGCCACGGTCAATTTCAACGCACCTTGTCTTTACCTGAAAATATAGATGAAGATCAGGCAAAAGCTAGCTTTAAAGATGGCATCTTAACAGTCACTATACCCAAAACAGAAAAAAGCAAAAGCAAGAACCTAGAAATCCAATAGTTCCTTAAGTCATTCTTAAAATTTGTAGCCCCGAACGGCATTGGCATTAAATCAAAACTCATAAGGTTTGACTCCTAATATCAACCTAGTAGGCCGGAATAAGGCTTTACTAGCGCGAGCGAGTAAAGCGTTTCCGGCAGTCACAGCGATCGAATTACTGAAACAGCCAAACTGTTTCGGTAACGATCGCCCCCCCCTTCCAGCTTTGGAGCTATCTGCCAAACTATGCTTATTATTATGATATGCACGGGGAAAAACCTAGGTAGTTCTACGAATATCTTTTTTATTTTGAGTCAATTAACATCACTTCACCTTTTACGGCAGACTCTTTAATCTATCGTATAGAGGTAATTAACGTTTTTAAAGTTAAGGTTTCATCACTAGTTACTGGACCTCGACCCCGTATATATGCACTGAAATAATTAACGACAACACTCCTTTCATTAAACAACATTCACTTCTAAGAGAACATTACTATGAATAAATCTATTTTTCTAAGTTTAGCGCTGGCCACTTGCATGGGTTTAGCTTCTGCGCCTTCATTTGCCGAAGTGACAGCTGTTCCTGAACATCCGGCCAATATCACTGCCCCAGCAACAACAGCTGCAGAACATACCGCTGCTGCAGAGCTTCATAAACAACACGCTGAGCATCATAAAGCGATGGCGGAGCATCATAAATCAGTCGCTGCAGAATATGAAAAAGCAAAGCAACATGATTTAAAAAAACATCACCACGCCTTAGCCACACATCATGAAGCCTTGGCTAAAGAGCATGAAAAAACCGCAGAAACTCATGGCAAGTTGGCTAAGTAACTAAATCCGTAGGGTGCTGAGGCTTTGCCTTGGCACTTTACAGCTTGAGGCTTCTGTTTGTTTTTTTGAATCAAAACCCGTGAGTTTTGATTCAAAAAATCAGCCTACCTGAGGCGTGACGAGGTTTATAACCCCATCACTCAGGTTTCAAAAATTACCGAACCATACAAACGTTTCAATCAGTGCTACAAACCCCGACCGGCATTGAAGGCACTGACCCTGAGGTAGGAAGAGGGTTATATACAAACACTTTTATCGCCAGTTACAAAACAACAGGATGACCACCATGCAACACTTATTAAAAACACCAACGGGCATTAAAGGTTTGGATGAGATTACTGATGGTGGCTTACCGAAAGGTAGACCGACTTTAATCTGTGGGGGTACAGGTTGTGGTAAGACTCTGCTGGCCATGGAGTTTCTGGTTCGGGGTGCTACGCAATTTAATGAAGCCGGCGTATTCATGTCTTTTGAAGAGAAACCTGAGGAATTATCAAGCAACTTTGCTTCCTTAAGATTTGATTTGAATGACCTAATTGATCAGAAATTACTGAGCATAGATCATGTAAAACTGGAGCCTTCTGAAATTGAAATAACCGGCGACTATGACTTAGAAGGCTTATTGATTCGGCTAGATTACGCCATTGACAGCATAGGCGCAAAACGGGTGGTCATAGACACTCTCGAGGTTTTATTTTTTGGACTCAACGATGAAGATCTGCTGCGTTCAGAATTGCGACGCTTATTTAGCTTTTTAAAAAGCAAAGGCGTCACTGCCATCATCACCGCTGAGCAAGGCAAAAAAACCTTCACACGCTTTGGCTTAGAAGAATACGTTGCCGATTGCGTTATATTCCTCAGTCATTCTGTTAGCCACCAGATTGCCACTCGACGTATACGCATAGTCAAATATAGAGGCTCCGCGCACGGCACTAGCGAATATCCGTTTTTAATTGATGAACAGGGTTTCTCGGTGATACCGATATCTGAGCTGACCTTAGATCACCCCGCTTCTAATGAGCGTATCTCCACCGGTATTTTGCGTTTAGATACCATGCTAGGCAACAAAGGCTATTTTCGAGGTAGTAGCGTCTTAGTGACGGGCACCTCAGGCACGGGTAAATCTAGCCTAGCCGCGCATTTTGTCAATGCCAGTTGTGCTAGAGGCGAACGCTGTATTTATTTCGCCTTCGAAGAATCGCAAAACCAGATCATACGCAATATGCATTCCATCGGCATCAATCTAAATCAGTGGGTAGAGCAAGGTTTATTAAAATTCCAAAATACTCGATCCACTTTATATGGCTTAGAAATGCATCTGGTGGTTATGCACAAGCTGATTGATGAATTCAAACCTAGCAGTGTCATCCTCGACCCAATCTCCAACTTAGTAGAGACCGCTAGTAAACCTGAAGTCAAATACATGCTATCTCGGTTAATCGATCATCTAAAGACTCAGGAAATCACAGCACTCTGTATCGATCTAACCTCAAGTAAAGAAGAAAAGGAAGGCACCGATATAAACATTTCTTCGCTGATGGATACCTGGTTATTATTGCAAATTATGCAAGGCAGCGGTGAGCGCAATCGAGGCTTGTATATTCTTAAATCCAGAGGCATGGCCCATTCTAATCAGGTTCGTGAGTTTATACTAATGGACGATGGCATACAATTACGTGATGTCTGCATAGGCAGTGGCGGCGTGTTAACAGGCTCCGACCGAGATAATCAACAAGCAAAAGATAAAGCAGAATATCTAGAATCTAAACAAGAAATCGAACGTAAGCAACGTGAGATAGAGCGCAAAAAAGCCATGATAGAAGTCCAGATCGCTAGTCTACAAAATCAATTTGAAGCGGAGAAAGAGGATTTGCTCAGGCTTATCAATAAAGAAAAACTGCGTAATGAACTACTGCTCCAAGATCAGTTAGACATGTCCAAACTACGTCAGGCAGACCCCACTCCAAAGTCCTCCAACAGCTCCGAAGGCAGTTATCAATGAGCCACCCAACACACGATACCAGACAATATCTACTAAGGCTTTATGTGGCAGGACAAACACCTAAATCTATCAGTGCTTTTGCTAATTTAAAAAACATCTGTGAGGAACATTTGCAAGGCCGCTATCAGATTGAAGTAATCGATCTGCTCATCAACCCAACCTTAGCCAAAGATGAACAGATTTTTGCGTTACCGACCTTGATACGTAAACTTCCAGAGCCCGTTATAAAAATAATTGGTGATTTATCCAACACCGAAAGGGTGCTAGTGGGTTTAGATATAAAAGTATTAGCACCAGAACATGGTCTAAAAAATGCCCAACCATAACAACAGCGACAAGCCAAAGCCGAAAGATTCTAAGCTTGCCTTTGATAAAGCGCTGCTAGAACTCGGGCATGAACACTATACATTTAAGCTTTATATTGCAGGCATGAGCCGCAATTCTCAACAGGCGATCAATAATATACAACTCATTTGTGAGACTCATTTGCAAGGGCGTTATAACCTAGAAATCATCGATATTTATCAGCAAGCGACTATTGCTAAGCAAAAACAAATCATCGCTGCACCTACCCTAGTTAAGGAATTACCCTTGCCAGCACGTAAATTCATCGGTGATCTGTCACATACCAAACAGCTACTTGCAGAGCTAAAGATTATCTCAAATCCCTTTCAGTCCAAAGAATAATAATGAGCCGAGTTTTTATTTATTGTAGGCCGGAATAAGACCAGACTAGCGTAGCGCGTGCTGGCGTTTCCGGCGGTTCAAGCCCTGCCTATGCCGGAAACGCTTTCTTCGCTTACGCTCAAAAAGCCTTATTCCGGCCTACAAAAGTGTCAATTTTGATATTGAATGGATGGGCGAATTTATCACCCTACAAAGCAAAAATCACATACAGCCATAATGATAATGAACTCAAACCAACACAGCCTAGAACAACTGCTAAGTGAAAACCAGAATCTTCAGCGTCGCCTTAGCGAGGCTGAAGACACGCTGGCCGCTATTCAAAATGGCGAAGTCGATGCCATCGTCGTTAGTCATACTGATGGAGAACATATTTTTAGTTTAAAAGGCTCGGAACATCCTTATCGAATCATGGTAGAAACCATGTCTGAAGGCGCGGCTTTTTTAATCAATACAGGATATATTTGTTATAACAATCAACAACTGGCCAGCCTATTACAAGTACCGATGCAAAAATTGACCGGCTCATTGTTTAGTGAATATGTCTCGCCTCAAGACCAGCCACTGATCGCTGAGCGCTTAAATAACTTTAATGCACATCAGAATAATCACGACGAAATAACCCTAATCAATTCATCAGGACAACAACTCACCGTCTTACTATCTTGGAATCAACTAGAACTTACTGACGAAATGGGGCTTGGGCTAAGCCTGATCATCACAGACATCAGTGCTCGCAAACACGCTGAACAACAAATACAGCGTCTCAATCGGCTCTATGAAATAGCAAACGCGATGGCTATACTCATTATCCAATCTAAAGATCGCAATACGCTGTTTCGGGATTTTTGCACTATTGCTGTGGTACGGGGTGGCTTTCGCTTGGCTTGGATAGGCTTAGTGAATGCTGATACTGGACATATCAATATCAGCTCAGTAGATGGTGCAAGTGAATATCTTCAGAACTTAAACTTAAATATTCATAACAACTTAGATGCAAATTTACCCACCGTGACTGCAATACTTAACGGTAACTACTGCCTATATAATGATTTTTTAGGCGCAGTAGAAACCTATCGATTGCATGAAAAAGCTCGGCAATACGGCTTATTGGCTGCGGCTAGCGTTGCCATCAAAGAAAACAACATCACCATCGGCGCTTTAACGTTATTTGCCGGCGAAAAAAACTATTTCGACGATCAACAAATAACCTTGCTTAAGCAAATGGGTGCTGATATTTCTTTTGCTATAGATAATATCAACCAACAAGCTAGATTAAATGCTGCCAATCTTGCATTATTGCAAGCTAAAGAACGCGAATCCGCTGCAGAGTTACTGAACGAGAAAGAACGTTTATTATCAAAATCCCAAAGTATTTCTCATATAGGCAGTTGGAGTTATGACTTCAACAATCCGATTATTTGGTCTGATGAAACTTATCACTTATTAAGCGTATCAGCGGATAGCTTTATTCCTACACCAGATTCATTTATTGATCTTGTACATGTCGATGATCGTTTAGCTATGCGAGATTATATGGCCGCCTTTGCGGAGGGCCATAACCCAGGCAAGATAATGTATAGGCGTATCTTGCCTGATGACACACTACGTTATCTAAGTGCTAGTGGCGAACTGCTTCGAGATAAACAGGGGCAGGCCTTACGTATGGTTGGCACAGTATACGATGTCACAGAACAACATTTAAACGAAGTGGCTATGCAACAAAGTGAAGAGCGACTTAGACTAGCCCTAGATGCCGCCAAACTCGGCATTTTTGACCGGAACATCCTTAACAATCAGGTCACCATATCTGAACGCACTGAAGAAATATGGGGCTACGCTGCGGGCGAGTTTAAAGGCCATTTCGAGGAATTTGCAAGTCGTGTACATCCAGAAGATCTAGCTAAAATCGATACAGAAATGAAGCGCAGCCTGACAGATCAAGATCAATATAACTCTGAGTATCGTGTCATTTGGCCTGATCAGAGCGTGCATTGGCTTTCAGTCATTGGTGAGTTTTACATGGACACTACAGATTATAGCCCGCATATACGCGGCATCATTGAAGATATTACCCCACGTAAACTCACAGAAAATAGCTTAAAACTGGCTGCCAGCGTATTTACACACTCCAGAGAAGGCATAATAATTACTGACGCTGCCGCTCATATCATTGATGTTAACGATTCCTTTAGCTATATCACCGGCTACTCACGCGCAGAGGTTTTAGGTCTCGACCCGTCTTTATTCAAATCTAAGCGCAACGAAGCTGATTTATTTAAAAAAATGTGGAGGGCTCTCATTACCAAGAAACACTGGTATGGAGAACTATGGAACCATCGCAAAAATGGCGATGAATATGCCATTATGCTTAACGTGAGTGCAGTACTCGATAATCTAGGAAAAATCCAGAGTTATGTGGCGTTATTTTCTGACATTACTGCCACTAAAACCCATCAGCAACAACTTGAGCACATAGCCAATTATGACGCACTCACCGGCTTACCAAATCGTCTTCTGTTGGCTGACCGACTAGAACAAGCCATCATCCAAGCACAACGACAAGGTGATTCTGTAGCCATTGTCTATCTGGATTTAGATGGCTTCAAGGCCATCAACGACCAGCATGGACATTCGATAGGTGATGAATTGTTAATTACAATCTCGCAGCGCATGAGGGATATGCTACGAGAAGTTGACACCTTGGCTCGTATTGGTGGCGACGAATTTGTAGCGGTGTTAGTAAATTTATACGATCAGGAAGATTGTGAACCACTCCTTAAAAGGCTATTGCGAGCAGCAGCTGATCCATTGCTGATTAATGACCTTATATTACAGGTCTCTGCTAGCATTGGTGTAACCCTATACCCTAAAGATGACAGTGATGCCGACCAATTATTACGCCATGCTGATCAAGCCATGTATGCGGCTAAACAATCAGGTAAAAATCGTTATCTGTACTTTGATCTGATTCGAGATGCAGCAATAAAAATTGAACAGGAAAGTCTAGCTAACATTCGCAACGCCTTAGATAAGGGTGAGTTTATACTGTTTTACCAACCCAAGGTGAACTTGAAAACCGGCCAAGTGATTGGTGCCGAGGCGCTAATACGCTGGCAACATCCCGAGCTAGGCTTATTATTTCCCGCTAATTTCTTGCCTAGCATTAAAAATCATCCTTACGATATAGAACTAGGTGAATGGGTCATAGACAAGGTATTCACCCAATTAAGCGAATGGCAACAACAGGACTTTACACTGCCCATCAGCGTAAACATTGGCGCTCAACATTTGCAGCAAAATTACTTTGTATTAGGTTTATCTGAACGCTTTAAGGCATATCCAAAGATACGCCCCAATCAAATTGAATTAGAAATACTGGAATCTTCAGCTTTAGAAGACATTATCAATGCCTCTAATATCATGAAAACCAGCTGTGATATAGGCGTACATTTTGCATTAGATGATTTTGGCACAGGCTATTCTTCGCTCACTTATTTGCGGCATTTACCCGTCAATATGCTGAAAATAGACCAAAGTTTTGTGCGTGACATGCTGACCAACTTAGAGGACCTCTCGATAATAGAAGGTGTGATAGGACTAGCCAGAGCCTTTCATCATCAAGTAATTGCCGAAGGTGTCGAAACCACAGAGCATTGCGATCGATTGTTAGAACTGGGTTGTGATTTAGCTCAAGGTTTTGCAATCGCAAAACCGATGCCAGCAGAGCAACTACCTGACTGGGTTAAAGATTGGCATCAGCAGTCGGGTAGTTTGGTTAAGGGCGAAGGCTAAAGGCTAAGATATGGTGCCTTAAACCTTAAACCTTAAACCTTAAACCTTAAACCTTAAACCTTAAACCTTAAACCTTAAACCTTAAACCTTAAACCTTAAACCTTAAACCTTAAAC
>Ga0214165_1001691_pt1 | contig 11461 bp, 8 predicted proteins | sample TroBogypolimnion_34_FD_153004 | JGI IMG/M metagenome (GOLD analysis project Ga0214165, IMG submission 153004) | Freshwater microbial communities from Trout Bog Lake, WI - Practice 03JUN2009 hypolimnion v3 | ecosystem: Environmental > Aquatic > Freshwater > Lake > Hypolimnion/Profundal zone ... | reverse complement strand
GGAGATATCTCGGATGCAGATATCTCAACCGTGATCTCGACCAAGCACTACCAGGCAACTGATAACTTTCAATCTTTAAACAATGCGGAAATCGTCATCATCTGTGTACCAACACCTCTCGATGACTCCTACAACCCAGATCTCTCTCATCTAGAAGCCGCCCTCAAATCGGTAACCCCACACCTGGCTCCCAATTCTTTAGTCATCATCGAATCAACTGTTGCTCCGGGCACAACAAGAACTTTTGTCGCCGACTTGCTCAATACTGCGGGCATTCCTTTCGATCTTGCCTATTCACCCGAAAGAATTGATCCAGCGAACACCACCTGGAATGTCACCAACACCCCAAAACTTGTCGCTGGGCTAACCGAAGCAGCAACTAAGCGAGCATCTGCTTTCTACCAAACCTTCGTAGAAACAGTGACTGCTGGGTCTTCTTTAGAAGTCATCGAAACCGCCAAGCTCCTTGAAAATAGCTTCCGCTTGGTCAATATCTCCTTCATCAACGAAGTCGCCCAGTTCTGCGCCGCCCTCAAGATAGATGTCCGTGAAGTTATCGACGCTGCCGCCACCAAGCCTTATGGCTTTATGCCTTTTTATCCCGGCGCTGGCGTAGGCGGACATTGCATCCCCGTCGATCCCAAATATCTATCATCCAAAGCAGAAGAGATCGGTGTCCCCTCGCGCTTCATAGACCTGGCCCACGAAATCAATCTTTCGCTGCCTTCCTATTTTGCAGGAGTCGCCACCGGCATCTTGGGCACGCTCAAGGAGAAGAAGATTCTTATCGTCGGCGTCGCCTACAAGCCAGATGTTGCCGATAGTCGCGAAACCCCCGCCGATGGAATCATCACCGTCCTGCGAACTGCAGGTGCCCACGTTTCTTGGCACGATGACTTGGTACAAGAGTGGAAGAACCAAACGTCCACCCCACTCGATGATTCTTTTGATTTAGCCATCCTCATCAATCCGCACTCCCATTGCGACCTGACACTGCTCGGCCAAACCCCCGTTCTTAATACAAGGGGTGGCTACTAATGAAGTACCTGATCACTGGTGGCGCTGGATTTATTGGATCTCATCTATCTGATGCCCTCATCAATCGCGGCGATCAAGTTGTAGTGCTCGATAACTTATCGACCGGAAATAAATCCAATATTGAACAACTGCTACCAAACCCCAACTTCACCCTCATCGAGGGATCGATCCTTGACACTCAACTTGTAAACGAAGTAGTCGAATCAGTCGACCACGTCCTTCACCTAGCCGCAGCGGTCGGGGTATTTAACATCATCGACAAACCCCTGGAATCTTTAACCACCAACCTCCGTGGTACTGAAAATATCCTTGAAGCTGCGACCAAGCACAATAAAGAGGTGCTGATCGCCTCTTCGTCCGAGATTTACGGCAAGAACTCCAACGTTCCTCTCCATGAGGAGTCGGACCGAATCGTCGGTTCACCTCTGAAGAGTCGCTGGTCCTACTCCGAAGCTAAGGCCATTGATGAATCCATGGCGATTTTCTACCACCAAGAAAAAGGGCTAACGGTCCGCATCGTTCGCCTCTTCAACACCGTTGGCCCCCGCCAAGTCGGCCACTACGGCATGGTCGTCCCGCGCTTCGTAGCCGCCGCTCTCAAGAACGAGCCCCTCACGGTCTACGGCAGTGGTGCCCAATCCCGCTGCTTCTGCCATGTGTACGACGCTGTGCGAGGCATCCTGGCCATCATCGACTCCCAGGCCACGATCGGCGACGCCTTTAATATTGGAAATAGCTACGAGGTTACGATGGAAGAACTAGCCCAGCAAGTGATCCAACAAACGGGTTCCACCAGCCAAATCACCAAAATCCCCTACGAGGCCGCCTACAGCGCTGGATTTGAGGATATGCAACGCCGCGTACCCGACATCAGCAATGCCAAGAAAATCGTAGATTGGGCGCCGATCCATTCACTAGCCGAAATCATCTCGGATGTAGCTCATCATCTACGATGAGCACCATGCAGGTTTATGACTCGAGTGTCCGTCAGATACCGGTCATCTCCCAAGTTAAATCCATCTACGAGAATCGCGGTTTGCTTCGACTGTTGGTCGTTAGAGACCTGACAGTCAGATACAAGCGCTCGGTAATCGGAGTCTGGTGGTCCTTACTTAATCCGCTTTTTACAACCGCAGTCCTGTATTACGTCTTTAACACCGTCTTCAAGTCGAGACTCCCCAGTGGCGCTCCATTCCTGCCATATCTGCTCTCCGGAGTCCTGCTCATCACTCTTTTCAACCAAGGCTTAACTATGGGTGCCGATGCCATTGCAACCGGCGCTGGAGTTCTAACAAAGGTTTACGTCCGGCCCGAAATTTTCGCAGCTTCCGCCTCAATATCGAGCGCTATCAACTTTCTAATTGGACTAGTACCGCTCACCATCATCCTTGGGATTTATCACAGAACTCCTACCTGGCGCTTTCCGATCGTTCTACTCGTTATATTTTGCATGACTCTCTTCACAACGGGACTCTCTCTACTCCTGGCAATTGCTTACATCAACTTCGATGACTCACGATCTCTAATCAACATATTCTTGATGGCGCTGCAATACATGACCCCGATCTTCTATCCAATCACCCTCCTCGGTCCTCATACCCGCGATGTAATTCAACTAAATCCTCTCTATTCATTCCTGCAAATCTTCCGGCATGAATTCGGAAACGTTGGAGTCTCCACCTTACAAAATTGGGAAATTATGATCGGCTCATCCCTTATCGCTCTCATAGGTGGCTTTTATGTGTTTAGCAAGCGCTGGCCGAAGGTCGTGGCAAAACTATGAGCAATGAGTTAATTGTTGAGGCCACGGATATCTCTCTGGCTTACCGCCGTACCCGCCACCGCGTCTCTTCGCTTAAGCAAACGGCAATTGACACCATCAAGCGTCGCATGGCCTATGAAGAATTTTTTGCGCTTAATAAAGTCTCCTTCAACATAGCGCGTGGTGAGACCGTCTCTGTGATCGGCCGCAACGGTGCTGGAAAATCTACACTCCTTAAAGTAGTTGCCCGGGTTCTTCCTCCTACTCAAGGGCGAGTCATTGTTCGAGGCCACGTAGCTCCAATGATTGAACTTGGCGCTGGATTTAACCCTGAATTAACTGGAGCAGAGAACATTGTGCTGTATGGAACCTTGTTGGGTCGCACCCCTAAAGAGATGCGGAACAGGATTGAGGTTATCGCCGATTGGGCTGGTCTCACCGAACACATGGACATTCCGATTCGGGCGTACTCCTCAGGAATGACCGCCCGACTGGCATTTGCAACAGCAACAGATGTAACACCCGATTTATTGCTCATCGATGAAGTCTTATCGGTTGGCGATGCGGATTTCCGTGAGAAGTCTGCGGCTCGAACTCTGGAGATGATGAATGGTGGGTGCGCCGTGCTTCTGGTTTCACACGATTTGGAGACCGTGCAACGCATGTCTACCAGAGCCATTTACCTTTCAGATGGCCAAGAAGAGATTTCAGGTAATCCAACCGAAGTTGTAGAGGCATATCTCGCCGATGTCCACCGTTAAGGTCCTCCATGTAATTGCACGAATGAATGTGGGTGGAACAGCCCGATACGTTGGAGATCTGGTGGCAAACATTCCAGACAGCGCCCTTGTCACGGGTTATGTTCAAGGATCTGAAATCGAAGACCCGGTCGTAAATAATCTGACAACCTTCCGCCTGCCTCATATGGGGAGAAAGATCTCGCCCTTCAATGATTTTAGGGCTTGGCTCGAACTTCGAAGAATTATCAGAGAAATCAAACCTCAAATCGTTCATACTCACACTTTCAAGGCTGGTCTTATTGGTCGTCTAGTCGGCGGCAATCACAAGCGCGTACATACTTTTCATGGTCACCTGTTCGACGACCAATCTTTCTCCCCGATTGAGAAAGGTGTCATCACAATTACCGAAAGATGCCTAGCTAGGAAGACAGATCTTCTGATCTCAGTAGGGGAGAAGGTGGGTCAAGAGCTAAGAGGAGCTGGAATCGGGGTCACGAAGCAGTGGGCTTCCATAGCCCCTGGGGTTCAGGCTCTAGCTACAATTGGTAAAGCTGAAGCTCGGAAAATATTGGGTCTTAAACCTGACACCTTTCTTGTTGGTTGGATGGCGAGGATGACCGGGGTCAAAAATCCACTCCTCGCCTTGGATGTTGCGAAGAAGATGCCAGATGTTCAATTCGTTATGGCCGGTGGTGGAGACTTGCTTGAACTGGTGGCCAAGAGTGCACCTGCCAATGTCGCTGTTATTGGATGGACAGATGCGTCCCTTTTTTGGTCAGCCGTTGATTGTGCACTCTCGACCTCCGACAATGAAGGCATGCCAATCGCGTTAATAGAGGCTCAGCTGGCAGGCTTGCCGGCTGTTGTGACAGATGTAGGATCTAACTCCGAAGTGGTTCAGAATAATTTCACCGGATTCGTTACGAAAAAAAATATTTCTTCTCTAGCGATTGCTTTGCAAAAAATAATAGGCGACCAAGATTTACACGAATTTATGTCAGACGCGGCGTCAACACTTAGTTCCAAAAAATTTGATGCTCATCTTGCGCTTGGAACTCACCTCGAAATTTACAATAAAATTATTAAGTGAAAAACCTATTTCAGCTAACTTCCACGTAACAGGGATTGCTTTGCTTCACCTGGTATTTCGAACGGTTTGAACGTAATTGTTTAGGTACTGCAAAATGCTATCTACTGGGTAGCAGATTCCAATCTGAGATCGTTCTCCACCATTATTTTAACTAGATTTGCAAAATCAACTTTAGGTTGCCAGCCTAGGACACGCTTAGCTTTACTGGCGTCACCTGTTAAAACATCAACCTCCGCAGGCCTCGTAAACTGTTTGTCAAAGTGCACGTATTTTTCAACATCTGGCTTGAGATTTGCTGCAATTAGTGCTGCTTCCACAAACTCTCTCACAGTATGAGTAATACCTGTGGAAATTACATAATCGTCAGGAGAATCTTGCTGGAGCATAAGCCACATCGCTTCTACATAATCTCCGGCATAACCCCAATCACGCTTAGGTGAAATATCACCTAAGGAGAAATGCTCGGATTTTCCAAGGGCGATCTTTGCCACATTTGAGGTAATTTTCCTCGTTACGAATTCATGTCCCCTATATTCACCTTCATGATTAAACAAGATTCCAGTTGAGGCGTGCATGGAGTAGGACTCTCGATAGTTGACAGTCATATAGTGGGCAAAAGTTTTGGCAACCCCATAAGGGGACCTTGGATGGAATGGCGTCATCTCCGTTTGGGGTGTTTCCCTAACTTTGCCAAACATTTCTGATGACGAAGCTTGATAAAACCTTATGGAATTGGCAGTGTCCACTTTTCGAATTGCTTCTAAGAGACGCAAACACCCTAAGCCAGTCACGTTGGAGGTAAGTTCTGGTTGTTCAAAGCTCATCCCTACAAAGCTAATTGCACCTAGATTGTAAACTTCATCCGGGGATACCTTGTCAATTACATTTAACAAGCTCGTAAAATCTGTAAGGTCTCCTCCGATTAATCGCACATCTGGAAATCTGGACTTATAAGCGTCTAAACGCGAATTTCGTTGGCCATTAATTAACCCGACTAGTTCGTACCCTTTGTCAATTAAGAGTTGCGACAAATGTTGTCCATCTTGACCCGTGATACCGGTTACCAGTGCCGTTTTTGCCATTTAAACAACCACTCCTCTTAGATATTCCACCAAAATTAACCCCTAGGATCCCCTTTTATTGTACTATGAAGACGTGCTTTATTGGCTTAAGTCTCGATCTTCAAGAGCCGCTATTAAGTTTATGCATACTCATCTCGGAAACTATTGCATTTACAAATTGAGATCTAGCCCTTTTGATTTATGGGAAAAGACCAAGAGAATCAGAAAAACTTTAGTCTCTTGGAATGAAGGTCCCGTCCCCATACGAGAGGGCAATTTCCCCACGAAGGAAATGGGGTCGAGGCCTAGAGACAAACTATATCAAGTGTCCGCAGTCCAGAGATACGAACATGTAAATTCAAATAGAGTACAAATAATTGCGCCCGAAGTCAGGGGTGCTTTTCACACAGTAACCGCGCTTGCTCTGTACCAAAAACAAATATTGTCGTCCAATTTCCCTGTACTTTCCCTTCTTTCTCCTCACACTCTCTCACCTTTTCGAAGTGACTTCGATATTCTTTTAAATCCCTTGGTGAGGGAAAATTCCATTGACATCTCTATTTATCACCTAGGTAACCATCCTTCTTCAGTCCCGGTATTACAACATTTCTTGCTGAATTCTTCTGAAAGAAAAATACTGCTTTTGCATGATCTAAACCTTGTAGATCTCGCAATCGCTTACTGCTCACACGAATATTCAGATCATACTTTCTTTGAATATATTCAAAATCAATTAGGTGCCTACGGTTCTGTAGCCATAGGCAAGAAATTAAGCGGGCTAGAAATTCTTACTTCGGAGACCAAGAGTCTTGCCAAAGCCGTGGTTAACGAGCTCTTTTCCCACGCTAACGCAATTCTCACCCACACAAGCCTCGAGGAATATTTCGGCGATTTGCCGGCTGAAACATTGGAAAAGACGCACCTCTTGGATCTTCCGATCGGTTACTTTCCTAAAGGAGCAGAGCAACCTCCTACTTCAAAGAATCCAAACAAAGTAATCATTTCCGGCCACTCTAATCCTGCTAAGAGTAGTCATAAAATCATCCTTGCAATAAACGAAGCAATGATCATGAACCCAAAAATTACTTGTTTAGTGCTCGGCGGAATAGTTGCCGATGTAAAAAAGATTTTACGAGAATCGGTTAAAGGACCATCACTCAAGAACAACTTTGAATTCATAGACTTGGTCGACGATCAATCATGGGAAGCCTTACACAGAAGTGCTGCGTTGGGCATCAGGCTCGGAGTAGGAGCGAACGGTGAGTCTTCCGGCTTAATTCGTGACTACATTTATTTTGATTTAGATGTAATCACAGATGAAAAATCAAGAATCATGAAAGATAACCCAAAAGTCACAGTAGTAAATTCCTCAATCGAAATCAGTGAACTCGCCATCTTAATAGGACACCACTTGAACAAAACACTCGAAGTTCAACCACGACAAACCCACCTCATGGGTGATGAGGTATATCTAACCAAAATGACATCGACTATCAATGGACTAAGTGATGCTAGATAGAAATAACCTTTACTTTGACGTTACGACCCTATTGAATGTTCCACTACGTGATGGAATTCGACGCGCTTCGCGTCTCTGGCTTGATGGATTAGTGGCAATGAATCCTGATGAATCCGGATACTTGATTCATCCCATCAGATTCGAAAATGAGACTCCAGTCTATACATTTGAACTTCTTAAAGTCCCCACGCCGAATGGATTTGGATTCCCTTTGCACGGAATTAAAACTGAAATAAAGCAAGGGTCCAAGCTCTTCATCCCCGCCTACGATATTTTTGTACCCGAAAGAAATATCGATTTTTCGCAAGTCTTGCACGGCGTTGAAGTTACCTCGGTTATTTATGATTTACTTCCAATCAATCATCCTGATTGGTTTCCTGAAAGTGAAACCAAGACCTTAAAATTTCAAAAATCTATATACAAGCAACTTTTCTATTCTGACAAAATTATTGTGAATAGTTCACAGGTAAAAGATGATGTACTGAAGTTTGCAGAGCTCTGCAAACTTCCGTTTAGCGAGAGAAATATCCGTGTAATACCTTTACCTAGTTTTAATTTAAATGACGGGGTAAAAGAAGGTATCAAATCGTTCGATGCAAATGATGCAAATGATGCAAATGATGCAAATGATGCAAAATCCAATTTTCTTGTTGTTGGAACGATAGAACCTCGAAAGGGTCTTCTCGATATCCTTTCGGCTTTCGAGCAGGCTCGAAAGCTCAACCCCAATATCTCCCTGACGATTGTGGGAAGAATTGGTTGGGGAGTCGACGAAGTACTCAAGTCACTCAAGGAGTGCCAAAGAAGGTACCCAAAACACTTTGAGTGGTTGAGTAACGTTTCCGACAGCGAACTAGCGGAAGCTTACGCAAGGGCTGACGCTGTAATAGTCGCCTCTTTGGCCGAGGGATTTGGACTGCCAGTTGTAGAATCTTTAGCGAAAGGTAAGGCTACTTTCATTCGAGGCATCCCAGTCCTGGAGGAGGTTTCGAAGGGGCATGCAATCACCTTTGGTTTCGAAAAGGACTACGAATCGTTGGCCTCTATATTCATGGATAGCAGTGAGGCAATAGCTAAAGCTGCCATCAAAGCCAAAGGGTTCGAACCAAACTTACTAGCCGCAAACATGGACAATATTGTTGATTTCCTAAATCAGAGGGTGAATGCAAAGTTCTGAAGTCTCCCTAGATACGCTTCTTTTCTCGAGCGGGGAATAGATAGAACTCTTAATATCTCGTTTCTTCAAATGATTTGTAACGCCTTGAAATCAGGTCATTTTTCCAAATTTCTCACATACTATGTCCACCATGGAACCAAAGCGGGCTACAAATACATTGAGAGAATTCGCCAAATTTCGATTCAAGAGAGAGTGGCCTACTCTTCTCATCGGAGGAGTTGCGAGTTCATTCCTAGCCAGTTTCTTCATTTATGGAGGACGATCTTTTCTGTCTATTGTTAAGTCCTATCCGCTTTCGTTTAGTGGTGATGGAATATTTCAACTCTGGTTTATTAAACGGATCCAAGAAGGCTGGATCTTTTCAAACAACAGAAGTGGTTTCCCATTTGGGTCTAATTTCATGGACTACCCAGATTCGGATTTGGGAAGCAATGTAATTATAAAGACGCTTTCTTTTCTTTTTCATCAGCCGGCACAAATATATAACGCGTTTTATTTTCTGGGATTTTTCTTCACATTCTTAGCTGGATATTGGTCGGCAAGATATTTCAAACTTTCACCAAGATTCTCAATTGCATTCGCTTTAGTATTCGATTTTTTGCCATTCCACTTTGAAAGAATTCCAGATTTATATCTAACTTGGTATTTCGTAATTCCTCTGTATGTTGTCTGCGCTCATTCTTTATTGGTAAACGTCAGTGACAAATGGGGTGTCACTAGAGTGCAAAATGTTCTTAGAGATTTTCTTCTTGCGTTAATAATGTGTAGCTTTGGAGTCTATTACACAGTCTTTGGATTAATAGTCCTTGCATTCTCTGGTTTTCTCATACTTGTTGAAACGGGGTTATTTGCGAATCTTAAAAGATATATCTACGTTTCTTCTTTACTCGTTTTAGGGAGCACAATTAATTTTTTACCAAATATTATTTACCAGCTCAGTCACGGAAAGAACGGCGAAGTTGCAGTCCGATCTGCTGTAGAGTCAGAAACATACGGATTTAAATTTATTCAACTTTTACTCCCACACTCTAATTACCGGATCCCATATTTGAATCACTTGGCTATAACTTACGACACCAGCACTCCGCTAGTAAACGAAAATACAACTTCAAGCCTTGGCATCTTGGGAGTCTTTGGACTAGTTATATTGTTCATGATTCTCGTCAAAATCGTTCTAAATAGAGAGGTGTCGAAGGAACAGAGAGTCGCCTCGCTTCTTACTTTCTTCTTGATTTCATTTGGAGTAATCGGGGGCCTTGGATCTCTCTTTGCGTTTCTCGTAACTCCAGAAATCAGAGCCTGGAATCGAATTAGTGTTTATATCGCGTTCATATGCATATTGTCTTTTTTCGTCTTCTTATTCGGAAGACTACAAAGAGCTAGGGTTTCGCAAGGTTTGGTGCTAACAATTTTGGCGTTGGTTACTTGCGTTGGGCTTATAGAAGAGACCTCCCCTATTTGTTCTGACTGTACCAAGCAGGTAAAAAATGCTTATGAAACTAGTGCTGGCTTTATCAAGCAGATTGAATCGGGGTTAGGGGCGAACGCTTCGATTTATCAACTCCCGTATGTGGGTTTTCCTGAAGTCCCACCAGTTTATAATTTGGATCCCTATGCCACTTTAGAGGGATATATTTTTTCAAGTCATCTAAATTGGAGCGCTGGCGGAACAAAAGGAAGACCTGGAGATCTGTTTTACCGATCGCTTGCACAACAGAGTATCGCGCAGCAGTTCTCAGTGATAAAGAGATTAGGTTTTTCGGGTGTCTACCTAGACCTTTCTGGATATGGTGATGCGGGCAAGAGTGAACTGCAAAAGTGGTCTGCCCTACTAGGAAATCCCACTCCATTACTCAGAAGTGATGGTCAGGCAGCATTCTTGAAACTTCCCATCACTAAGCACGGTTCCACCTTGCTCGGAGCTACCCCTGCCGAGATTATGCGGGCCGCGGGGTTTTACGCAGATTCTCTGGGTGTGCGAGTCCCGGGAAATTTACAGACTGGTATAGATTTCAGGCTGCGTACCTTCCCTATTTTCGTTGATTCCTTAATCGGATTTTCGCAATATGAGGCGTGGGGTAGGTGGACTGATTCGAAAAACTCAAAAGTAGCTCAGATTGGAATTAACCAAGGACTCGAAGGTAAATTCGTTTTACATTTGACAGCTCAACCATTCGGACCGAATCAGGGTCGTCTCTTGAAGGTGGCAATAGGTCCTATAAGTGAATTTTTAAAACTAAAACCAGGAATTAACACTTATAATTTAAATTTTAATTTGGGGTCTTCCTCAGCAAAATCTATTACTTTTACACCACCTGTTCCAACATCACCTAGCCAATTAGGGGAGTCGGCGGATAGTAGACAGCTTGGGATAGGAATTGTTACTCTATCGATCCAAAAGTAACTAATTTGAGCGACCCAGGTTGGGTGCAATCGCGTTTCTTAATATATGGTTACAGCCAGGGAAGACGCGACCATATCGGGGGTTTGACTTGCAAGATCTTTTTAATCTTAGGAATGAGATCCTTGCGCTAACGACAAGGTATGCCCAGCTAAAACTAGAAACTCGGCAGTTTCGAGCTGGCGTGGACTCGGTCCCCGTGTCTGGAAAAGTTCTTGCTCCTGAGGATTTCGCGTCGTTAGTCGAATCTTCCCTCGACGGTTGGCTTACTGCAGGGCGTTTCACCGTGGACTTCGAGCGCCAACTTGCTCAGTTTGTTGGAGCTCGATCAGCGCTCTTTGTTAATTCAGGGTCGAGTGCAAATCTAGTTGCGCTTAGTGGTCTTACTAGCCCAAAGTTAGGTGATCGCGCGCTGAAGCCTGGAGATGAAGTAATCACAGTTGCCATGGGATTTCCCACCACTGTTAATCCGATTATTCAAAATGGCATGCGGCCGGTCGTAGTTGATGTGGACTTAACGACATTGGATGCAATTCCCGAAAAACTCGAAGAAGCTATTTCACCAAAGACTCGTGCAATTATGATGGCACACACTCTTGGCAATCCATTTGATCTAGATACCGTTCAGCGTCTTTGCAAAGAAAATGATCTTTGGCTGATTGAAGATTCTTGC
>Ga0214165_1001689_pt1 | contig 11467 bp, 11 predicted proteins | sample TroBogypolimnion_34_FD_153004 | JGI IMG/M metagenome (GOLD analysis project Ga0214165, IMG submission 153004) | Freshwater microbial communities from Trout Bog Lake, WI - Practice 03JUN2009 hypolimnion v3 | ecosystem: Environmental > Aquatic > Freshwater > Lake > Hypolimnion/Profundal zone ... | reverse complement strand
CGACAGGAGCGGGTTGGGGAACGCGAACTGCACGAAGCCGTGCTCTTTCTCGAGGATTTTGTAGTCGAAGTCGAGCACTGCGTGTATGTCGAAGTTGCCGAGCGGTGTCGTGCGCTCGCCGCGGTAGAATTCGATGTATTCGGACATTGGGGGTTTATGGCTTTGACTTGATTGGAATTGAATGCAAAATTCGGATGGATTTGTGTAAAAAAAATTGAATCGATTTGTGTTAAAATCGTGACCTGTCACGATGGCTGATGTAAAAGAAAAAGTTTGACAATTTTCAAGAAAAAAAACTTTATTTTTTTGTCAAACGTAACTGCAGCTCACTTGGCCAACTTTCTCTTCTTGGACGCGTGCTCGACACGCCCCTCGAAGCGGGCGAACTCTTCGGTCAAATCAACATAGTGCATCTCGAAGATCTGAACAAGGGTGTCGTAGACGTCCTCGACTTTTGCGTCAGCAGGGATCTTTCGCTCCTCGAGTTCGAAACGAAAGTTGCGCGGCCGAAAGAGACCGTTTCCGAACACGATCAGGTGCTCCTCATCGTCCATGGTGAGCATCACCATGTTGTATCGGGTCTTTTTGGAATTGAGCGCCATGTGATGGTAGCGCACGGTGACATGGCCATGGGACGAATCGAAGCACAGCACGTTGTTGTATGCGATGCGTTCCTCTTCGTTGGTCCCGAACTTCTTCTGGCGCCAATCGTCAAGGAGCTTTTCGGATTTCGCTTCGGAGAGCTTGCGCAGATCTTTGGCGATGTTCATCAGCTTGCTGTACGTCTGGCTGGTCTGCATTGGGGCAGTTGTTCGTGTGTGGACGCGTGTTTATATACAGATCGAACGACAAATGGGGTTTATTTGTGATATTTGTGTGGCACTGCAAGTTTTGAAAGTATTTTTTTTTCTATCACGGGCTTGGAGGCTGTTTCAGGCGGCAGAGTAAAATTTTCCATGTTCAAGATTAAAAGAGCATTTTCTCACTTGATTTTCTCGGCGTTTGTCTTTGTGTCTCTCTTGGCTCTGTTGTTTGATGCTTCGAGGAAAGAAAGTTACAAGCCACCAATAGTAATCACGCGTCGCGAATGGGATTCTACTACGAATTCCACAGCGAACAGCAGTGCAACGGATAGTGAATCGATTCCGTTTAGCAAGGAGCTTCTGGATGATATCGGTGTACCGATCGCTCCTGTTTTGACTCTGAGACTGAGGCAGCTGTACGCTCCTGAGGTCTGCATTTGGGAGACTGAAAGATGCAGAGTATTCAGTGAAAACGACCAGCGCAAGATGATCGAGGGATTTTCCCAGCTCACAAATTCAGACTACCTCAAAAAATGGACCGTATGGAACGAGATGGAGAGCTCCTTTCTTATCAAGAAGAACGCTGTAATCAATTCGCTAGGCGACGTCAGAGCCTGTGAAGAAACGAATGTGCTCATTGGGAGTTACGGGTGCAAGGACTACATCGACAGTGTGCCTGAGTGCCAAGGCTCCTATGAAACACACAAGAACGTCATTGTCATTTCGCAGCACTGGGGAGAGGGCTATTTTCATGCCATGATAGAGGGGCTGCCAAGGCTTATGCAGGGTGTTGAGTTTCTGGGTTCAGAAGCCTTGCGCCACTGGAGCGTCCATAGCCTGATGCCATCCGCAGCGCAGGTTGCGGACCTTTTGGGGCTGAAAAGCGCTGTTTCCGGGGCCATCAGAGCAGAAACCGTTTTCATCCCGAGGCCTACCGCTTGCGGCGGGGAGCTCAATGGCAAATGGGTGCGACGGATTCGCCCGAGGTTCGTCGGATTGAATGACTTTCTGCTGAACGCATCAACTAGACGAATGATCATCTGCAAGCGGGGCGAAGGGTCTGTGAGGGCCCTGACAAACCACCAAGACATTGTGCAAACAGTTCGCGCGCTATGGAACGGAGAGGTTCTGGAGCACACTGGAAGCGGTGGCTTTGCGGATCAGCTGAGGCTGTTCACCGTGGCCCATGGCATCCTGGGACCTCATGGAGCAGGCCTTTCGAACATGGTATTTATGCCTTCAGGGTCAGTGGTTGTCGAAGTGCTGCCTACAATGGGGAGCAATCGGCTCAACCCATGCTATATCGTGCTGGCATACACTTTACGGCACAGGTATTTTGGCCTGCACGGTGAATTCGACGCGTCGAGTCAGGGGAGTCTGGATGTCTCGCTGCTTGATTCTCTGCCTATTTGGTGATTTGTGCGGGATTTCTACACATCCTTGTTTGGTGAATAAAGCAGATTTTATTCGTGTTTTTATTGTTGTGCTTAGGCACAGCTTTCGTCTTTTGTAGACTGGGCCCACCGAAGAATCTTCCGCTTCTCTGCAGCAGTCCGCTGCGCGGCGTCAAAGGACTCTGTGGCGTTGTCAGCGCAGTAGTGCAGCGCGAGTCCCCAGTCGGCGTACGGCACAAAGGTGTGCGTGAGAAGGTCTGCATGCAGATCTGCGACCAGAGGAAAGTCCCTGCCGCCAGAGTCGTAGTGCAATCCGCGCTCGCGCCAGTTGCAGACGATGGTCTTGGCGCCATCTTCGATCCACGGATACAGCGTGTACAGGCCTTGATCGTGCATGAAACGAAGCAGCCAGATCTCCCACATCGAATCCGCCCGTCCGTCGGCCTGGAATTGGCGGAACCATTCGCCTGGCACGGTCCCTTCGACCATCGGATCCGTTCCAGAGGCCTGTTTCACCCACGCGCGAAAGCGCCGCCACGCATCGTGCGTCGGGGACATGCTCCTGGGAAGCGCATATTGAGTTATTGAAATTGCAACAAATGTGGCAAACAAACAAAAAGACTGACCATGTAGCAATTAGGCGATAGGCGAAGACACCTATCCCCTTTGGCACAAGCTGATCCACTGTCAACCGGGCGCCCTGGCGAGCGACAAGCTGGGCCCGCATTCCAGTGACGGCGCCGATGTCGGGGGCCGCATAGGCCTTGTGCGCGTCGATGAACCACTCGTGGTACCTGGGGCTCACCTCCAGGTCGTCTTCCAGCAGCACTACCGCGTCGTACAGCGCGGGCGGAAACAGCTCACAGGGCCACGAATCGACCCACTGGCCAAAGATGCCGACCGGTTCCGGCCACGCCTGGATTTCGAACACGCCGTGCGGCCATTCGAAGGCCTGGAGCAATGCCATAGTAGCAGGATCGTGCGGCTGGTCCTTGGAGCGGCGGTCCACGCTCACTTGCACGTCGATGCGAGCATCCGCTGGGTAAGCTGCTCCTTTCAAAGACAGCAGAAGGCGCTCCAGCGAATGAGGTCTGTCCATTGTCATCACCACTGCACGGAGATCGCGACGCTTGCAGGTCGATCCGTCCAGGAACCACGCCCCGTGATCTTTGGCCATCTGAATCTTATTTGCGTTCCCGGACACCCAGTTGTGCTGCTGCACCATGGGCCTGGTGCCCTTGCAGCGTGCCTGGTGCGCCGCGCTGTGCAGCGGATGGTAAAACATGCCTGTTCTGAAGGCGCACCGGTCGAATTCGCTGAAGCGGACGGCGCCGAGTCCTTGGTTCAGGAGATCCTGATCGTTTGTCCCGAACGCCCCCTTTGCGATCTCTGCCTCCAAGCGCGACACCACGGCGTTGGCATAAAAGGCGCGCGCGGCCTCCGTGGCTGCGAATCGAATGAAACCCCCGCCGTACATGGTGCCGTCCCAGTAGAGCGTGAGGTCTGTGGTGCTGTGCAGGATTTGATCGTGTTTGAGGAGGTTCCCGCAGTATTCGGCATCCGCTTCGAGCCAGATGACTACGCGCTCCGGTCCGATCAGCTGCGTGAGAAGCCGTCCGCGCAGCAGCATCAGGCGGATGTATTCTGGGGTGTTGTAGTCGTGTCCCGACTGCACGCTGTCCGAATGAAGCCCGATGATGGCGTCGGTGTCTAGCGCCGAAAGGTAGTCGACTGTGGCCTGATCTGTTACCATGACCAGTGTGTGAGCGAGCATGGGCGGAAAGAGCTGTAGGTTGCACAGGAAGCTGGCCAGCATCTCCTTGTACGCGTGGTTGCCAAAAGTGACGAACAGCGGCGATCGGAGCGCTTCGTACGCCACGGGCCTTCCGCGCGACGTGAGCTGTAGAGGAACGGCATTGTGCTTTGACTGCGCAACTACCGTGTTGTCTGATCTCCTGCGCACCACTACCTGGCTCCCGTGCAGTGCGGTTTCATACGCTGCGTGGTTTGTGGACCCGTGGTCAAACTCCGCGCCAGGCAGCTGCACATTGTACTCGGCGTCGCGGTTGAGGCGCGAATGGCCCGCGTAGTTGCCGTCGGCGGTAGTCTGGTGCAGGGCCGTGACGGTGGCGGTCAGATCGACCAGCACCGAGCGGTGGTACGCCCAGTCCACCAGCGCATTGTCGTAGGCGCGTCGCCCGATGACGTATCCGGGCAGCGAGGAGCTCCATCGATCCAGGAGCCCGCGGGTCACGATGAAGTAATCCTGTGCTATGTCGATGAAGAGCTCGCTCGGCACTTTCGGGACATCGTCAAGCGAGAGGGGCCCCTTGAGGTCGTGGTTGCTCCTGCGCCCCACAGCGAGCATTTCCGGTTGGTTCCAGTCAAGGAGGGCATCGAGGGTCGGAAGCAGGCCCGAGTCAAACAGGATGTCCGAATTCGCATACGCCAGCAGCGGGGCGTCGGGACAGGCGTCGGCAACGAGGTTGAGCAGCGAGCTGAACAGCGGGGTGCCGTGCTCGTTGGTTTCGGGGGAGTTTTTGAGCACTTCCCAGTCCGACACGTTTTCGTCGGCGGACACGAGGGCGAGAAACGCGCGCACCCGTGGCCCCAGTGCCGAGTACACGGTTGCCGAGTTTTTGTGCGCCATGGTCTTGAGATAGTGGTCGTCGCCGCTTGTGCCGCGGAAGCTGACGACGATGCAGAGGTCGGGACTGCTTGCTTCTTCATGAGTGCTGTCGGGGCTGCTTGCTTCGTCGTGATTGCTGCGGGTGTGGTTTTTGGTGTCGCTGCTGTTTTCGATTTGGATATGGGTGCTGTTTTCCGCGTCGAGGTCGGCGGAGACGTTTGATTGTGTCTCTGTGATGTTGAAGTGGAGTGACGGTTTAGCGGGGAGAGACAGAGGGGTCTCAAACCTCCGTATGTTGAGCATGACTAGGGAGAGCATGAGAGCGTAGAGAAGCAGGACAAAGAAGTTCCTTTTCATGGTGGGCATGCACGCCTCAGTTTGTTTGCGTTTGTGTTTTAATATCGATTTTTTATTGTTTTTTTACAACTTGAACTGTTCAAATTTTGAATGAGAACAGGGCCATAATCCCGTCTCCCATTATCATGTGGAACTTGAGCAAACGGCGAGGATACACCAGAGCAATACCGGCCTTATGCATGCACCATCCCACGGCCAAGTCTTCGTCGCGCTGGTCGTTCTCGCATTCGTGGAGCTTCTGGGCGGCTTCCCTCGACAGCACGTAGCCATTTTTCCCGTCCGCGTACTTGAACTCGCTGGTGCTGATGGGTGTTCCCCAGTAGTTGGAGGATGGCTGTATTTGCTCTATCGGGATTCTGGAGTGGATGCCGTCGTTGTATTTCGCGAAAAAGGCAGCAAACGGATACGCCCTGAGCCCGAGACTGAAGGCGTCGCGTGTCTGTGCGAAGGGAGTGCGATTTTCGGGCGTCATTATGAGCGTGTGTTGCTGTTTGGCGACGTGTTTGGCTCCTTCGCCGAAGATGACGTAGGCGACAGTGTCGTCATAGGCCGCCCACGCAGCATGTTTCGGGTGGTCCTTGGAGAGATGGATGATGTAGACCCACTTGACGCTCCAGGTGCTGGGGTACGATGGATGCTCGAATGCCGCGGACTCGACTTGTTTGGACGCTACAACTGCGACGCTAAATATCGTGAAGCAGATTGCAATGAGCCTGTCGTGGGCCATTGAGCTGGATTTTTTTTTATTTTCAGAGCCAAAAACTACGGGCAGCCCGTGGTTTTTCGAAAATCAAATGGACCCAAACGAACTCGCTGCACTCGCTGTCCTTCGCTCTGGGCGCGTAGTGGCGATGGTCGGTGGCGAGGAATGGGACGTCGTGGAGGACAGGAGCGACACGGCTACGCTCTGGTTTCGACTCCGCAAGCGCAACGAAGAGAATCAGGGCGACAGGCGCTTCGTCAAGGTGGGACCTGCGTCCAAAGCGGAGATCCGGCACGTGAAGCGCGCAAGGAGGCTGTGGGCACAGCACGAAGGCATGAACTTTTCGCTGTACACTGTGCAGGCGAAAGACGTGCTGGCGCTGCGGGGCGCGCTGGGGAAGGCCGATGGTCGGCAGGTGTTTCTGAAGCTGGATGCAGAGGTTATTTACAGCATATTTGCAGGGACAGTATAAAAACAACCCTTGGCTACCAGCAGAATGATGAAGATCCTCGGCCGCCTTGATAGACTGACAGCCGGGCTGAAGTCAGAGGATATTACGATGGATATTAAGGAGGAACTGAAAACCTGGCACGAATCCAATCGTGAACAATTTCCAGTTGTTGCTGACCGATTGGATTTCTTGGTAGATGCAATCGTGAAACACATGGCTGGATCAAACCAATTGTTCAAATTTGATTTCGCCAAGTCGAGTAAAAGGTATGAAAATCAGATGTTCGAACGTGAGTACATAGACAGTGTGAAGGGTTTCACACGCATCATTGCAGGAAAACGTGAAGGAGATGATTTTACCATAGATCACACAATACGCGAAACGTATGGTTTTGTAGGTCGTCAGTTGCAAACAGCATTTCCAGGACTTATTGTCATGTGTAAAGAATCAAGCGGTCGCATATTAGCAGTGACCTTGGTCCGGTTTGAAACAAAACAAGACTTGTTCAGGCAAGCAACTTTTTTGACCACGCGGGTCAAGACGGCAGAGAATTCAACATTCTTCCAATGCTGTATCGGTGCTAATTTTACAAACGTCATTGCCATTGAGGATATGCATTCATTTGTATCAAAACGAATCTTCGAGTTAAGCACGCCTATTGTGATGACCTTCACTGGCGATGATGGAGACAGGTTGAGCTTTCAAGAGCTGGAGTCAATGCTTTCAATTTACATGCATTGTCACGGGTACACAATGCACTCGATAGACAATATGCCATCAGAATGTTGGGATGCGATGGATAGATCCCATGCTGCGTTTGTAGGCGGTGTCGAAGTTCCTTCGTTATTTTTCAAGGCTGAGAAGGATGGTGATGTTGAAGGCAACATGTACTTTGCAATCAAAACGGGCGCTGTTGTCCGGGTATATGTGAGCATTTAATATGCTGATGAGCTGAAGCTGTATGCTGAGGTTGCTGCTATTTTGTGATTTGGTCGTGTAAATGTTTTCTGGAGTTTATCAAACTTGATTTCCACAGAAGAAAAAATTTATTTCACAAAGGAAAACTTGTCGTAAGCAATCATCCGCAGCACCTCTGTCTCCCCGAGCAGCGAGAGCAGCGAGTTGCCTCCGAGACGCGGGTGCAGGCCCATAGCGAGCGCCAGGCGGCGCCGGGCGTCGTGCTTTTTTTCGATCCGGAGCAGCGTCTTGAGGTCCTTGAATATCAATCGGCAGGCGGTCTTGTAGCTCATCGACACATCCGGTCCGAAGCTAGACATGCAGTGGTGCACCCAGGGGCGAATGATGAGGCCGCCAAACGCCACGCGCTCCCAGTCCTGGGTGCCAAGTGTGAGACAATTTTTTTACTGTGAGTGTGCGAATAGACGGGTCTCTTATTGTGAGCGTGCAAATACCTCGGTCATGCAGAATATGATGCTGAAGCGTTCTCCGATCCATCGCTCGTGAAAGATCTCTGTTTCGCTGTCCACTATCGTGTTTTTGCACGCGTTTGGAATCATCGTATCGAACATGGCCATGATTTCTTCCACCTCTGCCATGTTGAGGATGAGAAATTCCTCGTATCTGCTGGACTTGGAAAACGCTATGCATAGTTTCGATGCCATGTGGTTGTGGTCTTATGATCGTGTTTGGTGGCTTTCTAAGAGCTGTTGTGTGTCTGTAGAATCTTTTGCTGTGTTTTAAAAATTTGAAAATGTTTGTGTTGATTGTTTTTTTTATTTGAAAATGTTTGTGTTGATTGTTTTTTTATTTGAAAATATTTGTGTTGACTGACCACAGACCATATTATGGCTTAATCTGATTTCATCGATCATTCTTACGCCATAAAACAACAGCCGTCTACGAATCGTACTCTTCGAAACTCCAGCCAGCAGAGCCCGAACAGCGAGCCCGTCAGCATGAGCGTCATGACCACCAGTTCGAAAAACCTCATTCGTCTGATCAGGCCGGTCAGCTCCAGCGCTGCTTTGAGGCTGTTGAAGCGAATCCGCCCGCGGCCTGTGGGTGATGAATTAATTAAAGGACTCTCTCAGATTGCAATAGCAAAAAGCACCTCCTCCGTCGCCCCATTCCTCGCCCCACGAGTTCTGGACGATCCAGTGATCGGGGCCCCATCCTATGACCACCAGGGCGTGGCTGGTCGTCTTCGGCGGCCCTGCTCTGAAGATGCCTGTGTCATGTTCCTGCAGCAGCTGCACAGCCGTGACGCCTAGCAGCGGCAGGCCGGTCAGCAGCAGCGCGGCCTTGGTTTCGGCCACCGACATCACGAGGCCGTGGGAGGCCTGGAATTGTATTGTTTCTTTGTCTTCGCTGCACGGCAGTCCAAACTGCTGTGGTGAGCTGTCAATGTCGCTGACGCCTTGATGCATTATCGCGCTCACTTCGTCCAAGGAGACCCCGAGCTCGTCATTGCACCGCTTGCCTGTGCAGTCGAATAGCCTGTATGGCGACGGGATGCGGTCCGCGCGGTTTCTGAGGCACAGGTGCATTGAGGCCACGGTGGCCATCGCAAACGCAGAGCACGCGCCGCAGTCCTGCTGGGAGAAGGTCGTGTTGTAGATTCGGCATGGTGAGGGGTATGGAGGGACTGTGGTGAAGTGGGAGGGGGTGAATAGTGAGGCCAGGCTGAGGAGGAGCGATGTTGGCATTTTAATAAGCCTGGATGAAAAATGCAGAGCGAGGGTCAAGGCCGAGAAGAAGGGAGACTGGTGTGGCTAATCTATTGAATTTTTTTTAATTACTTGCTTTCCTGAAAAAAGGGCAAAGCACCTTGTAGTTCTTAAAATCCCAAAACTGGTGTCTTCCAGTACACCAGCAGCATGTTTTTTGTATCCATGCACCGTCATCATGCATAAGTTTGTCTTGAGTGTTTGTGGTACCATTAAAAAAGTATTTTCCTAAATTTGGATTGTCAGAGCATACTTTGTATGCTGACGACCACCAGGGCACAAGATCGTCATACTGATGCAAGTCTGTGACCCATGGTTTGATGTTGAAGTAATGGAATAGGTAAGTGTATGGGGTTGAACGATTACGTTTCCATGGAATGCAGTCATAACCTGGGTCTATATATGTCCACTCTTGTTGCATGTGATATGTAAAGAAGTATGTGATCATTTGAGCATCCACTCCTGAATTGATTTTGTGAAATCCCAGTCGTCCGTTTGTATCTACAAACGATCGTAAGCATTTCATAAATTCGTCTACAATTTGCTGGCCTGTGCTTAGAAGAACGAAATTGCCGCCAACCACAAATGATCCGTCCATGGTAAAAGCGCGCTTAATGCACTGGGATGGAATTTTTTGTCCGTGTCTTATGTTTCTTGGATATGGATCATTTTTAGTGCCTGTCTGCCAAGGATTGTAGAAGCTTGCTGCAGGTGTGGAGAGACGGAAAATATGATCTATGTTTTGGATCACACACGCATCACAATCCAGATGAAGGACTTTTTCGTATTGGAAAAGCCATAAAGTGTCGTCGTCGGCCCCGAATCCAGCCCAGCGGACGACTATCACGTATGTAATACAATCGATCTCTTGATCTCAAGCCTCATCCCTTTTCAGCAGGCGCACGAGCTCGGCATGGTTGGCGTCCAGCTGCTCCTTGAGCACACGGTTCTGCTCCTTGAGGTGGTCGATGAACTCGCGGCTGAAGTCCAGCTTCGCCTCGAGCTTGTCGAACCGGGCCTCCCACTTGGCGTCCATTTCTTTGAAGCGCGCCTCCCACTTGGCGTCCATTTCCTTGAAGCGCGCCTCCCACTTGTCGTCCATCTCCTTGAAGCGCGCCTCCCACTTGGTGTCCATCTCCTTGAAACGGGCATCCATCTTGGTCTCCATCTCATCAAACCGCGCATCGTACTTGGCGAGCTTCTCGGCCAGCCACTCGTTGAGGGCGGTGCTGGACCTCGGGTTGCTCAGCGCCTGCTCAAAGGCGGCGAGTTCGCGGTTACTGCTGCCCCAGGATGAGAACATTTGGTTTGTAAAGCAGCTCTGTTTTATAGACATCCACTCACCCGCTTGAATCAAATTAAAACTGAATGACAGAGAAAGTGGGATAAAATCTAGGGGGACAGTTGCTGATTATGGATACAAAAACTATGAGCTAGATCTTTCGAATGTTTTAAAGGTATCAGATCTTGATACAAAGTTTGACGCTGTGATCCCAGACGATTTGGTGCCAATTTCTAGGTGTGTAAGATTTGATGATTCCAGTGGATGGAGATATGAATTGCCTCCTGGTATCAAAGAGGTTGTGAATAATCAACAAACTCGCCCACGGTCTGGTAGAGGAGGCGGGGTTCCTACAGCTAGTGGCAGCAGCTGGCCCCGTCGTCGCTGGGACCGTTCTGGCGTTCGTGACGAAGACATACTTCTCGACGGAGATCAACCGGTGGACAACATCACCGCTGTGGAGCAAGCAGGCAGCAGACGTGGTAGAGGTCGTGGCGGGTCATAGTATTGCGAAGAAAAAACATTTTAGCCCTTATTCTCGCACATGTGGTCGGTCATCCAAATGTCCACCCGCGAATCCATGCTCCTGGACGCGATCGGGGACCGTTTCGAGGTCCTTTTGCGGCGGTACGACCTGTTTGCCCAGGAGACCCCTGCGCGGTTCGAAAGGTGGCTGGCCGGCGCGCAGAAGCTGTCGACGCTCGAATCCGTGTGCCTAGACTTGTTTCCGGACCTCCTGACTTCGGACGACGCGCCGCGCCGCTGGATGCTGGCGGTGTCGATGGTGGCGCTAAAGCACCATGTAGCCCAGCTGAGCTGCGTTGAGCTGTCTCCATGCGGTCAGGCGCTGCGGGTGGAGGGGGAGGCAGTGACTCCTGCAAAATCCCCTGTGGAGAGCGAGCCAATAATTCTTGCAACGCCCACTGTGAAGAGCGAGCCAGTAACACTTGCAAACGCGGGGAGCGAGCCCGTAACACTTGCAAAAGCCCCTGCGACCAGAGCGCCTGCGGTGCTGCTTAAACAGCTGAGCTACATCTCTGCCCTGGAGGTCCGGGTCGCGGAGCTCGAGTGCAGATTGCATCACAAGACCTCGGGATCCTCCGCCCCCGTGACAAAGCGATCGAAACCGTCCTTGCCCGACACTCCCGAGCAGGCCATCGC
>Ga0214165_1001686_pt1 | contig 11485 bp, 9 predicted proteins | sample TroBogypolimnion_34_FD_153004 | JGI IMG/M metagenome (GOLD analysis project Ga0214165, IMG submission 153004) | Freshwater microbial communities from Trout Bog Lake, WI - Practice 03JUN2009 hypolimnion v3 | ecosystem: Environmental > Aquatic > Freshwater > Lake > Hypolimnion/Profundal zone ... | reverse complement strand
CCCCCGAGGGTCCGACAATGGCCACGACTTCGCCAGCTCTGAAGTGGGCATTGAGGCCCTTCAAAATCGGGGCTTTGCGCCCAGGCGCGGTGGCGACCAGGTTGTCGAGGGTAATTTGGGCTGACACTTCACGTGCAACATAAGACGCTTCACGCTCGGGATGGCGCTCCATCAAGACTTCCAAGCGCTCATAGGACGATTGGGCATCGGCAAACTGCTTCCAGGTGGACACCAAGACGCTGATGGGGCGCAGGGCGTTGGAGACCAGTGCATTGGAGGCCACCATGGCGCCCACGGAAATGTCGCCGCGCATGGCGAGCCATGCGCCGAGTCCCAAGATCAAGGACTGTTGGCTGTACTGCACGAACTTGATGAAGCCTTGGATTTGGTGCTGCATGTGCTGCGCGTCCAGGGTCTGGTCAAACTGGTCTTTGTACATCACCCCCCAGTGGGCTCTCAAGGGGCTCATCATGCCAAGAGCCTCCACGGTTTCACTGTGGCGCAACTTGCCCATCAAATAGGTGCTGGTCTTCATGCTGGCTTCATTGGCGCGCTCGTTGCTTTTTTGCGTGAGCTTGTTGCTGTACCAGGCCATGAAGCCCAACAGGATGGTGAAAAAGATCGCCGACCAACCCAGAATCGGGTGCATCATGTACAGCACCACAATGTAGACGGGCGTCCACGGCGTGTCAAAGATCGCAAAGATGCCGTTGCCGGTCAAAAACTGGCGCAAATTGGTGAGATCGGTGAAGGATTGGATCGGGTTGCTGGCGGCTTGGTTGAGTTGGGAGTCAAAGGTGGCTTTGAACACCCGTGAATTCAAGAACTCATCAAAGCGCACACCGGCCCTCACCAAGAGCCTTGACCTCACCCACTCAGAAAAGGACATGATGGCAAAAAAGAAAGTGGCCACCAAGGTGAGGCTGATCAAGGTGAACTCGTTTTGGCTGAGCATCACCCGGTCAAAAACTTGGAGCATGTAAAGGGTCGGGGCCAACATCAACAAATTGGCAAAGAAGCTGAACACCCCCACCCAAACAAATTCGCGCTTGAAGGTGAGCAGACTGCGACCCAACTCGCTCTTGCTTAAAGAAGTAATGAAGCTCATGATTGGCCCTCTGGAGTGGGTGTCTTGCGTGCGGCGGGTCCTGGCTGAGTCATGGAGGACAAAGGTGGCACTGGGGCGGTGGTGTAGGTCGCGGGTCTGCCACTGGTGTTGAGGGACACGTTTTGTGGGGCCTCGGGTTTGCTGGCGCCCGCTTGGCCTGGGGCGCCAGAGCTTTGGGGCGAGGGGGACGCAGCCCGCAGGCTTTGAGACGCCACGGAAGAAGCGACCGACGTTGGCGTGGCCTGGGATGGGCCTGGACGAGCCGCTTGAGCTTGACTTGGAGCGGGCAAGCCCTGGGCCTCGGCCTGGGCTTTTTGCAAGGCCGCGAGCACCTCGTCGCGGGGCCCAAACATCACCACTTGGCCTTCTCTGAGCATCAAGAGCTTGTCCGATTGAGGCAGGACGCTCGTGCGGTGCGTGATCACCAAAAGACTGGCCCCTTGGGCTTTCAAAGAGGCCAAGGTTTTCATCAAAGCCTCTTCACCCGCTTCGTCCAAATTGGAATTGGGCTCATCGAGGACCACGAGTTTGGGTTTGCCGTAAATGGCCCGGGCCAAGGCCACGCGTTGGCGCTGACCGCCCGACAAAATCGAGCCCTCTTCGCCAATGCGGGTGTGAAGCCCATCGGCCAAGGCGTTGACCATGTCTTCCAAGCCCACTTGGATGATGACACGCTTGACCTCGTCGAGGTCGACCTCGCCAAACCGAGCCACGTTCTCGGCCAAAGTGCCGTCAAAGAGCTCCACGGTCTGGGGCAAGTAGCCCAAGTGAGGGCCCAATTCATCCTTGTTCCAATTGAACACATCGGCGCCGTCCAAACGCACCTTGCCTTGAAGGGCGGGCCACAATCCCATGATGAGGCGAGCGAGTGTGGTTTTGCCTGAAGCCGAAGGCCCGATGATCATCACGCACTCACCCGGATTCACCACAAAACTCACCCCCCGCAAAATCGGGTTTTGGCTGCTCGGTGCCGAGGCGATCACCCCTTCCACGGTCAAGAGACCCTTGGGCGGGGGCAGGGGCATGGAGGCGGCTTTGGGGGGGAAGAAACTGAGCAAATTCTCGAGCCGTTGGTAGGCATCTCGCGCATTGACCACGAGTCGCCACTGGGCCACCAGTTGGGCCAAGGGCTGGAGCACCTTGCCCCCCAAAATCGAGGCCACCATCATCATCCCACCCCCCCCGAGCATTTCGCCTTTGAGGGTCAACCAACACGCCGCCCCCAAAAGCAGTGAGCTTTGCAGGGTTTGGATGAGCTTGGAGATCGCATTGTTGGCGCCGGCGGTGTCGGAGGCATTGGCTTGCAACTGAATGAATTTGCGCTGCTTCATCATCCAGCGCATGTGGATATTGCCCATCATGCCCATGGCCTCGATCACCTGGGCATTTCTAAGCGTCCCATTGGCGTAGTTCTGTGCATCGATGGCACCCCGGTTGGCTTCGGTGAGCACAGGCATGGTCTTTTGTTCGGTCTGATAAGCAATATAGACCTGCACCATGGCACCCACCATCGCCAAGACGCCAAGCCAGGGGCTCACGATAAAGACGATGATCAAAAACACCAAGGCCATGGGCGCATCGAACATGGCAATCACGGCACCCGAGGGCAAGAAGTCGCGGATGGTTTTGAGGTCATTGAAACCTTGGATGGTGCCGCCGGGGATGCGTTTGACATTGGCCTCAAAGGCAATGTCAAAGAGGCGAACCCTGAATTTGCGGTCAAACTCAATGGCCACCCGTTGAAGGAAGTCGTGGCGCACGAGCTCCAAGAGCTCCATCATCACGTAGCTGCCAATCACAAGGACGGTGAGCATCGCCAAGGTGATCATGCTCCTGGAATTGATCACGCGGTCATAGACTTCGAGCATGTAGACCGTGGACGACAGGGACAAGGCGCCAATGATCAAACTGTAAATGATGGCTTTCTTGTAGGTCTCGATCTGAGCCCTCAAGTAATTGGCGACCACCGCAGGGGGTCTGGGACCAGCGGCTGTAGGGTTCATGAACTCGCTCCGGTTTGGGTATTGGGCTTAGGGATGACAGTCTCTTGTTTGATGGTGACATTGACCCCAGAGAGGCCCGTGACACTGTGCATGACGATGGTTTTTTGTTTCATATCCGACTCGAGATGGGGCTTGGGCACGGCCTGGGTCATGAAGGGCGCAATGGCACTCGCTGGCTGGAGCATCAGCTCGATGCGGGGACCGGGCGGGGGTGGCGACAAGGCGCCCATGTTCGGCATGGCCACCGATTGGACGGATGACAAGGCAGCAACGGAAGACTGGGTCAGCATCGCCGACATGGCCGCATGAAGTGCTGGGCCATTGTCACTTTGCTCGACCACCACATACTCCGGCAAAAAGGCGCGATCTTCGCCTTTGAGGAGTTCGGCGCTTTCATCCGCCTCAGTCAAACTGTCGGCAAAACTGAAATTCAAGGTAAAAACCTCATTGGTGAGATTGAGCACCACTTCACTGAGCTTCAAGGTTTTAAAGCGGGCCAAATCCTCAAGGCTCAAATTCACCTCAAAGCGCATGCGCCCGTCCAGGGTGTACATCGACAAGGACCCCGGTTTGATGCTCAGGGTGTGGCGATCAAAATACACGGGGGCATTGGGGAGGAACTGCAGCAGTGGCAAAGTCTTGTCGACATAGCGCTGAATATTGAATGGGCTTTGTTCTGCCTGAAAAATCAAACGACTGGTTCTGGAGACAGAATAAATGGCGTTGCACACCATTTGCGAGCCAATTTGAGGAAACTGCTCCCTCAGACTTCTGTACATCATGTGATGCAGTGCGACTCGACTCCAACACCGGGTGTCTCTCACCACCGGTGCCAAGGCATTGCACACCAAAGCAAAGGCGTTTTGCAAAGCCACCAACTTCACCATCTGCTCAGAGGTGGTGCTCAGTGGAATGGAAAGGGTGGAGATATTCATATAGGAAGTTCATATAGGATAACACTATCTGTTTAAAATTTCTACAGCGCTTTAAATTTTTGTGATTTTTGTTGTTTCTGGACAATGTGTGCGGTGTTTTAGATGCAGCATCAGAAATAATGAATACTTAAAAAGTACTTAAATAGTATTCGAACACCATGGATGGCGATCCCCATGCATACACGTGAGCGCGGGTGGGGGTCTTTTGTAGGCCCACCCACGACGTCGACAATCCTGACCACAAAGACCGAGGATTACCCACTTGGGTTCAAGACCAGGACAAAGTCCATGAAGTTCAATCGTCAGTTGAATACAAGACTTGAATGTTGGGAACTTTTAGTGATTTGGTTTGGATGCACTCCAAAGCGTTTCTACAATCATCGTCAAAAGATCCAGAAGATCAAAAAAACGACTCAAGCTTGGACCGTAACTGTCGAAAGACTAGAGACAGGATTTTGGGTTAACCCGAGTCTCAACATGCTGAGTCTGACATGGCTTGCATGTAAAGTCTTTCATCAAGGCGCCATCTCTGCGTGGCATCTTGGGTTTTTTGGCTCTGATTTGAACTTATTGGCTTAAAAAAATGACCACCAGCACCACCTCCCCCAGCGTCACAACGACCGCGATCAACAATACAGCGGCAAGTTCAACCCCCACCATCACCATTGCGTCCACCAGCACAGCGAGTCAAACCGTCACCACTTTTTCAGTGAGCAACTACAACTCCAACCTTTCTGGTGTAACGGTTTGGGTTGATATCCCCGCCAACAGCACAGGTGCCCTTGCGCTCAATGTACCGAACTGGACCCCCATATCCAACTCATCGGGACAACGAATTGGCGCGGTTGCCATCGATGCCTCAGGTGGCTCCAACCCTTTGACGAATGCTTTTACATCTCCGTTTGAAACTTTAACCATCAACCAAGGGAATGTATCCCTACCCCTGACCTTAGAAAATTTGACCCTGACCGCTGCCATCAGCAGCACTGGAAAATTCCCAGAGCAAAACTTAAGCAATTTCACAGGCAATATCAACATCAGTGGGAGTGTGGGTTTTACTTTGCAAGCCAGCAGTGCTTCGGTTAACTACCAAGGCGGCACAGGACTCAATACCTTGGTGTTTTCTGATGTGTACAAAAATTACACGGTCAAATCACTGGGCAACAACAATTTCTCGGTGAGCTACAGCACAACTGGAGCGGTGGACTCCATTCAGTCGTTTCAAAGACTGAAATTTCAAGATATTGGCACGGCCTACGATCTCAACGGTGCAGCAGGCCAAGTCGCCAAAATTCTGGGTGCTGTCTACGGCTCGAGTGCGGTGAGCAACACTGCTTTTGTGGGGATCGGTTTGGGCTACTTGAACCAAGGAATGAGCTACCAGAACTTGATTTCACTGGCCTTGACCAACAAACTCGGCAACAGCTTTAGCAACAGTGCTGAAGTCACCTTGTTGTTCCAGAACTTGGCCCACGCCAATCCTGGCGCACAAGACTTGGCCACCTGGACCAATCAAATCAGCAACGGCACATACACACAGACCTCACTCGCGCAGTTTGCCTGTGACAACGCCCTCAACACGACCAACATCAATTTGACGGGCCTGACACAAACTGGCTTGCAATACTCATAAAAGTACGTGGAAAAAGCAACAAGATGGATGCGTCATTGGTTTTGAAGGGATTGGGCTCCATCGGCCCCTCCAATCTCATTGGTGAATACCCCAAAACCTTGACCGATGAACCTTTGCCCCTAAAGATTGGCCAGGAACCATGAACGCCGTTGCAACACCGCCCACATCGGAGGAACTGCTGAAATCAAAAAAACCGATTGAACCCAGTCAATCGGTGGATACTTTGTTTCAAAAGGCTCTCTCCCTACACCAATCCGGTCAATGGGATGAAGCTGAGGATTTGTATAAAAAAATTTTGAATCTTGAACCCCAGCATTTTGATGCCACCCACTTGACTGGTCTTTTGGCCTATCAAAAGAAAGATTTCAACCGTGGCGTTGAGTGGATGAGCAAAGCCATTGCCCTTGAACCCAGAAATGCGGGCCCCTATTCCAACCTGGGGATTCTTTACAAAGATTGGGAGCAATACGACTTGGCCCTGCAGTTCCAGAGCAAAGCCATTGAACTCGATCCTCATTTTCATCAAGCCCTCTACAACCGAGCCAATCTCTACAAAACCCTCGGAAAGAAAGACTTGGCGCTCAAAGACTATACGCGCAGCATCGAACTCCACCCAACCTACTTGGATGCCCTGGTCAACCGCGGCAGCATTCAACTCGAAAATAAAAATTTTGATGCTGCGCTCAGAGATTTTGACCAGGCCATTCTGGCCCACCCCGAAGCGGCCAATGCCCATTTCAGTCGCGGTGTCTTGTTCACCAAGATCCAGCGCTTTGAATTGGCCTTGCCCAATTATCGTAAAGCACTCAAACTTGACCCCACGATTGATTACTTGCTCGGTGAAAAAATCTACAGCCAGTTGTTCAGCTGCGATTGGTCAGATCTGAATGAGCACATTGCATTGCTGTCCCAACTGTTGGGAGACCATCAAAAAGTGAGTCCCCCATTGATCGTATCGGCGGTGATCGATTCACCCGGTCTTCAAAAGATAGCCGCTGAAATTTGGACCGAGGAAAGCTGTCCGCCCGCCACGACACTGGAGCCGCTTGACATCTCTTGGGCCTCAGACCCGTCTGAGCACAAAAAAATCAGAATCGCCTACATTTCCTCGGATTTTCAAAGCCATCCCGTGAGTATTTTGTTGGCCAGGCTATTTGAATTGCACGACCCCTCCCGCTTTGAGATCATTGCCTTTGATTCAACACAGCTCAGGCAACAAAACGATCCCTTGCGAGACCGCATTGTGAAGAGTTTTGACCAGTTCTTTGAAATTAGAGAGCTCAGCGATGAAAAAGCCGCTCAACTCATACGGGACCAGCACATCGATGTGGCCTTTGATTTGGGCGGTCATACCTTGAACGCACGCTTGGGTATTTTGGCCCACCGGGTGGCACCCGTGCAAATCAGTTATGTCGGTTATTTGGGGACATTGGGTGCGCCTTACATCGACTATATTTTGGCCGACGAGACCTTGATTCCTGAAAACACGCAGGTCGAATACAAAGAAAAGATCATTTATTTGCCGTGTTATCAAGTCAATGACCCTCTCAGAAAAGTAGCCTCAAAGGTGTTCAGTCGACAAGCGCTGGGACTGCCTCAGACGGGTTTTGTGTATTGCTGCTTCAACAACAATTACAAAATCACCCCTGAAGTCTTCCACTCTTGGATGAGAATATTGGACCGGGTTCCTGGGAGCTCACTCTTGTTGTTAGAAGACAATGCCAAGGCCAAAGAGAATTTGATGAAAACTGCAGCGAGTTTAGGGGTCAACGCCCAAAGGCTGGTCTTTGGACAAAGAATGGAGGCGAGCGAGTATTTGGCCCGGTACAAAAGTGCCGATTTATTTCTGGATACCCATCCCTACAACGCGGGCACCACGGCGAGTGATGCGCTATGGGTGGGACTGCCCGTGATCACTCGCATCGGCAAAAGTTTTGCAAGCCGCATGGCGGCCTCAGCTTTAATGGGGGTGGGGCTAGAAGAATTGATCACTCAAACGCCTGAAGACTACGAAGACTTGGCCATTAAACTCGGCACCAATGCTGCGTTTTACCAATCCATTCAAGACAAACTCAAGCGTCAAAAAGACCAGGCCCCACTGTTCAACACAGAGAAATTCACCCGACATTTGGAAACGGCACTTGAACAAGTGGTCCACCATGCCCGGGCGGGTCTTTCACCCCAAAGCCTGCGCCCAAACCCAAGCTGTTAAATCGTCACAATACCCCCCAATTCAAACCTCAAAGGCTTACCATGAATTCCTTCTTGCACGTGGGCTGCGGCCCACAAAACCAGTCCTCCATCAAAGGGTTTGGCCAGGCCGACTGGAGGGAGGTTCGTTTTGATATAGACCCCAATGTTCAACCCGACATTCAAGGCACGCTCACCGACATGGGCCAAGTGCCGTCTGAGAGTATGCAAGCGATCTTTTCTTCCCACAACATCGAGCACATTTATCCCCATGAAGTGAATGTGGCCCTGAAAGAGTTTTTACGGGTGCTCACGCCTGATGGCTTTGTGGTGCTCACCTGCCCCGACCTGCAAAGTGTGTGCGAGGCTGTTGCCAACAACAAGTTGCTGGAGCCTTTGTATGTCTCTCCTGCAGGCCCCATTTCTCCCATCGATATTCTCTATGGCCACCGTGGCTTCATTGCCCAAGGCAACCACTTCATGGCTCACCGATGCGGTTTCACCTCATCCAGTCTGAATCAATGCTTTGTCGAATCGGGTTTTCAACAAGTGCTGAGCGCCAAACGGCCCCAAGCGTTTGATTTGTGGGTTTTTGCCACCAAAGTGGCATGGCCAGAAGAAAAAGTCAAAGCCAAGGCCATGGAGTTTTTCCCCACTTGATACGGATCCACACTATAAAAAGCACAAAAAATTGAGCATAATTGGGTGAAACCCGTGAGCGAAAACCACCAAAACCTGACCCTTAACGATCAAATCCAGCACTTGTTGGCACAAGGCGTTGAAGCCGTTGGGCAATCGAAGTTTGAAGAGGCGAGCTTGTGTTTTCACAAGATATTGGGGCTTGACCCCCAAAGCCATGAGGCCTTGTACCAATTGGGTTTGATGGCCTACAGGAAAAAAGAATTTTATTTGGCAGTCGGCTACTTTCAGATTGCTCAGTTCATCAATCCACACAATGTAACTTTTTTATCGAGCTTGGGCAGCGCGTACAAAGAACTCAAGCAATACGAATTGGCCAAACAGACTTACCTCAAAGCCCTCTCTGTCCAGAGCAACTTTGCGCCTTTGCACTACAACTTTGGCAATCTTCTCAATGAAATGAAGGACATGGAAGGCGCCGCTCAAAGTTATCAGGTGGCCATCCAACTCGATCCCCGATTGCTTCAGGCCCACGTGAATTTGGGCAATATGCTCACGCAATTGAAGAAATTTGATACGGCACGCCTCAGCTACGAAAAAGCCCTGGCCTTGGATTCCACTTTTGGCTTGGCTTACGCCAATCGAGGCAAGTTGAGCAAAGAAGAATTGGATTACGGTGCTGCACTCGAGGACTATGACCGCGCAATAGCACTCAGCCCCAATATTGCCAAGGTCTATGTGCTCAAAGCAGAACTGCTGAACTTGAGCAAGAAATTCGATGAGGCCGTTCAACATTATGACCAAGCTTTGCTCATCGACCCCCATTTTGAAAATGTTTTGGGGCTGAGACTTCACAACAAAATGTTGAACTGCAATTGGCACAATTTCGACAATGACTTGCATCACCTGATCGAGCAGATTGCACTTCATCACAATGCAACACAACCGGCGCAATTGCTCTCGCTCATGGACTCAGGTGCCTACCAACGCCAAGCGAGTCAAATTTATGTCAATCAGACCATCCCGGAAAACAAGAGTCTGGGCCCCCTGAGCCACGATGACTACAGCTTCAATCCCAAAAGAAGAATCAAGTTGGCCTATGTGAGCGCTGATTTCAAAACCCATGCGGTTTGTATTTTGATGGCACAACTGTTTGAATTGCACAACAAGCAAGATTTTGAATTGATTGCATTCGATGCAACTCCCATTGAAAACTCGGGCGTAGACCCCATGCGGCAAAGGGTGTTGGCTTGCTTTGATCACTGTTACGATATTCGGCATCTTTCCGACAAAGAGGCGGCACAACTGGCGAGACAACTCAAAGTCGATATCGCCATCGACCTCGGTGGCCACACTTACCACTCCAGAACAGGTTTATTTGCCTATAGAGCTGCACCCGTTCAGATGAGTTACATCGGATATTTGGGAACACTCGGTGCACCTTACATGGACTATCTTTTGGCTGACAAGACCTTGATTCCCGAAAAGTCACAAAATAATTACGTAGAAAAAATAATTTATTTGCCATGTTATCAAGTCAATGATTCCCAGAGACAAATAGCCGATCGAATCTTTACGCGCGAAGAATTGGGACTCCCTGCAAAGGGATTTGTGTTTTGTTGCTTTAACAACAACTACAAAATCACACCCCGCACTTTTGGAAACTGGATCAAGATATTGCATGGGGTCCCTGAGAGCAGTTTGCTACTCTTGGCCGACAATCCTTTGGCCAAATCCAATATGATTGCGTATGCGAGAAGCAAAGGCTTGAACCCTCAGCGTTTGGTGTTTGGTGAACGACTCGAGCCATCTGAATACCTGGCCCGCTACAAAACAGCAGACCTATTTTTGGATACCCTGCCCTACAATGCGGGTACAACGGCGAGTGACGCTTTGTGGGTGGGACTGCCTGTTTTAACTCAAGCGGGGGAGGGTTTTGTCAGTCGAATGGCGGCCAGTGCTTTGGTCGGTGTTGGCTTGAATGAGCTCATTGCCCACACCTCAGATGAGTACATTAAAAAAGCGATTGAGTTTGCCACCCACCCGACCAAGCTTGAAGTGATCAAAAAGAAACTTCTTCAAAATAAAGAAACAGCTTTGCTTTTCAATGCGCCACTTTTTGCCAACAACTTAGAAGCGGCACTGAAAAAAGCGGTCAATTTGTACCAATCTCAAAAAATGCCTCAACACATTGATCTGGCTTGAAGTTAACACCTTGGGTATTCAAGCCAGACCATTTGTAGATAACGATTTAAATTACTCACACTCAGAACTTCCCAGCTCTTTGGGAATGAGTTTGAACTGGCTTCTTTCTTTCGTCTTGTCCATGGGCTTGGCGCCACATTGCAACCAATACAAAATTCTAAGTCGATAGTTTCGAACTCTACCCTTGTGCAAATTGAGCTTGGTGGTTAGACTTTTACAAGTGACTTGGTAAGCGCCTAGGCTTTGTGTAATTTTCAATAACTTGGTGCACTTGAGAGAGTGGATATCGATCACAGAAATTTTATGATCTTCGATGAATGGTTTGACTTGCATTTGAATACCTTTGAAGCTGAATGGGGTTGTGTGCTAATTGATTGCGTTGAATCGTTTATGATCAAATAATTGCTCATATTCAAGAACGAAAAAGTTGTTCAATAGTTCACTACATCGCCTGGTAAAACACCAATGATGTCGAGCACTTTCGTACTGTCACCCGTGATCAGTGTTGCGTTGGCTGAATTTTTATCGGTTGCAACGGGAGACATGGGCGGGGTCACCACGGCATTCGGTGATTCACTCACAGGTGTCTTGGAGGTGGTTCCAGTTGGAACAAAGGTAAAGGTGGTTGTATCACTGGTAGCGGGAATGTACATATAACTTGGCGTAATGGTGGTCTTGTTGACAGAAACAATGTAATTCAACATCCCCAAAGCATCCGCCGCAGTGACCACTCCATCTTGGTTAAAGTCGGCCGCCAAAAAGTCGCTTGGCA
>Ga0214165_1001675_pt1 | contig 11525 bp, 8 predicted proteins | sample TroBogypolimnion_34_FD_153004 | JGI IMG/M metagenome (GOLD analysis project Ga0214165, IMG submission 153004) | Freshwater microbial communities from Trout Bog Lake, WI - Practice 03JUN2009 hypolimnion v3 | ecosystem: Environmental > Aquatic > Freshwater > Lake > Hypolimnion/Profundal zone ... | reverse complement strand
TTTATAGTATGACCCATCGTTGTCCACTTGGTATAGTTATAGTTATACCAGTATTAACAGTAATTGGTCCCACACTAAGTGCATTATAACCAGTTGATAATGTCGTATTGGCCCCTAAAGTGTTTGGTATTGAGAATATTGCACTCGTTGAATTATTACCGCCGCCACCGCCACCACCGCCTGATGAGTTAATCGTAACCACACCTGTACCACCAGAAGGTGATATAGTGACGTTAGTACCTGCAACAATTTGAGTCACACCTGGTATTGTGTTGCCGCTGTATGTGGCAAAAGGACCAGAAATGTCAACCCAGAAATAACTTGTTCCATCATATGTATAACGATATGTCACATCTAGTGTTGGATAATACCAAATATCACCAACAGTTGGTGAACTAGGAGCACTTGTCGATGTTGTTGCTCTAACGCCGCCACCAGTAATTACACCACCAACGTTAACGTTACCTGTTATTCCTGCACCACCAGAAACAACTAAGGCACCAGTGGTTGTAGTTGTTGATGTTGTTGTGTTTGTTACATATAATTGTGATGAACCGTTGACTGTTATAATAGAACCGGTATTTGCTAATGCGTTATTAGCTGTTGCATATGCTAAATTCGCTTGAGCGAAGGCACCATTAGCAAAAGTTGCGGCACTGGAACCAATAATAAGAGCATTGTTGGCCAACACGAAAGCTGAATTTGCTTCTGTAAATGCGCTGTTTGCTTGGTCATATGCAGGTTGATAGTTTCCCGCGGCACCTTGTACACCCTGGCTACCCTGTGCTCCTGTGAGACCCTGTGGTCCAGTTGGCCCAGTAGAACCTTGAACACCTTGTGGTCCTGTAGAACCTTGGACGCCTTGGAAACCTTGAGCACCAACTACACCTTGAAAACCTTGGTTACCTTGTGAACCTTGGGCGCCTTGAGTACCATTTGTACCTTGAGGTCCAGTGGCACCTTGAATACCTTGGCTACCTTGTGCACCAGTTAGTCCTTGTGGTCCAGTTGCACCTTGAACACCTTGAGCACCTTGAGCACCATTAATACCATATGAGATTAATGTTACTGTGATCCAAATACCAATGCCTGTTGATAGTGTTATATTTCCACCAGAACCTTGCCACACACTTGCTGTGATGTAGTCTGTAGAACCATTCAAATAAATTGTTCTCGTTGCTTGTAAAGTTACTGGTGCTGTATTATTGGCTGAAGGTTGTTGACTAATACTAATACTATTATCGTTTTTGCGAAGTTGAAGATTAGTTTGATTATTTCCAGGCACCGAACCTAAGTCTACACTAGACGTAATTTCATAATAACCAGCAACGTTTGGTGTTATTTTATAATTACTTGTGTTTAACCAACCTTGTGGATCAAAATCTGCTGAGCCAAAAGCAACAACAGTATCTGTTCCTGTTGGTATGGTTTGATTGTTGGCTAATTTTGCTTGTGTGATGTAGTTACTTGGGTTAACACCGGCGGCAGCACCCTGTACGCCCTGGTTACCTTGTGGTCCAGTAGCACCCTGAACACCTTGAAATCCTTGAAAACCTTGTGGTCCAGTTGGCCCGGTGGAACCTTGAACACCTTGTGGTCCTGTAGAACCTTGAACACCTTGTGCACCAATGACACCTTGATAACCTTGACTGCCCTGTGGTCCTGTATTGCCTTGTACACCCTGAAAACCTTGTGCACCTTGTGCACCAATTGCACCTTGTACACCTTGATTGCCCTGAGGTCCAGTAGTACCTTGTGGTCCAGTGGAACCTGTGGCACCTTGAGCACCAATTGCACCTTGTACGCCTTGATTGCCCTGAGGTCCAGTAGATCCTTGAACGCCTTGATATCCTTGGGGACCCTGTGCACCAATTGCACCTTGTACGCCTTGATTGCCCTGAGGTCCAGTAGCACCCTGAATACCTTGAGAACCCTGAACACCAGTTAAACCTTGATTACCCTGTGGTCCTGTAGGTCCGATATCACCTTGTACACCTTGATTACCCTGAGGTCCTTGAGCACCGATTGCACCCTGTACACCCTGACTGCCCTGAGGTCCAGTGGATCCTTGAACGCCTTGATATCCTTGAGGTCCCTGTGCACCAGTAGCACCCATAAAACCAATAGTTACAGATTTTGTGGTGGTACAAGCCGCTACGGTGACACCGTTTGCTCCAGAAATACTTAACGTATCGTTTGGTGTGGTTGCTATTACTAGAGTGCCGTTTGCATTGGCAGTTGAAAAAGATGGCCCATTATTTGCGCCATAAAAATAAGAAATGTTGCCTTGACTATTTACATAATACAACTTATCGTCGGCAAAGTTAATCGCCAACTCACCATTGGCTAGTGAATTCGGTTTAACTCCTGTCGTTCCGGATTTGCGTACTTGAATTGTTGTATTTGCAATAGCCATTGTTTAAAATGTTCCGCCGTCTTTTATTAATGATTCAATTGATGTAATTTCCTCTAAAGGTTTATTATTTAACACACCAATTTTTTTGCGTTTTGCCACAGGAGGTGATTGCAATTCTTCAAGTTTCTTTGTTAACGATTCAATCTCAAGGTCTTTTTTGGCAACCAATTTTTGACTCTCAATCAGTTGATTTCTGAATGTTTCCAAATGATCTAATTTTTGTTTTGTAGTTTCGATTGCATTTTTTTCATTCAAAATGCTATTATATTTTTCACTTATTTCTTGTATTTGTGATCTTAAACTTTCGTTTTCCGCATTCAATTCACCAATCAGTTCATCCACAAAATTTGCATTTGCCTGTAGATTGACATTACGAAGAATACTTTCAGTTAATGTAGAATTTACAACCTCAACATAATGTTTCATAAAACGTTCATTATTCATTTCAAACTCCTATTAATCAATTATATAGTCTACGTTAGAAAGTGCCTCCGTCAAGAGCAGAAGTCCAAACTGGAACACCAGAGTTTGTTACAGTTAGAATTTGGTTAGACCATGTTTGATCTGATGAACCTGCGGCGGCCGTAACCTGCATTGCACCTGAACCGTTACCGTATGTGATACCGTTTGTTGTGAATGACGATACGCCTGTACCACCTTGGCCAACTGTCAGTCCAGAAATCGCAGAGTATGTCAGCGCAGTTGTTCTACCGTATGCATCTACAGTTACGGATGTTACTGTGCTGTTTGATGCACCAGTGCCTGTTGCAGTGAATGAACTATTAGCAAGAGAACTTAGTGCACCTGTGCCGTTACCAATTAGTAGACCACCAGCAGAGAAGAATGCACCACCAGTACCACCGTAAGGTACAGTCAACGCTTGGCTAGTAGAAATAAAACCGTTAGCGTCAATCTTCAACGCATCGGTTGTTCCATTACTGACAACAAAATGCAATGCATTTGCAGAGGTTGTACCAAGTACAAGGTCTGTTCCGTCAGCATACAAGTAAACGTTGTTTGCTCCGTTGAATGCACCAACACCAGAGAAGTTTGGTCCATTCATACCGAAGTCACCATACCAATGGTTGTCGGTTGAAATGCCGTTAGAAACAATAAAGTCTACAGATGCTTGTGTTCCTGTGTTGGAGTTTTGTAGAACAACTTGTGAGAAACTGTTTGCATCAGTTTGTAACTTACTAAACGCCTGTGAAGCAGAATAGGTTAATGTACCAATGTTATACTGTGTAGCGTTTGCAACACCAAGGTTAGGTGTAATGAACGTTGGTGTGTTGTTAAATACAACAGAACCTGAACCAGTTTCGTCAGTCAACAGCGATGCAAAGTTTGCACTTGATGGTGTGGCCAAGAATGTATTGGCACCAGTTGCCATACCAGTCACGTTAGCCAATGTATAACCAGTAGCAAGTGACAAATCTGCAATCAGAGAACCCTTAGACAGTCCGGAATAGTTAACGGTGTTTGCTGTTGGGTCTGTAGCCAAGTTCTTGAACAGATAGAAGTTACCTGCTGAAGTGCCACCAGAACCTTCACGAATCAAACCATGATATGCAATGGAAGCACCTGTGTTAGATTGGCCATAGAAACCAATATCAACTATGTCATTGACGATGTTGTTTGCTGCCAGCTTAATCAAGGAGTCGTTTGTTTGAACAACTGCGGTATTTACAAACGTTGTTGCACCTGAAACGATCAAGTTACCAGCAACTGTCAGGTCTGTGGAAATAGTTTGCTGACCTGCACTTGATGTATTTGAACGTAAAACTGTAGAATCTGTACCAAAAGTTATTGTGTTTGCTGAAACTGTAGTAGTAACACCACCACCTTTTTGGAAATAAAATGTGGATCCAGCATTGATTGTGTTACTATTTGTGGTATCCGAAATGCTGAATGATGTTGAAATCGCTGAAGTGCTAATAGAAGTAACACGACCGTTAGCAGAAATACCAATCACAGGAATTGCTGTTGTAGAACCGTATGTACCAGCAGATAAACCTGCAACAGAATTTAAAGATGCATTTAATGCTACAGGGTGCTGGCCATCAAACACAACTGCTGATGCCGCAATATCACCACCTGAAATAGAGAAGTTTTGTGGATTTAATAGGTAACTTGCGGTGTTTGCATTACCTATAATTGTACCTACAATATTTGCAAAAATGTAATTGAATGATGAGTTTCCTGTCGCATCTCTCTTAACAAGAGTACCACCGGTTGCATTGTTTGTTGCGGCATCAACTGTGCTGGTGTAATATTGACCACCAATGTTGATTGTTCCGTTACCTGCAACTGTACCAAAATATAATGTGTTGGAAACGTATGAGTATGCGATTTCACCTGCTTTTAAGGTGCCTGGATTAGTCGTTACGCTCGAACGCTTAATCAGAATACTGGTATTCGAAATGGCCATTTAGATGTCCTCTTATTATTATACTTCTATTTATTAAAATGTGCCTGCATCAATCACTGCCACATTACCATAAATTTGACCATCCACTGTTAAATTTCCTGTTATTTCACCACCAGTTATTTGTATTGAAGTGTTTGCGTGAGCATATGCTGAATTTGCCTGCATATACGCTGAATTTGCCTGAGTAAAAGCTGCTTGGGCTGCCGCATCCGAATTAGATGCACCTTGGAAAACAGTGGCCGCCGCAACTCTTTGTTGAGTTACGGTCGGTATTAACGCACTTATTTTTGGTCCACTTGAAACTTTTACGTTTATTGCCATTTTTCACCTTATCTGGTTGTATTTGGTGAAACGTAAATTTGTCCTTCAAGCACCCGAGTTTTTTTGTTGTGTATGTTATCTGAAACAACCACATCATATACTAGCTTGCCAACACTGTTTGGAACAACGTTGGATGTAACCGCCGAGTTGGCTGATAGTGTCACTACACCATTGGCTGAATCGGTGATTGTGGATGTAAATAATATTGCCACGTTTGAAGTGATATAGGAAATCCTAGCCTGTGAGGAAACTGAAAAGTTTGCAAGGTTATACGAATTTCCATAATCATCAGTCAAAGTTAACTGTTCGGTGAAATCCGTACCCTTATCCATGTAGATGTCTTGATAAGCAGCCATTATTGACCTTTCTTAAGTTCATCAATCTCCAACTTCAACTCTTTAACTGCTTCAATCAAGATAGCTGAAATTTGTTCATAACGAACTGCCTTGCTAACTTCTCCAGTTTCTAAATCTTTAAACTCGTAGACAAGTTCTGGTGCAACTTTTTCAAGTTCTTGAGCAATAACACCAATCATTTTAACATCTGGTTTTTTCTTGTAGTTAAATGTATAACCATTCAACTGTTCAATCATATCGAGTGCATTTGGAATTCTTTTAATATTTTCTTTTAAGTTAATATCAGAAGGTGATCCAAATGCAGTAACATCACCAAGGAACGTAGCACCTCCTGTATTGAAAGATGCAAAGGCTTGTGTTCCATAATTCAAAACAAAATTATTGTATGAAGAAGATATTATTGTTCCGGCAGCAACTGATGCTGGCTGGATTGTTGTGGTTCCGGCCGCAGGGCCATACAAGAACAACACTCCAGTGTTTGGTGCCTGATTTGAATACCCTTGTGTGCCCAAATACAAAGCACCGTTTGCAACTAAAGGACCATTTGTAGTTAATGTACCAGATGCTTGAGCACCTTGTACACCAACACCTAAAGCTGTCACATAAGAGTATGCTCCTGATGTAAAGCCCTGTGGACCTTGTGGTCCAGTAGCACCTTGTGAACCAACGGCACCTTGAACACCTTGTGGTCCAGTTGCACCTTGAGTACCTTGAAGACCTTGTGGTCCTGTAGCACCTTGGAATCCGGTTGCTCCTTGTGCACCAGTAGCACCTTGTGAACCAACGGCACCTTGAACACCTTGAGATCCTTGGAAACCTGTTGCGCCTTGAACGCCTGCCGCTCCTTGAACACCTTGAGCGCCTTGTGGACCTTGTGCACCACCAGGACCAGCGTATGCTTGAACACCAATGACACGACCAAAGGAGTCAATATTAATTTGTGGAATCGATAATGGACCACCAACCCAACCGGTTGTCACAGAGGGGTTCGTCAATGAAGCAATCGAAGTACCGTTGTAATAGGTTATAGTGTTATTTGTAAATGTGGAACTGTTTGTACCACCAGATGCAATACCAATTGCTTGCGATGCGGTAATAGAACCGGCCGCAATGTTTGCTGACAATGTTGCGTAGTTTGCTGGTGCAATTGTTCCAATGCTATTACTTGTTGGATTGCTTGACAAGCCCTGGAACAAATAATAATTACCAGCAGATTTTCTTGCAAGACCGGAATATTTTGTTCCTGAGCTTACATATTGTCCATAGAAACCAATGTCAACAGAATCAGACAGGTTATTTGCGGCCAATTCAATCAATGAATCTACAGTTTGATATGTTGATACGTTGATGTAAGATGATGTTCCATTAACAAATAAGTTTCCTGTTATGCCAACGTCACCAGAAATTGTTCCACCAGTTGTATAGAATGTATTCCATGCATTTGCTTGTGTGAACGCCGCATTGGCAAATGTTGCTGTGGTATTCTGTGCGTTATAGGATGCTTGCGCTAATGTTTGTGCCGCAGTTATTGCTGTGTTCTGTGTATTATCAACACCTTGGATTGTTGTAATATTGCTAGTATGTGTGTTTGCTAATGTGTATACAGCATTTGCAAATATAGCAGTTGTGTTCTGTGCGTTATAAGATGCTTGTGCTAATGCGTTTGCTGTCTTAACTGCTGTTGCAGAAGCAACTGTTGTACTACTTGTTGTTGTTACAGAATCGGATAAGTCATTTGACCATAACAGATTATAATAGTTACCAACATAAGAGTTTGCTGTTGCATCCCAACGACCATTGGTTTCATTCCAACGAATATAGGAGTTTGCCGCTGTGCCACTTGCAAGGTTGTTTAGTGTTCTAAATGCACCAAACTGAGCGGTTTGACCTGAAACTAAAGGTGTACCAGCACTCAGTGTGAATGTTGGTGTGTTATAGATTGTAGTGCCGTTGATCGTGAAATTACCTAAAACACTTAAGCCACCAGAACCAACTGATAGGTTATAAATGTTTGCACTTGATGTGCTATTCTGCATGTTTAGGTAATAAGGAACATTCAATGTTCCTGATGTTGTCATGTATATGTTTCCTGCAACACCAATATCTTTAGTGTTTGCTTGACCATTTAATGTTGTTGTACCAGAAACAGTGATTGCAGAGATTGTTTGTGAACCAGTTACAATATTATTTGCTAAAATGAAAGCACTATTTGCAAAAGATTGTGCAGAAGAAATGTTGGTGTTTTGAGTTGCATCAACACCTTGAGTTGTCACTGTGTTAGATGATGCGCTATTGGCCACAACAAACGATGCATTTGCAAAACCAGCAGTAATGTTTTGTGATGCATATGATGCATTAGCTGTTGTATATGCCGAATTGGCAAAAATTGCTGTTGTATTTTGAGCGGTATAAGCCGCATTTGCAAAACCAGCAGTAATGTTTTGTGATGCATATGATGCAACTGCATAAGGTGTAATGTTTATACCACCAATAGTAGCACCAGTGTTGACTGTGATTGAGTTGTTAAAGTTTCCTGAACCTGTCACATAAGCATTACCTCCAATACCCAAATCGTTGGTTGTATTGGCTTGACCTGTTAATGTTGTTTTACCTGAAACATAAGCATTACCAGCAACACCCAAGTCTGCACCAGTGTTGGCTTGACCTGTTAATGTTGTTTTACCTGAAACATAAGCATTACCACCAATACCTATGTCTGCTACTGTGTTGGCTTTACCTGTCATCGTGGTTGTGCCAGTAATGACTTCGTTACCTGTTACGTAAATATTACCACCAACACCTAAGTCTGCACCAGTGTTAGCTTGTCCTGTCAATACAGATTTACCTGAAACTGCTAAACTTGCTGAGGTAACTGCGCTGTTTGCAATCAAATTGCCTGAATAAGTGTTAGCAACAACACTCAAAGATGCTGTGTTAATTGCTGTATTAGATTGTAGATAGTTTACAGTGGTTTTACCGTATACGTTTACCGTGTTTTGTGCAACAATATTACCTGTGACCGTTGTATCAAGAGAAATTGCTACGTTACCTTGTAATGTAGAATCTTTTGTTACTGTGAGTGTGTTTGATAGAACTGTTGGGCCATAAACAGACAGATTGCTTTGTAGGTTTGCGTAACCTGTCACGGTAACGGTGTTTGTAACGTTTACATTACCAGCAACACTTAAGTAGCCACCCATAACTGTGTTGTTGGATACTTGTAAACTGATGCCGGTATTTGTAGCATACAATTTACCGTTAGCAAACATCACGCCAGATGCCGCCAAACTTTGTGTTGTGTTTGTTAGATATACTTGGCCACCAACTGTCAAGTTATTATCAATGGATGCAGAAGAACTTGTACCAGTAACTTGTAATTGACCCTGAATAATAGCGTTGTTACCAACTTGTAAACTTGTTGGACCACCATTCAAAATAAGTTGACCTGAATCTTTTGTCCAGTTAGTTTTACCAATGCTATTGATTTCATTGGATCCTGCGTTTGTCGCAACAACCCAGTCACCAAAGGTGTTAGCATAACCTAAAATTGGAACTGTATTTGCCATTATTCTTTACCTATAAGTTGTTTCAGTAGAACTTTTATCTCACTGACATCCGATTTAATGCCATCGATTTCCGACCTTATCTTATTTATTTCTTCTTTTTGGCCTTTAATCACACGAAGTTTAGCATAATATTCATTTTTTTCAGTATTGTCCACAGGCATAATAGCCATAGTTTGGACATCTCGTACATAATTTGTGCCAGTAACTCTAACCAAAGACATATTAGATTCCTGTTCCTGGTGGTAGAGCCAACGCACGAATATCAGTCAAGAAAGGAACAGTCGTGTTATCGTTTGTAGCCAACACAACTTTAATGGCAAATTGAATGAAAGAAGTATATGTTTGTCCGTTTGTACTCAAATAACTAATATTGTTATTTGCTACTCCGCTTGTGTATACACCAGGCGCACATTCATATTCTAAAAGATTTGTTCTAGAGGTCGAATAATTATTTAGTCCGCCATTTAAAGTGGTCATCAACTGCCAGTTACCATACTCAAATGGTTGTGTATCTTGTGCAGAAAGAATCTTATAGTAGACGTAAACGTTTGTTCCTAATGGTCGATATGCAGTAAAGAATACACGCAAATCACCAGAATCATTACCTGGAGATAGAACAACTTTCTTAGTGAAATATTTTGCTACTGCGTTACCGCCTCTTGGTGACGTTTCACCAGTAACAGTAATAATAGCCTGAGCACCATTTGAGCCTGTAACAGTTACGGTTGGTGTAGTCAAATAACCAGAACCTGGATTTGTAACGTATACGGAAGTAATAGCTCCAGAGCCGTTTGCTGTTATACCCAACGTTGCAGTATTTGTACCAACATCAGGTGCGGAAACAGTGACGTTTGAAGAACTTAAGCTAGGATAACTAAGGCCACCACTGATTAGAGAGATGGTGTTGTTGCTAATCCCCATGTTATTAATTTGGTAGCGGATTGAATACAACGAAACACCATCATCCGAAATGATTGGAGATACATTAGGATCACTTGTAGACATCGTAGCATACAAAGCAAACGAATTGCTAGATGCTTTCAATAGTGCACGTTCTCCTTGTCCATCACTTAGGTAAACGTGATCTGGTGTTGGGCTTCCTAATCTACCTGGAGTTATAGCAGTCTCTGTTGTTGGATTATAACCATTCAATAATGTTGCTTTGTATGTGTAGTTGATTTGTGTTCCGGCAGGAGAAAAGTCTGTTGTCGTTACGTTCAACGCATCAACTCTAGCATTTCTACCAAAGTTACCGGTCACTTGTGATACACTATTTGCATCTTGTTTGAAAAGAATATCTTGTGTTCCAAGTTTTCTGAACGGTAAATTATTAGGAACAACAAATGGAACTTTTGCAGTACCTGTTGTAAATACACAACGATCAATAACAAACATCAGGTCTTTAGTCTGGTCTGCTGTCCAAGTGATACCGTTTTGTGATTCGAACAATGAACCAACATATGGTGCAGTACCAATTTTTGTTGGTGTTGATGGGTTTGGATCTGTCGGTAGTGCTTTTGCTGAAGAAGGAATTGCAATTTGGTTTTGTTGAGCCAAATATAGATTGTAATCTGGTGAACTAGACTTTATAACAAGAGCATATAGAACACCAGATTGTACATAAACAGGTGCTTCAAATTGAAATTCTGTGTATGTGTTTGAATCCAAATAATGTGGTGTAGTGTTTGCATTAACCTGACTTGGCAATAAAGTCACAGTCGAATAATTCAATGCTGTTCCGCCTGGATAACCATTCACCGTTGGAATAATAGAGACTGTTACTGTTGCGTTTGTTGTAGGTTTGCTTTGGAAAAATAACTTAACAGAATTTAAGAACAGACCATTAGGATAATTATCTTTAGAAACAATAAATGTTTGTGCAACGGGGTCCCAAGGAGACTTTGTTACGACTGTACTTGAATAAGACTGTTGATTTACTTGTGTAAAATTCTGAGCGGCAGAATCAACGGATGGAGAAAAGTCCAACTTCTGTGAAGTTGTGGATAAGCCAGATGCAGTGAATGTACCTTCAGCAAAAGTTGTTGCAGTTGTAGGATCAGTTGGTACTGTTCTATTGTCAATACGAAACACTCTAGAACCAGTTTGGAATGTGGTTGATGGCACATTAAAGATGGCAACATAGTTACCACCTTCATCCGTAGTTGGTCTCGAAAGTTTCTGGCCAGATTGAACTGCGCTGTCCAGTTTAGTTAAAGTTCCGCTGATTGTATAAGTTGAACTAATGTCACCACCAACAAACGAGTTTGTCCCCAAAGACAAATTTACTGGAGCATCCAATGTAACAAGTTTTGTTACAGGATCATAAGCGGTTACGTTTGCTGTGTATGTATATGTGGCTACTTTTGTGATTGTTGACATTTATTTTCCAATAATTTTAACTATTTATTAAGCGCCGCCAGTATCTGTCCATGGCTGCC
>Ga0214165_1001665_pt1 | contig 11583 bp, 14 predicted proteins | sample TroBogypolimnion_34_FD_153004 | JGI IMG/M metagenome (GOLD analysis project Ga0214165, IMG submission 153004) | Freshwater microbial communities from Trout Bog Lake, WI - Practice 03JUN2009 hypolimnion v3 | ecosystem: Environmental > Aquatic > Freshwater > Lake > Hypolimnion/Profundal zone ... | reverse complement strand
TAAATCTGCGTGCTTTTTATATTCATCGGTTAATGCTTTTGCAGAATTTAGTTTTGAAGCATTGGCATTAAGAATTTCACGGTTTGCATTGTTGGTTTGTTCTTGTGAGCCTGTACCGTTACCAGCCTTGGGGTTTAAAAGATTTTCAGAAAACTTGGCATCTGCTTCAACCATGGCTTTGATCTTGTCATCGTATTGTTTATAGGTATCAACAATCGCGCCAAAGTTTCCGGTCAATACATTTTTTAATTCGGTTCCGGCAAGTTTTAGCGTATCGACCAACCCCACAACTACCGTGGTGGTATAGCGAAATAACACACCAAGAACATTGATAACATCAGTAATAAAACCAATAAAACCGCCTTCTTCTTTTGTGGTATCGCTAAAGGCTTTTGCCAAAGCTGCCATAGTCGGTATAAATGCTTGAGTAAATGCCAAAGACACCATGCGGCCACTAGCTTCTAGTTGAAGGTGTAATGCGTGGGCTTGATTAATGGATTCGCTATATTGGTCAAATTTTCCTTTGACTTCATCAAGAGTTTCAGCCAAACCTTGAATATCAACACCACGTATAGATTTCCCAAGCACTTGAAACGCTAAACCGTTACGGGTAGCGGCATCGTTTATTTTTCCTAACCCATCAATGGTTTTTGCAAATAAATCTTGAGAAGATAAGTTTTTTAAGTCATTAAGCGACACACCGACGCGGGCAAATGCTTCCTGTGCCTTTGCACTGCCTAATGCAGCGGTTTCAACCTTTTGGGTAAAACCAGAATAAATTTGGCTGGTTTGCTCTGCTGACCCGCCGTTTTCTTCCAGGGCTTTTGATAACTCCAACACTGAAGCGGTTGTAACGTCATTGGCTTTGGCCGTTTTAACAATAGTATCGGCATATTCCATTGCTTTGGCTGTCAATTCTGTAAAACCGGCAATGGTTCCAAACTCCAAAAGTTTATCTTTGAAGTTGTCCATCATTTTGTTGACTGACTCTAGGTTTTTTTGAAACTCGGTTGTATCGAGTCCCATTACAACGCCAAGTCTAGCAATATTTTGTGCCATTATTTATTCCCAAAAAACTCTTTTGGTGCTCCTGGATTCATTAAAGCAAAAGCGATTAATTTGTCATTAATATCTTGTTTTTTCGCCTCATCAGAAATTGGAGGATAAATATACTCATATACTGACGGAATAATATCTTTTAATTTATACGCTGGTGCATTTTCACTTCTTAAGTAATTATAAACTCCAGCGGTTAAATTACCTAAAGTTTCTATTATCCCAAAATTGCCTATTAATCCATCGTGATATAAAACACATATATCATTAAATATTTCTTCATTTACTGCGTCTGGGTCTGTTCCGTGGGCCGTCAAATAGGCTTTTACTTGCCTTCGGACAGACCGAATTACTTTCCCTTAGTGGCCTTATATGCTGGTGAAATAACATTATTAATTTCTTCAATGACTTGTATTTGCACTGGAAATGGAAATAAATCTTCTATCATTGAATAATTAATGGTGTTCATATCAAAACCAATTTCTTCTGGCACAATTAATTTGAATAATTCAACAATGCGATTTTCAGTAATAACTTTATTTTTGGCTGTTTCTTTTAATGATGTGCCTTTTAAAATAATGTCATTATCTGTATATTTAATATCATTTTCTTTTTCAAATTCAGAGCGATTATTTAAAAATTCTTTTGCCAAATTTTGATAATATGATTCTGCTTTTTCAGGATTAACCAATTTAACGCGCTCTAACATTGCTTCATATTCAGCGGTCAATGGTATTTTTACTTTAAAGGTATGGCCACCCAATTCAAATGAACGAACGCGAATTGCATCCTTATTTTCAATAAATTGTTTACCTAAAGCATTTGCAAATTGATTCATGTCATGTCCTTAACTGTGTTTTGATTTGTAATTTTCTAAAGCGGAGCCTAAAGAGTCACCTAATAAGTTGGTTACTTGATCTGAAGATGATTCAAGCCCTGGGCGCAAAAATGGATGCGCTGCCATCTTTGCTGTACCAAATTCATTAGCCATCGCTCTGGCATCGCTGGTAATACCGATGGTTTGCAACTGCCATGATTTACCATTCTTTTTTGTCAAAGTAATTGGGTTGCGTTGATTAACGTATCTCGTTTTTGCTAAAACATTGCCGGGGGCTGTTGTAACGGTCGCTATGGCAATGTCAGAATCGTTGACATAGATAGAACGCTTATCTCGTCCGGTGGGCGCTCTGGCCTCTATACGCAATGAGGCGGCCAATGCACCAGTATCTATTGGCACTAATGCTTTAGATTTTTCCAAAGCGGGCTGCATGGCCAATTTCATGCCTTTATTGATAATCTGTTTTGAGTCTTTTACGCTGAAATCTTCTTTAATTTCATTTACTAGATCAGTAAATTCTTGAAATCCCTCAAAAGAAATTTTTACTGCATCAGCCATGTTCACTACCCTTGATGATCTTTTGGTAAATCGCATTGTTTAATTTCACAACGTAATCCACAATTTCATCAGGTGTTAGTTTGTCGCCATGTCTTACAGCCATTTCATACGCGACATTAATGCCGACAATACGTTGCTGGGTATAGCCAAACCAGTTCTTTTGACCTGAACCGGATTGGCTAATTAAAAAACTTAATAAATCATTGCTGTTCTGTATCTGCATTGGGTTTTATAGTTTCTTTTTGTGTAGTAAATGGGTTGTATTTTTGTAATGCAAGTAATGCAACGTGCTCAACTGAACCAAAAGTTACTTTTTCCAAAGCATCAGCAACTTCTTTGGCATCAACTACCAACCTAGACGCAACCGCGTCCAGGCTTTGATAGGTAGAAACCAATTCTTCAATTGCTTGATCTAGGATCATGTGTTGTTGCTCCAACCGTATTGGTTGCCGCGCGGGTGTATTGAAAATGTGCATTTCGCTTCAGCGTTGGGAGCCATATCAATATGAAATTCACTTACACGTCCATTGAAGGCGTAATAAATTGTGTTTGTGCCATCAGACGCACTAATAACAAATGTACGGTCAACCGTACCGTTATACGCATCACCGCGCATCAATAACAAATTAGGATCGCTTGGATTCCATGCCGCTGTAATCGTCATTGAAGTTGGTTTTGATTGTGTTGGGATGATGTCGGATTGACGTGATCCAGCCACAGCAAAAGTAGCTGATGCGTCGTCCTGACCAAACGCAGGGATTGATTCAACAGGTAACAAGTTACCTGATACGGCAATGGTTGAAACGCTTGCATAGGTCGATAAATTCGCAACAGTTAAAGCGGTTGGGGTCGCACTTGGTTGGCAATATAGGGTTGCACTAAAACCAGGTAAAACTTTATTTGGCAATGCCATGTCTATTCCTTTAAAAAGATTAAAAAATCGTTAATGTGTTGTGCATTTCTCAACGCTTTAAATAAAGAAATATTTAAAATCAGCATTGAAATGCGTCAAAACATTATTTTTTGTCTTATTAAGTCGGAATATCCAACGTACAATCTAATATTATGTGATTCAAACCTACGCTATTATCGTAAGTGTTGTAAAGCCATACTACATCGGCTTTGGCAATATTAAATCCATTAACACCACCAAATTGACCGCTATAACCATGTAATGATTGTAATATTAAATTACTAATATTAAAAGCATCATTCATTTGTTGTGCAAATATATTAATCTGAATAATTGGTCTATCAATACCTTTAACATTTTGATAAACCCCGGTATAAACCGGTTGATGAATATTGCGTAATTGCCAAGTAATAAATTGGCCTTCTGTTGCAAAATTACGGTTAAAGTTAGCATAAACTGGCACAGGCGCAACAATTCCTGAAAGTTGGTTTTGAACCGCTTGTGCATATACTGATGGGCTATTTTGGCTCATACTGGTGTAATTGGGTCGTTACGATACGCCAAAAAGGTAATGGTCATGCGGTCATTAGATTCAATAGCATCAGTTATGCGCCAATCTTGACCACGATAATTAATTGCATAAAGATTTTGATTTAACCCAATTAATTTTGTATTTGGTGTGTAATTTAAAATAAACCTTACTAAATCGGTATAAACCCGTTCGTCTTTGGTAATGCTTAAACCATTTTTTACGTCTTGAACGGTTGCTCTGGTTGAATACCATTTTGTCAGTGTGGTTGTATATTGCCCAAAAGCATCTACACCATTCACCACATTATTAATATCTAGGTTTTCATACCGTGCGATTCCCATTTACATCACCAGTGGTTTATAAGGGCGTAATAATGTATCAACGCCAAATGGAATATCAGCTAAACGCGTACCCGTGGTGTTGCTGCGATTATTATAAAAATGCGTCAACAATAACAATCCCGCTTGTTTAATTACGGGGTATTGCGCCAATGGACTTGCGTTGGTGGCGTATTCCACAACCACTGGGTTTGTCATTACATTGTTTACCTCAGACGGAATACCGTTGACGATCAACTTATTTCCGGTGGGATCGTAAAAGTAATTTGATGAAGTTAATTTTACAAACACAGGGGGCGTATCTGTATTCCAATACCCTACGCTATTGATGGTGATGCCAGCCTGTGTGCCGCTGTTTTGCGTGACTTCAGGCAAATCTAAACAAGCATTTGTACCCATGCTGGTAATTGAGCCGTAAAACACACGGTACGACACGGGAAAAATACTCATCCCCAAATAGTCTTCAATAGCCATACGAGTGGCCAATTCTAAGACTTGTAAATAATTGTCTTGGCTTTGGTCGTCGAATAGATTTAACTGGTTAGTAATGTCGTCTAGCGTGAGCCATTCGGTTTGAATATCGCGCGCAATCTGTTCAACTTTTTCATAGCTGTACGGATTACGCACGGTACCCAAATATGGCCCTACTGTTGTATTGTCAACAGACATGATTTACCTTAGTAAGTTAAACGAACACCAGCAAATACATCACGGATTGTTGAGCAAACACGCTTTTCAGCAAAAATATTAATAAATCCTGGTTGGGATTGGTCAAGTCGCTGAATAGATACAACTGGATGATCGACAATCGTTAAAAAACGATCCCAAGCAGCCAAATAAATCGGGAATTTACCAGAACCCACTTGATCCATGTAAGGGTTAGGGATTACGGGATGGCCAAATATATAGCCAACGGAATAACCCTCTTTTTCACCAATGTCTAAAAATATTGGAAGATTGGTTGTATCTTTTAATTCACGCAACGCCAAAATGGTGTTTGGGTGCATATGCCAAGCCATTGATGGATCATTCCAATATTGCGATGGCAATGTAGAGGCCAACGAAACAATGTCGTTATAGGCAATAGAACTTGTCCCCTGGGTCACTGTAGCGACCGTGTGGATGCCGTTTGTAATTGCAGCACCATTTGTACCAAATGCCGCAGTTGAGCCGCTAGGGTAGCTATTTAAGCCGCGTAAACCGTATGTCCCGCCTGTGCTTGTAGTTGTCGTGCTAGATTGGTCATTGTTGCTAATCATTGATTGTGCTTCAATGGTTGAAAATTCTAGCAATAAATCCGAAACAATGGTGGCATCAAGGTTTTCAATATCGCTTAATACTGCTGTGCGAATAGGCAATACCGCGTTCACATCACGCACGGGTAACTGCCAAAAAGTTGTGGCCGTTCCTGGGGTGCCGTTATCTACTTGAGCAGAATATCCCCATGGGTTTGTTGAGTTTGTAGCATTACCAGTTTTCACTACAAAGGCTTGATCCGAACCAATGGTAGTGATTTGTCTTGCACCAACACGCAATGGGTTGGCATAACGCAAAGACGCAAACGAATCGTCAAATATCGTACGGCCACCAGTTGAATTAAAAGTTGCCGCCTCCTTCAAATCAACGCTTGCTTTGCCATCGCGTAATGCGGTTTTAATTGATTCAAGAATAAGATTATTCGTTTGCATATTTTTTCCAAAACAAAATTAAGAAAAGCGGGGGGCTTGTGACCCCCCTGCTTTATTAGGTGCCAGTACCTGTAGAACGGTAACGAACGATGGCAAAAGGATCAACAACAGAAGTTGCTAAACGCTTTTCACCAAAATAAGTGATGTAACCTGGCAATGTTTGGTCATAGCGACGTAGCACCATGTTTAAACGATCAACAATTGCGTGACCTTTAGACCAATCACCAAAATACATTGGGAAATAGCTAGTTGTGCCAGCAGAACCCGTAGTTGTTTGTGAAGGTGTGGATAAGTATTTATTTACAACAACGTCAAAGCCAAGCAATTGACCAACAATACCGTCGTTGCGTGCCAAACCGTCAACGTAGATTGGGCGACCTTGTGAGTCAACCAAACCGCGAATGGCTTGCAATAAAATTGGGCTAATCACAAAACGTGCTGATTCTGTCCAATATTGTTGTGGCAAGCTGTACACAAAGTTCACAACGTCTTTATAAGTGATGTTGTTTGCGCCAACAGTGTTTGCGTTGGTTGTTAATTGGTCATAAGTTGCAATGCTATGCAAACCAGTTGTAGAGCCTGTACCGGATGTGCCATAAGCCGCTGTTGATACTGTGCCACCAGTGTAAGAACTGTTTGAACCAGGGTATTGGTTTAAGCCACGCAAACCGTTAGAACCACCATAACCAGTGTCAGAACCTTGGTCATTGTTAAGGATCATTGATTGCGCTTCTGCTTGGCTAAATTCAGCCAGCATATCGCTTACAACATTACCATCTAAACCGTCGATGTCATCAAGTGAAGCTGTACGGATTGGAAATTGCACGTTTAAATCTTGCAAAGGCAATTGCCAGATATTCATAGCTTCTGTTGTTGCTGAACCGTTGTTTTGAATACCATAACCCCAAGCTGCACCAGCATTGCCAACTTTTGCGCGGAATTGATAAGCGGCGCCAGCAGTTGCAATAGAGCGAGATACTCCGCGCATTGGATTGGCCAAACGCAAAGATACAAACACTGGATCGTAAGCGGTAACACCACCAATGCCAGCGCCAGAACCTGTTAATGCAGACGCTTCTTTCAAATACATATCGTATTGGGCTTCATCTTCAAACAATTTGATTTCTTTTTCTACGCGGTTTGAACCTTTGTAGAAATCACGCAACTGTTCTTTAACCATGCGATTTACACCTTCGCGAATGGTTTTCGCTGGTTTAATTAGTGCTGGTGCTTGCACTTCTGACAAACGGGCTTCTAAAGTAGCCATTTTTTCAGCCATATCGTTCTTTACAGCTTCTACAGACGCTGCAACTTCGATTTTTACTTCTTCAATCTTTGCAACTTGCGCGGATTCGATAGCGTCTAATTTTTCAATGATCTTTTCAGACATGATAATAATTCCTTATTTGATTCGTTTAGATAGTGCCTTTAACAAGTCTCTTTCCTCTAGGGCTTTAAGAATTGCATCGGCTTCATTGACCACCGCTTCAGATTCACTCTTGGCTGGGGCTACCTCAGCGACTACTTTGGCAACGTCACGTTGCTCTAATAGTTTTTTGAGGACTGAAGATGCGGTGGTCGCATCTTTTCGTTTTAGCCCTGCATCACGCAAAGCCTGTTCGATATGGCGCGGATTGGGTTTACCTTCAGCATCAAAGTATTCCAATTGCGAAATTTGTGCGCTTTGGTTGTTGGGGTACATCACAACAGACACTTCACGCAAACCACCTTTGGTGATTTGAAAATAAGCCTCATCGCCGTCGTCATCAGGCTCTAAATCATTGCCATCAGCATCGACCATTTTGGCTTCATCGGCATAAGCGCCGACAGATACACCGCCAAATAAATTAGGCGACGCTTTTAAGACGTTATAAAGATCAGAACCACCAGTTGTTTCCATAAACAACTTGCCGGCCGCTGTCATGCCTTCATCATCAAAACTAAATTCGTCCCATTGGCCAACAGGCATCCCGTTGTCGTTATGGTTTAAAAACATAGGCAAAGGTTTGCCAGAATTTGCGAATTCGTCAGCCCATTGAGAAAATCCCATCGGTTGATAGTTGAATTTACGCCCATCAGCACCTTCACGCGCTCCCCAAGTAGTTACGCGTGCTTCAATCTTGCCGCTTGGGTTTACGCCCTCGTCCGCGCTTTGTGGGCTGAGTTTGGCTTCGCAAATCAGAGTCAGATTCTTCATTAATTACCCCGTTATTAATCGCTTGATTATTGTCTTTTATTTTTAAGGGCTTATTATTTAATGGAAGTTTAACATTATCAGGCTTTATTTGATTAACTAAAACGCTGATTATTTTTTGTAATTTTCGCATTATTTCCCAATATTCATTTTGCGAGTTTGGCTACCGCCTCCACCGCCAGTATCTTGAGGGCTGCTTCCCGGCACAACTTTGGTTGGTTCTGGTTGCGCGCCTGGTATTTTTCCAGAAGATGAGGGCGATATTGAACCATTAGAACTTGGCGCGCTAACTAAGACATCACCGCCCTCGATATTAGCCATACCTAAATATTCACGCGCTTCATTTGCCGTCATAATCCCGCCGGTATATCCCGCAGCCGCAAAATTCATTTGGTCAAGGGGGGCACCCTTTAGAAAATCATTGGTATCAAAATGAATGGATAGGTTTGGATAGCCTTTTAATAAATGCTGTTTTAATTTTTGTTCAATGTTCATCAACATTGGGGACATAGTGGATTTGTAGAATTCATCCATTTGCGTCTGGGTATTGTTGTACTTTTGATCCTGAATACCCATCATGGCCGGTGGCACACCAAACAAACCGCAAATACGCTTCATGGTTTGCTCTTTGAGTTTGGCGCAATCGGCATCTTGCAAAGTCAGCATTTTGACGGGGTTATACGTCATGCCCTGATCTAGCAACATTCCTTGACCGGGTTTACTTAAATCGGATGGTTTAGAACCGGTCATGCTGGCCCAGGCTTCTTTTAAACGCGCCGCCACTTCTTTGTATTTGGCATCAGGAATAACTTGGGATGTAGAAAAAATACCCGATGGTTTGGCGCCATTGAGCATTACATAATTGGCGTATTGGTCAATGTCTTGATCTAATGCTACCAATTCAGCGGCCAAAATCCCTTTATTAAAACCCCCAGAACCTTGCCAAGAGGCTTCCATAGCGTGCATAACTTGATGCGCTGCTAAGACAGAATCCTTGTTAAATCCGTAACTTGGCGTTGAAAGTCGATACGCTGGGTATCTTGCCGCGGTCATTTGCGCTGTAATCAAAGTCGAATCAAGGTTATACATTTCAATCGGTGTTTGATTGGGATCAGCCTGATCTTTTCTCCACCACAGTGTGAAAACCTCACCACTTAAGTCAAACCACATACACCATTGATACCAAAACTCATATTCGCTTTGAAAATTATTGGGTTGTGACAATAAGTTCAGAACTTGCTGCGCTTTGGTTTTATTGCGATTTCCCGCTTTATCAGAACTTAAAGCATTGACATAAGTACCATCGTCTTGACGAAACATCACAGTTTTGGGCAATTGTGACAATGCTCTAGCTTTTGCCCCAACACACGCCATGACAGTGCTGTTTTTGATAAGCAAAGACATATCGACAGGACGACCCGCCGCTGTAGTGCTTGAAGTGGTGACATATAAAAGTTGTTGGCTTACCGTGGTTTTACCGTCGCCGGAATACACAACATTATTGCCAAGCTGAGTTTGCCCAAATAGCGTATTGGATTCGCTGATTTTTGATTTATCTTTGGGTAAATCGTATTTATTTTTATTGAATATATCCAATACGCCCATTTTAACTCCTGATTTTTGATTATTTTATATTAAAAACTTCTAAAACCAAAGCTATTCGATATTGTTGGATTATCTAGGCTGCAATGCGCTGCAATAATCATCGCGATAATGCCATCCACCTTTGCCGCTTTATCGGCCTCATTCTTTCTGACCTTAATATTTCCATTAACGTCCTCATATATTTCACAGTTTCCTAATTGCCACCCTACAAATGGGTTTCCATTATGTTTTATTTGAAAATTTAATAATAGTTTCTCAACATATTTTGAGGGATTAGACAAAACGGCCATGCCCTGCCCTACCTTTTTTACAGGAATGCCCGCTTCAAACAATCTGGCCACTAAGCTGGCCGCGTTGTAAGCGTCGTACCCAACTTCAGTGACGTGATAATTTTCACATTGGGTTTTGATATATTCGGAAATTTCTCGATCATCCATGACGTTGCCCTCAGTCAACCTCAAAATGCCAGAATTCACAGCAACCCTAAAAATATCTTGATAGTGTTTGGGGATAATTTCAAAACCCGCTTCTGGTAAAAAGAACTGAAACTCCGCTTCGTAATCAAGTTCTCCATAGCGTTTAAGCGTGCAAACTGCGTTTAAATCTCGCGTGGCCGCTAAGTCAAACCCGATAAACACCGCTTCAGGCTCCCTTTCCTCGTCAGGAATTTTGCATCGAACGTCGTCCCAATGGGCGCGATCAATCCACGCGGAATTGGCTGACACGAATATGTTGAGCGTCTTACATAAGAACTCATTAAGTGACGCCGGCTTGTGTTTAGCTTCCTCTGCACGCTTTTGGATGGCGCTGTCGAAAATGGTAATACCGTGCATTGGATTAGCTTTAGCCCACGTTGCAGGATCGCGCCAATCATCCTGGGGATCAAGACCGTAAAGCAAACCAAACCAACCAGGATTGTCAGTGGCTTCACCATGCAACATCGACTGATACATTGCAAAATCTTCATAAAACTTGGTGTCCTTACTAAACGACGCGGTGGTGATATAGATTCGCAAAGGGTTTTGACGCGCGACCATACCAGAGTGCAATACCTCGATGGAATTACGGTCAACAATGGCCGCCGCTTCATCGACGATCACGCATGATGGGTTTTTACCGTCGCCTGTTTTTTTGGTATCACGCGATAAAGCCTTAAACATTGATTGACTGTCGCCAGCTTTTTTGATTTCAAATTTACTCGGTTCAAATAAGTTGGCCACATCCCCAGGCGCGGTTTCCACAAATCCTTTGGCAGAATCAAAAACAATTGTTGCCTGTTCACGGTTGGTGGCTAATGTGTAAACCTCTGGCCCTGCCTCGCCAAATTCCAACTCATACAAACCAATTGCAGAAGTTAAAGTAGATTTTCCCGCTTTGCGTGGGATAAATACGATGACATCGCTGACCATGCGAATGTTGTGGTCGCGTTTGCTGCGAAATCCGTAGATTGCACAAACCAACAAGATTTGCCATGGTTGAAGCACGACATTCGTACCGGCAAATTGTCCTTTGGTGTGCTTGAGTGTGCCGACGAAATCCAAAAAATGCTGAGGATAATCAGCATCAAAAACCCATGGCCACTCGGTGTTTTCGTATTGATTAATAAAACGCTGGCAAGCAAGACGAACATCATTACATACATTTATTTCACCCTTAATAACTTGATTGGCATATTTAATCCCGTCTTGATAATCCATTATCCTTTAGGCCCTTTTAATATTTTTGCCAAAGTATTATTATTAGCATTTGCTTTGGGGGTTAATTTAGATTTTGGAGTTAATCCCAACTCATTCATTAACGCCATTATTATTGGCATTGTTTTTGAACGGACTACAACATATTGATTAACAGATAATGATTT
>Ga0214165_1001662_pt1 | contig 11602 bp, 24 predicted proteins | sample TroBogypolimnion_34_FD_153004 | JGI IMG/M metagenome (GOLD analysis project Ga0214165, IMG submission 153004) | Freshwater microbial communities from Trout Bog Lake, WI - Practice 03JUN2009 hypolimnion v3 | ecosystem: Environmental > Aquatic > Freshwater > Lake > Hypolimnion/Profundal zone ... | reverse complement strand
AGTTACACCCGGTGTTATTGTGAGTGCTACACAAGTTTTCTATACACAATCTGGCTATAGTGGAGTAAGCGGATTTAGTGGTTATTCAGGAATTTCTGGTTATTCAGGATTTAGCGGTATTAGTGGTTATAGTGGTTTTTCTGGTATTAGTGGATATAGTGGATCAGGAATTTCTGGTTATTCAGGGTTTTCTGGAATAAGTGGCTATTCAGGAAGTGGCATTTCAGGCTATTCTGGATTTAGTGGAATATCAGGCTATAGTGGTTTTTCTGGTATTTCGGGTTATTCAGGTTCTGGAATATCAGGATACTCTGGATTTAGCGGTATCTCTGGATATAGTGGATCAGGAATTTCTGGTTATTCAGGGTTTTCTGGTATTTCAGGATATTCGGGAATAAGCGGTTATTCAGGAATTTCAGGTTATTCAGGAAAATCTGGTTATAGCGGAACAAACGGAACAAACGGAACTTCTGGATTCTCAGGTTATTCTGGAACAAATGGAACAAACGGAACTAATGGTGCTTCAGGATATTCTGGTTATTCTGGAACTAATGGTGCAACTGGTACATCTGGATTTAGTGGCTATAGTGGTTCTACAGGCGCAACTGGAACTTCAGGCTATTCTGGCTATTCAGGCACAAACGCTGCGGCTACTCCTGCGGCTGTTTCAAATCAAGCAAACACAGCTACAGGCTATTTCTCAATGCCTTTGGGAACAACTGCTCAAAGACCGGGATCTCCGCCACAAGCTGGTTTAATCCGCATGAACTCAGATACTGGTTTACCTGAATGGTATAGCTCTGCTACATCTGCTTGGTATGCTTTTACAGCACAACCTACTATTGCAACTTATTTAAATGTTGCTGGTGGTGCTGGAGGTGCGTGTTTAGGTGGGGGCGGTGGTGCTGGTGGACTACTTGCGGGAAGCGCAACCCTGACTTCAGGCTCTACTTACACAATTACAGTGGGTGCTGGCGGTAATTTAGGATCTAATGGATCAAGACCTACTAACGGGGCAAATTCCGTAATTTCAGGTACTGGGGTTTCTGTCACTGCCATTGGTGGCGGTGCTGGTGCTGGTAACTGGAATGACAATGCAAATGGTGGAAACGGTGGATCAGGCGGTGGATCAGGCGGTGCTACTGCAAACACTGGTGGATCAGGAACTTCAGGTCAAGGATTTGCTGGTGGCACTCCAGCTAGTGCTGGTGCTTCACCTTATTATTCAGGAGCTGGTGGTGGTGCAAGTGCTGCTGGTGGCGGTGCTGCTGCTGCAAACAATGGCGGTAATGGTTTAACGACTTCAATAATTACAACTACGCAAGCCACTACTTATGCAGTTGGTCAAGTAGTAAGTACCTCTGTTTATTTTGCTGGTGGCGGTGGCGGTACAGGCTGGCAAAATTCGGGCGGTGGTGCTGGATCAGGGGGTAATGGTGGCGGTGCTGCTGGGTCTGCGGGAACAAACGCTGGCTATGGAACAGTTAATACTGGCGGTGGTGGCGGTGGCTCAGGTTATCCGGGCTCATCTTTATTCCGAAATGGTGGCGGTGGCGGATCTGGCTGTGTTATCTTATCCATTCCAACTGCAAACTATACTGGTACATATACTGGTACTGTTTCAGTAACTACTAGCGGTGTAAACACTATTTTGATATTTACTGGATCAGGAACTTATACAGCATGAGTTATTACGCTAAAGTACGCAATGGTGTTGTTGTTAATGTTATAAAAGCAGAAGCAGACTTTTTTAACACTTTTATTGATACATCTCCCGGTACTTGGATTCAAACAAGTTATAACACTCATGGTGGGATTCATTATGGTCAAGATGGTCAACCAGATGGTGGTGTTGCTTTAAGAGCAAATTATGCAGGTATTGGGTATACATACGATCAAATAAATGATGTATTCTATGCCCCTCAACCTTATCCAAGTTGGACTATTTCAGCCCCTACTTGGGAATGGCAGTCACCTGTCCCCTACCCAACAGATGGGCAACTATATGTTTGGGATGAAGCTGGAAAAAATTGGGTATTAGCAAATCCATAATACAATTTAACTTTTTAAAGGATTAGTGATGCAATCCCCAAAATATTCGGTAGTGATACCGACTTATAACAATTGTGAAAAATATTTAAAACCATGTATTGATTCCATAATCAAATACACAGAAATGGCTGATATAGAGCTAATTATTTCTGCAAATGGTTGTACAGACAATACACAACATTACATTAATTATTTATATACTGTTATTCCTAATTTAAAAATGGTTTGGCATGATGAGCCTTTAGGCTATGCAAGAGCAACTAATGATGGTCTTAGTGTTGCTACTGGTCAATATATGATTTTGCTTAACAACGATACTTTGTTGTTAGAGCAATCTAAAAATAAATGGCTAGAAATACTTGAAAACCCTTTTAAAGATCCAGATTGCGGTATATCTTGCATTATTAAACAACGCTCAGAACCAGCAGGAAAAGACTTTGCTGTTTTCTTTTGCGTAATGATTCATCGTAAAGTGTTTGAAACCATAGGTCTTTTGAATGAAGAATACGGTGTTGGTGGTGGCGAAGATACAGAGTTTTGCATAGAAGCAGAAAAAGCTGGATTTAAAGTGCTAGAGGTATTTGAAAAACATCACATTGGAACTATGTATACAGGCAATTTTCCTATATACCATAAGGGTGAAGGAACAGTTCATGATCCTGCATTAGTTCAAGGATGGGATGATATTTTCTATAAAAACTCACTAAAGTTAGCCAAAAAATACAATCCAAATCACTATCGTTTTATGCTCTGTAACAATTATGAAAGAGCCGTAGTTTTAAAAGGTGATCCGCTTGATTTTTCTAGAGAAAAAACAAGATATGAATGGGCTTCTAAAAATCTGTTAGGAAAGTCAATATTTGAATTAGGATGTACTTCTGGATATGGAAGGCAATTTTTCCCTGAAGAAATTAAATATACAGGGGTTGATTATGATCCAATTATTATTGAAGTTGCTAAAGAACAAAATTGGGATGGGATTGATAACACTTTTATTAATGCCAATATAAATCAATATGAATTAGATCAATATGACACTATAGTTGCTTTTGAAGTTATTGAACATTTAGATAATGGTTTAGAAATTGTTGAAAAATTTAAAAAACATTGCAAAAGACTGTTAATAACTGTTCCAATGAATGAACCAAAAGGGTTTTGGGGTCATCATCATAAACTACATGGGTTAAATGAAAGTCATTTTCCCGGCTTTAAATTTGAATACATTGATGAACAAGGGAACATATCTAGTATTCCAAAAGCTATTGAAATAGGAAATTCATGTAATTTGATGATCTGTAGGTGGGACAATGAGTAGCGTGTTGTGCTCAATAGCTACAAGGGGGCGTTATTTCACAACGCTCCCTTTAGTTTTGCAAGCTGTTATAAATCAAACAAAATTGCCTGATAAGTTAATTATTTTTGATGATAATGATGAACCTCAAGATATGCGTAATGAGTTTATTTATCAAAACTTATTTCAACAAATGAATATTAAAGGCATTGAATGGGAATGGCTTTTTGCAGAAAAGAAAGGACAACATCATATTCATCAAAAATCCAATAGAATGGGCTATGAATGGGTTTGGAGAGTAGATGATGATTGCGTTCCAGAGCCAACAGTTTTGCAAAGCTTATATAGTCATGCTATACAACTTCCTAATGTTGGTGCTGTTGGTGGTTCTATTATTACTGGAGAACCCATAAATGCTCATAAATCCACAGGATTAATTAAAGATATTGATTCTGAGCCTAATATTCAATGGGATTTTATTAAAGATGTTAAAGAAGTAGAACATTTACATTGTTCTTTTTTATATAGAGCAGGGGTACATGATTTTAATACTGGATTGTCTAGAGTAGCTCATAGAGAAGAAACTTTGTTTACTTTTGGTTTATACCAAAAAGGTTATAAACTGTTAACTGTTCCTTATGCCATTTCTTGGCACATGAAAAATCCACAAGGTGGAATTAGAGCAGAAACAAAAAAGGAAATGTTTGACCATGACGAACAAATCTTCAGAAACCACATTAGCTATAGCGGGAGTACTGTTGTGGTGCTTAATGGTGGTCTTGGGGATCACATTGTGTTCAGTCATATATTGTCTGAAATTGATAATCCGATTGTTTTTGGCTGTTATCCTGAAATTATTGAAAGTCGTTCTATAGCTGAAGCACAACATCTTTTTGGTAGCCTAGATCAATGGAATATCTATGGCAAGATGGATCAATGGAAGTGGAATGATAGTCTAGAAAATGCTTATAGAAAGCTTTATCTATGATCCTAATACATCCTTATGCAAAACCATTAATGAATGGTAAAGAAAACCCTAAAAACTATCCATATTGGGAAGAACTTGTACAAGAAATTCAAAAAACTATGCACATTGTTCAAATTGGTGTAGAAGGGGAAAAGCAATTAGTACCAGACTTTAGAAAAAATTTGCCTATTTCTGAATTGCGTAAATTGTTGCAAGAGTGTAAAACTTGGATTGGAATTGATAGTTTTTTTCAACATCTTGCATGGGATGAAAAAAAGCCGGGAATAGTTATTTGGTCTGTATCTGATCCATTAATTTTTGGACATAAAGAGAATACCAATTTACTCAAAGATAGGGTATATTTAGCTAAAAATCAATTTCTTTGGTGGGATTTTACTGAACATAATCCAGATGCTTTTGTAAAGCCTGAAGAAATTTTGAAGTGTTTAAAGGCTTAATATGGAATTGCTTATGGATTCAATAGAAAATCAGGTAAATGATACCGATAAAAGGCTGTCAGTCCATGAAGCTATCTGCGCTGAAAGGTATTCAGCTATAGAAAAATCATTTAATAATGTAGAAGAATCCTTTGAAAAAGGGGTCAAAAGGATGCAAAAAATAGAATATATGCTTTATGTAGTAATAGCTTCTATTTTGTTTGGCAAAGATGTTGTTTTTAACCTTTTTGAAAAAATGATTGGAAAATAAATGTTTGCAAAACTGTGCGCTTTACTTCGCAAAAAACCAGAACCAGTAGCCTTAGAGCCAATGTTTCCTATTAAAAAACGCCCTACAATCAAGAAAGCAACAACTAGAACTGTTGCAAAAAAACCAGCAACCAAAAAGGTAGCCAAAAAAACTACAAAAAAATAAGCAGTAAAGGTGTCAAGTATGTATGCCAGAGAATTTTGGTTTTACCGAGGGTGTTAAGGCACTTACTGGAAGTATGTCTAGCAGCAGAGAAGCTGCTAAAAGTCTTAGTAAAGCTGTAGAAGATGTTCAAAAAGATGGTTTAGATGTAGCTCAAAAAAAAGCTAATGAACGCATTAGAGCAAGGCGTGAAGCAGAGCTAAAGAAAGAAAGAGCATTAATTAAAGCTCTTGAAGAATGGAAACGCAAAAAGCAGATTTCCGATGAAGAAGCTAATCTTAAAATAAACTTTGTTAAAAAATATGGTGCTAAAGAATGGGAATCTGTATTAAAAATTAAGCTTGACATAGAGAATTTAGAACGCAAAAATAATGAAGAATTTCAGCATGATTTAAAAGAGGTTCGTAGAGTTCAGGTAATGTGTTTTGCATTGGCAGCATTAATAGCGTGGTATTTAACTTGGGGTATTAAATAATGAATGAAATTTTTAATCATATTCTTACTGGAAAAGATAACAAAACTCATGACATAGCTAGATGGGCATGGATGTTAGGTTTTTTATTAGTGGGATGCTCTGCTATTTATCTTATTTATTCAGGAAAAGAAATCAGTTTAACTGAGCTTGCTGGTGCTTTGGGAATTGTTTCTGGGTCTGGTGCAGCTTCTGTAGCTGGTAAACAGTTGTCTGGTGCAGAACCTCAATAATGTTTCCGCTATCAATATCCACTTATATATATTTAGCTATTGCTTTAGGAACAGCTTTTATTACTCATAGAATTGATGGTTACTATGAAGAAAAAGCCAAAGTAGAAGCTGTAGAACACGCAATTGCACAGCAAACAAAAGTTGTTGAAAATCAAGCTGTTATTGCTCAACAAACACAAAAGGACAAAGATGAACTGGAAACTCGTTATAACGCTCTTGTTGCTCAGTCTAGAGGGATGCTCCACACAAACCTTCCAAACAATCAATCCCCCACCCCTACAGTACCAAGTCAAGGATTCAGATTATTTGAACCAGATGTCGAAATTCTTATCGGGTTTGCAAAACAATGCGCCATCTCAGAAATAGAAAGAAATGATGTTATTCAAAAATACAATGCTTTGATGGTGTCTAAATGACTAAAGAACAATTAAATGCCTATATTACTTTAATAGCTTCTATTACTCTTGCTCTTATTCTTCTTAGTATGGTTGGAGTTTTGCTTGTAGGTTTATTCAATCCAACAATAGATAATACAAAAATATTTGAAGCTATAACTCCTGCTTTTCAAACAATTGTGGGTGGTTTTATTGGACTTATTACAGGAATAAAAATAGGGAGTGATGAATGACACCAAGCAAAAACTGTTATGACCTTATCAAAGAATTTGAAGGATGTAAGTTAGAAGCTTATCCTGATCCAGCTACAAGTGGAGAACCTATTACTATTGGAGTAGGTCATACAGGTGGAGTTAAATTGGGTGATATTATTACTCAAGAACAAGCAGATGAATTTTTGGAAAAAGATGTAGCTCACGCTGCAAATGCTATTAATCAAATGGTAACTGTTGAGATGACACAAGGAGAGTTTGATGCCTTATGTTCTTTTGCTTTTAACCTTGGAGTTGGAAATCTTAAATCTTCTACTTTACTTAGAAAGCTCAATGTCAATGATAAACAGGGAGCTGCAGATCAATTTTTAGTTTGGAATAAAGCCGCTGGAAAAGTTATGGCAGGACTTACACGCAGACGAGAAGCAGAAAGAATCCTATTTTTATCATGACAGATGTTTTTGATGATGCAAGCAATTTAGAAGAATTGCATAGAGATTGGGCAATAAAAACCATTAGAGGTAAAAATAAAGCTACCTATACTGGTCATTGTCGTTATTGCAACGAAACAATAGAGCAAGGTAGCTTTTGTTCTGCTGAGTGCAGAGAAAGTCAAGAACTAGAGGATAAACTAAAAGGTATTAAAGGATTTCGTTAATCTTTAATACCAGCTTCTAACAGTTTTTTTCTAAGCCTTTGAATTTCCGATTGCATCACTTGAAGTTGATGTCTAAGCATTGCTTCAGTATCTTCTTTATCAATCCAACCAAAAAAAGGAACTGGCTCTGATTCTGCTGTAATCCTATCTTCTGAAGTAAAAGTAGTCATTTTTTTTCCAAATAAATTATAAAAAGAATATAAATGGCTACTATCCAAAAAACTAATCCAGTAGTCAATAGAAATCCATATATAAGATCAATTAGCATAATCAGCAGTATCAATAATCATCTGTTGAACAAGAATATCTAATTCAATAGTTTTATCATACAACTGTTTATGACCAGAAAGATCAGGGTTAGCATTTAACCTTTCAAGTTCAGAAATAATTTTTCTAGCTTTGCTAATGTATTCAGATATATCTCTCATTTTATCCTCACTACTTTAGCTTTTTTCATTACTAATTCATAAGCTTCTCTAGCTTTATCATCAAGTTTTCTTAATGGAAGCTCTTGATAATATTTGAATTTAGCTTGATATTCAGGTTGTTCAGATGGTCTTACCCATCCATATTGTTTCCACCGTTCTTCAATGTTTGTACCGCTTGTTGTCCAAACAAATGAATCTTTCATGGCATCACTCATAAAATTTCCTTTCACTTTTTTGCTGGTCTACCACCCAGTTTTCCATTGTTACGGCTTGCATTTTGTTTTGATGGTGAATTAGATTTACCACCAGCCCCACCCATCTTTTTAGCCGCTTCAGTTAGATTGGTGTATTTAATACCGCCTGCATCGTTTTTCTTAGCTGTTGCCATACAAACTCCTTTAAGTTATTTAGATGATACCCAATCGCTTGGGTTTTGCAAGTCTTTTTGTGGAATCATGTAACAAGACCTATCCCTACCATCTTTATCAAATTTTTCTACCCAATACTTTTTTTGTTTTCCATCCCATGCCAAAAGAAATCCTCTTATGACATATCTACCATTTTCTCCAGTAAGAAGCCAGTATCTTTTATGATCTTTATCTGCTGGATGCAAAATCAAATGCCCATCAGCATATTTAGTTACTCTGACTTCTTCTTCTTGCAGGTCATCTCCACCCGCAGTTCCAACGCCATCCCAATGTTTTCCAAGAAATTTTGCTAGTGAATACTCACTTAACGCACCCTCGATTTGAAGCTCCCATTTTGTGTTCGCATCCAATCCGTACATCGGTCTGGCGGATCGCCCCAGAAACTGTAGATGTCGCATTACCCCTGCTTGAGCCACCATCATGATCTGTGAGTTCGTTAAACGGATCTCATTCATTTGATTCGCTCCTGAACAAGTCCCAGTAATTCTTCTTCGGTGATCCCGTGTGTGCGTTCAAATGCTTTACGCCCAAGTCCGTGAATACCGGCATTTCCTCGATGGTGTTCTGTGCAGAGGGGGATGACAGGTGCTTTATCTCTTTTACCTGCTCGCCTGATGTGATGGATCTCAGAAGGAGTTCCCTCTCCATAACCGAGGAACACGCATAATATACAGCCATATCTTGCCAATTTATCATAGTGTTGTTTCTCCGCTTTAGTCAATTTGGATGCCTTGCTCAGCAGCCCAAGCATGGACATACTCAATAAACTCTGACATTTCCTCGACTGTTAATTTCGAGGTTGGTCTAAAAACAACATCTACACCGTAACCATCAATAGCTGGTAACATCTCAACAGGTTCACCTCTTGCTCGTAACCAAGCTGCTGTTAAAAGGCGTTTCCATGTTTCTACTTCTTGTAATTTGCCTGCCCATACTACTACTCGGCTTATTTCTTGTATAAGGGCATGAATCTTAGCATTTTGATCTAAGGTTCTATTCTTTGGTTTAATCTCTACTGCATAGCCTGTAGGGGCTTCTAATACTGCCTGCATTGCATTTTTTCTTGCCAGTTCATGTGCAAGTATAAAAAGTTGCTTCATCGCCAATCTCCATGATTACCTCGGTTGCCTTTCATCCATTGATAGGTGAAATCATCCGCTAACTTATTCCATAACTTTTGTATTTGATCGCTTGAAACATATACCCTGAACTTGTTCAAGCCCATTTCCTTCCGCAACTTGCATAAGTAACGGACTGAGCATTGGTGCTTAAACAATTCAGAGTTATTCATTAAAACGGAATATCATCGTCTGGCATATCTCCAGAACCTGCACCAGAATTTTTTGGAACAGTTCCAGCACCCTGATTATCCGCACTAGGTTTTCCACCAACTAACTGCATATTGCTTGCAATTATTTTAGTAGAATACTTTTCAACTCCATTTTTATCTGTGTACTTTTCAGTTTTGAGTTTGCCTTCAACATAAACTGTTGATCCTTTTCTAATGTACTTGCCTGCAATTTCAGCAAGCTTTCCAAAAAATACAACATTAACCCATTCGGTAATTTCTTTTTGCTCACCCTGTTTGTCCTTATATTTCTCTGTGCAGGCAACTGAAATATTGGTAACGCCATCACCGCCTTGAGTAACCCTAGTTTCAGGATCTTTGCCAACATTTCCCAAAATGATTACTTTGTTTACGCCACTCATGATTGTTTTCCTTGTAAATGTTTGCGACCAGAACCTTTTTTGGTATAACTACCATTCTTGGTATGATGAATTTTTTCGCTTTTAAAAACCAATGATGGAAATATATTTTTGATATTGACATGAGCCATTTTTACAAGCTCCATCTTTACTAAAGATATGTTTCTTCTATCTTCAGGAGATAGATTTTTCTTCGTTGTCATTGTTTGCCTTTCATAAGCTCAACTTCTTTCTCAACTTCTTCTAAAAACTGTTTAACAGAAGCTTCAATTTCAGCAGCCAGTTTCTCATCCCGGTATACTCGTTTGATTAACAGTTTGCTTCTTTCAGGCATCCTAGGATCAAAGCTTACAAAATCGCACCATTCCCTCTGAGTAACCAGAATCTGGGTATGCACTTGATGAACATACTTAGCTGGCACTTCGTTTGTTTTAACATTGACCCAATGAACAGCAGACTGATAAGGACACTTTATTTCCACAAGACCATCGTTGCCAATAAGCCCATCAGGACTGCAACCAAACCAAGGGATGTCAGGATGGTCAATAAAAGGAATTTGTTCAACAAATACATTTGATGAAGCTTCATAAGCCATCCGTGCATACGGCTCATTGTCTGTCCCCCATTGCATAGCTGTGTTGCTAAATGATTCTTCAATTGTTCCTGTAACCCTTTGCAAAGCCAACTCAATTAAATAGTTTGCTCTGCTGGTGGATGTTCCAGTTTTGGTTTTAGCCATGATGTCGGCAACCCTAGAAGCTGTTACTTTGCCCCTTCTGAGTTCATGCCATTCAGGAGTTCCTTGCTCAATCATGATTTTCTCGCTTCTATCATGGCATCCGCTACTGTGTAAGCATAATGACCAACCCACAAATCAACTTCTTCAACTGTTGTGCTTCTTTGATCTGCTTTGCCAATGATTGCTTGCATAGCTTTAGCCGCAAAATAATCACGCAAATCCATGCCGGGTTCTACAACTAACTGTGTTTCGTTATCCCTAAAGTTAAATGGAAAGGCTTTCATTTGTTTTCCAATTCTGCTTTACGGGAATCTTTAGCTTTAGAGATTAGATCAAGAGCGTTTTTATCTTTTTGTAATTCTTTGTAAGCAGAGCCAAATTTTTCTTTTAGCTCATCCATAGTCTTACATTCTTTAATTGAGATAACCCATTCTTCAGCCACAAAAGTTAAGTCAGGAGCATCTTCTTCGGGCAGGTCTGATCCAGCAAAAATATATAATCCAATTCCAAAGCAAGCAATATTTTTTGCCAAGCACCTCATTTGTGAATCAGAAATTTTACGGGCATCAGGCGATTTGATGGCATTGTTTCTGTTGTCCATTACTGGCAACTGCATACCCAATGTTTTGCCAAAGGCTGTAACCTCTGTTCTAACCATCATGGTGTCGTTGTAAACGATAGGTTCTAAAAACTGCCATGTGGCTGTGTTGTCATTTAACAACAGTTGATCCAATGCCCATGTCCAAGAAAGATAGGTTAGTGATCCTTTTTTCTCTGTGTGTTCGTTGACATTGATTGACCGTAAGTCTGCGTATGTTTTCATGATTACAACTCCCCTGTTAATGATTGATTAAAAAAACTTGATGCAATTGATTCAGCCATGTTTTCTTGATAGTCAACACTCATGGCATAAGCCTTTAAGCCAAACAGTTTGAACTCTCTTTGATCTAGGTAGTCTTGCAATGTTTCCAGATCATCTGGTGATCCTGCATCTAAAGCTTCTATGATGTTTTTAAGTAATGCAGGATTGTTTCTTGGATTATTTAAAATTGTTACTACAATTTCATCTTTTGTTGGATGATTAAAAAGTCTTTTTATTTCTTCACTTGGTTTCATATCTTCTCCATGTTTAATTACTACAACTACATAC
>Ga0214165_1001648_pt1 | contig 11661 bp, 23 predicted proteins | sample TroBogypolimnion_34_FD_153004 | JGI IMG/M metagenome (GOLD analysis project Ga0214165, IMG submission 153004) | Freshwater microbial communities from Trout Bog Lake, WI - Practice 03JUN2009 hypolimnion v3 | ecosystem: Environmental > Aquatic > Freshwater > Lake > Hypolimnion/Profundal zone ... | reverse complement strand
CACGCGCAGTCGGACTGGTCGGCCATGCTCGCCGCAGCCCCCGATCCGCTAGGAAGTGAAAAATGACCAGCCGCATGACCCCCCGAGACCGCGCCCTCTTCACTCGTATGTGGAACCAGGGCCTTCACACCGACATCATCGCTGACACCTTCGGCGTCACTCAAAAGAAAGTCACCTCCATCCGAACCGCCTTAAACCTCACCCCTAGAACAGTCCGTTCCCACTACATCACCAAACGCCGAGATTTCTCCGACGAAGAAATTGCCCAAATTCGAGAGCTGAAAAAGACCAAATCCATCACCGAGCTCGCTGCCCTTTTCAACGTATCCCAATCCTCCATGCGGGAAAAACTCATGCTTTGGAAAATCGACACCTCTCTCCCCGATGCACCTGTCGTGCTATCACTCGAGGCAATCCGCCGGCAACACGGAGCGCTTCCCCTTCCAGCCGGCCATCCGATTGCTATGGAAGTGCTGAACGCTGCGCGCTTTATCAATCTGGAGGACTAAATGCGTATTGAGTACGAGCCCAAACCGATCGCGCTCAAAGAGTATGATTGGTCTGCCTCCGTCGGAGAGGTCTACGGCTTCGGCGCTACCCGTGAAGCTGCCATCGAAGACCTAGAGAGACTTCTTCGTGAAAACGAATTAAACTCTAGACGCGAACGGCGCGGCGGCGTATAATTCAATCGTCAACAAGGAAGAGCCCATGACAGATTTCCCCCGCTCCACTAACGCTTCAGTCCGTAACCTCGTTACCGCAAGCTACGGCCAGGGCGTTACCCTTTGGATATACCGGCATGACGGCCCGATCGAAGAGGCGCTTGCGCTTGACTTCTCCGGCTGCCGGACGATGTTCGATGCTTACGATCCGATCTACCTCCGTGCTACAGACGGCGGTGCGTTTCGTTGCATCCGTCTTTCTCCGGAGTCCGTCTCCTTGGAGGCGCTTCTGTGAAAACCAACGAACTCAAGAAAGGAGATAAAGTCCGGCTTCGGAACGGCTGGGATGCAGAGATTCTCGACAACAAGAAAGGAAACATTCGACTCGCCAAGGTCTTCGGCCACTACACGGAGATCGGAAGCATCTACGCCCATGACATACTCTACTACACCTCCGGGCTGACCCGGACGGAAATCATCCACACTCCTGCACAACTTAAACTTCAAACTCAAATGAAAGACTTCTAAAATGGACCTCTCCTTCGAATACACCCTCCGCGCTCAAATCCGCACCTACATGCGCCGGCTGGAGACCATCACTGACGGCTACACTTCTTCAAACTCCATCAAATTCCACGGCGGCAGCGAGCGGTGCTTCTGGTCTGTCACCGTCGGAAAGACCTGGGGCAGCACTACCACTTCCGAGGGTGAAGTGCTGGAAGTCTTGATTGATGAGGCCGTTCGACATCACGAATCGACCACGAACAACAAGCTGGCGCTTTTGACCGCGCCGGTTGAAGAAAAAGTTGAGGATTCCGCCGAAACGGCGGAATAAACTCTTGCACCATACGCCGCTTCGGCATATAGTCTTTCTACCGGCCCAACGCCGGATCACACATGGAGCCACCAAAATGCACACCCAGGATATCGTCATCCAGAAGACCACGTTCGTTGCGCCCGCGCCGTATGCCGCCGGCCACGTCCTGACCGGCCCGGAAGCGGAAGCGCTGAACCAGACCCTGGCCGAGAACCTCCGCAACAACTTCGCCGCCCGCATGAAGCGCGCTGCTGAAGACGGCACCCAGCTCTCGCAGGAAGACTTCGACACCTACGCGCAGGCTTACTCCTTCGGCGCCCGTGTCTCCACTTCTGCCCGCGTAGTGCGTGATCCGGTTGCGACTGAAGAGCGGAAGCTTGCCGAGGCCGCGATCCGCGAAGCCATCAAGGCCAAGGGCCTGAAGGTGAAAGACGTGCCGGCCGAGACCTTCGAAACTTACGTCAACCGCGCCGTCAGCGAAGGTCGTTACCACAAGCAAGCGCAGGCGATTGTTCATGCGCGCAGCGTCAAGGTCGATATGGACGATCTCGACCTCGATCTGTAAGACTGAAGGGGGAGGGCGAAAGCCCTCCTTTTTCTCCGCCTTAAAATGTTAACTATTTCCAGAGTCCCCCATGAAAGCCGATCAAACCCGAGTTACCTGCTGGGTGGACACTTCCCTTCTGGAAGAGTTCCACGCTTGTTTCCCTTCTCACGGAGCCATCACTACAGTCGTACGGAACGCGATCAAAAATGCAGTGAAACGCGCTACCAAAGAAACCAAGGAGTTGCTCGATGGATGATCTCGATCCCAACCTTCTATCTGACGTGCTTGCCAAGTCCGCTACCGAACTCACTGACGATGAAATCCTTATCCTCGTCAAAACCCTCCGTAACGAACGAGCGATCATGCTTGCGGCTGAGGTTGCAAACAAGGCAAAGCCTAAGTCCGCCACGAAAGCGGCAGTGGACAAGGCAGCAGCTAGTAAGCTTACTTTTGAGGACCTCGGCCTATGAAGTATATTCAGGCGATTGCGGAGATCATCACGATCTTCGTCGGGATTGGAGTGCTGTGGTTGACCGCAAGGCTGCTGGTGCTGCTGCACAGCATTTAGAGTAAATACAAACTTCCATAATTACTCCAAAGGCTTCACCATGTTCTTCGAAAACTCCCGCCTACAACAAGCCTGGGATAACACGTCGATTGCGGTGTTTAAGGACTGTCCTAGGAAATATTTCCTAAACTCGGTCCAAGGCTGGCGTGCCCGCGGCATTTCCCCTCCCCTTGCATGGGGCGGCGCTATGCACGACTGCTACGAAGTCTACGACAAGGCAAAGATCGAAGGCGCCTCTACCGAAGCAGCTCTATGCCTTTCCATCCGCCGGGCCTTCGAACTTGCCGCAGCCGGCTTTGGAGATGACAACCGGCGGACCCTCCTCACCCTCCTCCGCAGCATCGTCTGGTATTCAGAGCAATACGCTTCCGATGTCCTTCAGACCTACCGCTTCCCAAACGGCCGTGTCGGGCTGGAAATGTCCTTCTCCTTCCCCCTTCCCTTCTCCCCTGCCGGCTCCACAACTCCCTACTACTACTCCGGCCACATCGACAAACTCGCCCTTTACTCCGACAGCCTATACGCTGTCGAGCGTAAGTCCACAACCGTCGCTCTTTCCGAACAGTTCTTCGCCCGCTACACCCACTCCGCACAGATCGGCGGTTACGTCTACGCAGGAAAAGTCATCTTCGACACTCCGGTATCGGGTGCTATAATTGAGGCCACACAAGTCGGAGTGAACTTCACTCGCTTCGGCCGGCTGGTCGTTCACCGCATCAATGATCTGCTGGAAGAATGGATGGGCGATCTGCATCAGTGGATACGTTGGGTTGAATCCTGCCATAAGGAGGACTATTGGCCTGCCAACACGGAGTCTTGTTCGAAATATAACGGCTGTCAATTCCGGAATGTATGCTCGAAGAACCGGGAATTGCGGCCGCTAATGCTGGAGACGGATTTTGTCCAAAACCGCTGGAATCCCCTGGTTACCCGCGGCGACGTATGAGAAGATTCGCGCTGACTTCATCCGTTCATACCTCGAAAAGAGAGAAAGAAATGTCCGATAGAACTAAAGAGCTGCAAACCCAAGTCCAGCCCTTAATGGAAGAAGCTGCTTATCTCCTTCTTCAGGCGGCTCTGGTAATTTCTAAAGAAGCCGGAACTGCTGCGGGTCTTGCCGCAATCTTCAAGTTCGGGGAACTTTCCCGAGAGATTGCAATGTTTGATTTTCTTAAAACCATGCAAAAAGATGAGGCTCAGAAATGAAACAGTATAACCGGGTCCCCTACTCCTTCTTCGAAGAAACGCTTAAAAAGCTGGACAAAAATCCTGGCGAGCTTTGCGAAGCTCTTGGCTACGGCAGCCATGCTTATCATCTTTGGAAAAAAACTGAAGAAATGCCTGCCGTCGCCGCACTTGCCTGCAAAGCCCTTTTGAAGGAGCAGGCTCTCCAATCCTACGCCCTCCTTGTCGTTACCTCATCCCGCGAGTCTCTTGAGACAATCCGGAAGCTTGCAATCGCTCTCGAAGCACAAGTATCGGAAGTCCTATGACCCTGGAAACCCACACCTCCGCGACTATCGTGAAGATGCTTCTCCTTGGCAGGTCCGGCGCCGGGAAAACCGGCCACCTTGGTACCCTCGCCAAGGCCGGCTACCGCATCTTCCTCGCAGACTTCGACTCCGGCCTGGACATCCTTCTCGATCCAAAAGTCCTCGACCCCGCCTTACGCAGCAAAATCCACTACCAAACCTTCTACGACAAAAACCTCCTCCTCAACGGACAGATGCGGCCGGAGGCCAAAGGCTACACTAACTTCATCAACGCCATGTCTGATTGGAAGGAGGACGGGAAGAGCCTAGGTAGCATCTATACCTGGGGAGAGAATGACATTTTTGTTGTTGACAGCCTCACCTTTTTAGGTAATGCTATCATGAATCACGTACTTGCCTTGGGCGGCCGCGGAGGCCAAAAGCCCCAACTACAAGACTATGGAGCCGCAGTTGACACACAAGAAGCTGTTATCGAAACCCTATACAATCCTGCTGTCAAATGCAACGTTGTCGTCACTGCCCACCTGACTTACATGGGGGACGAGGCAACCGGCGGGGTGAACAAAGCGTTTCCCAGCGCTATCGGCCGGAAGCTTCCCCCAAAGATCTCCCGTTATTTCAATAACGTCGTGCAGATTCAGAAGTCAGGCATGGGGGCTAACGTGAAGTTCGAGCTTCAAACTACTGCGACGCATGACACAGACTTGAAAGTGTCAAAGCCGTCGCTTATCAAGCCGGTTATGCCGGCTGACCTCGGGGAGCTGTTCAAGCTACTTCGTCAGAATTAAGAGGGCCTTATGCGCGATGCGCTTCTCGCTCTCTTTCCCTCCCTTCTTAGCATAGCCTACATCGTAGGCTCGGCTCTGAAGAACTTAATCTCAAAAAAGGCAAAACAAAATGGTTGACATGACAAACCTTCTCTCCCGTCCCGCCGCTGGCGTTGAGCCGCCGAAGCAGCTGCCCGTCGGGCAGTACCTGTTCCGAGTCACTTCCGTGAACACGAAGGATCAGCAGGGCAACCCCCTCACCACTCAGAACGGCAACGCCAAAGTTGAGTTCATGGTGCAGGCGGAAGCCCCGATTGAGGTCGATCCGTCGTCCCTCGAAGGCGTGAACTTCCCGGCGAAATCGCGCCTTGTCTTCGTCGTGACGGAAAACTCCCTTTACCGGCTGGTGGCCTTCTTGGGCGACCATTTGAAGCTGCCGAAGGAAGAACATGCCGTGTCACAGATGATCGACATGGCTCCGGGCAACATCTTCCGGGGGACTATCGTGCATGTGCCGAGCACGCAGCCCGGCAACAACTCCATGTACGCGAATATCTCTGAAACCTTCCCGGCCTGACACAAGAGAGAGGGGGCTTAGGCCCCCTCTTTTTCTCTCGGAGGTAGCCATGAAACTTGCTGACCTATACACCGCCGCCTGTGAAGAAGCTGCGGAAGCCTTGGAAGTGGACGAGCTGATCGTCTTCGACGTGACGAAGGAGGTGCTGGTAAATCTTCAGCGAACCCTTCCAGATAACCTATTTGAAATCCGGAGTTCGGTTGAAGAACTGATCGAGGCTGCAGACGATGAGTAGCTTTAACATTTCAGTCCTTTCGATTAAGATCGACGACGATCGCCAGCGGAAAGACCTTGGCGACATCACTCCCCTCGCACAAAGCCTATCTGCCATCGGACAGATTACTCCGATCGTTGTGGAACGCGATGGCGACTCCTTCCGTCTTATCGCCGGCGAACGCCGCCTCACCGCAGCTAAGAAGCTTGGCTGGTCTGAGATCGAGGCTATCACACGCGATGACCTCTCTGATCGTGAGCGCGTTCTTATCGAACTGGAAGAAAATGTTCGGCGGAAGCAGCTTACTTGGCAGGAAGAAGTCAAGGCCGTCCAGACCTTCGTGACGCTTTCCAAAGAGCCGCAGGCGCTGGCCGCAAAATCCCTAGTCATGAGCGCGCAGACGCTCTCCCACATGATTACCCTTGCGGAGAATCTTGAACGCTTTCCAGAGTTAAAGGAATGCCCGACTTGGACCTCCGCGTACTCACAAGTCACGATTAAGCTTCAGCGGCTGACCGACGCAGCACTCGAAGACATCTTTGAGGACATTGTATCGGGGCCGGAAGAAGTCGAGCCGAAAGAAGTCTTCCTTCCTGAAGGCGCCCCTGCGCAGCCGAGTATTAAGACTTCCCAGCTCTACGCTGACCCCGCACCCACCCCGCCTAAAGAAGCACCTGCCTTCCAAGCTTTAGAGGGCGACTTCGCCTTATGGGCGAAAGAGTACTCCGGCCGCCGTTTCAACCTTATCCATTGCGACTTCCCTTACGGCCTGAATATGGACAACGCGAACCTTCAAAACTCTTCCGCCCGCTGGGACGTAACCGATGGACGATACGACGATTCCCCTGAGCTTTTCGATCGTCTTACACGAGCATTCTTCGACAATCAAGATAACTTTATCTCAGATACCGCGCACTGCATATTCTGGCTTGCTGCTAAAAACTATGGCAGAATTGCAAGCCGCTTTACCCACTACGGCTGGACTGTCTGTGACGTGCCACTTATCTGGCATAAATCAGACAACGCTGGAATTGCACCTGACGTGCGCAGGTGGCCTCGACGAACATTCGAAATTGCAATTTTTGCTTCACGAGGCGATCGAAAAATTCTTAAAGTTAAAGCTGCATCTATCGCTGCTCCCACAACCAAAGACCACCACCTCTCCGAAAAACCCATCCCTGTCGTAACTCACTTCATGGAAATGCTCGTAGACGGGACTACTGAAATCTTTGATCCAACAGCAGGCTCTGGCACGGCGCTTCGCGCGGCCAAGTCCCTGGGAGCGAAGCGGGGACTTGGCCTTGACGTGCTGCCTGAACATGTGAATTATATGAATGGAGCGTGGAATGGATAAGGTGCTCAGGATTGAAGTGCTGGAAGAAGCGGCCCGTCTTACTTCAGAAGATAGAGCAAAGACGTACGGCCCGCCAACGGTAAACATGGAGTGCTATGCCGCGTTCCTCGAATTGTACCGTTCATTTTCCGGGCAACGCATAGGCCAATCCACGTCTCCCGCACATGACGCCGCGATGGCTATGGTACTAGCCAAAATCGCTAGAATCGCGGTTGGAGTAAGAGGCCACCGCGATAACTACACCGACGCGGCAGCTTATCTCGCCATTGCTTATGAGGCAGACCAATGGGCACTCTGAAGCAAGCGATCCTTCGCGCAGGGCAATACGCGGACAAAGTTGTCCTTGTTCCTGCGATTTATTACTTGAAGCAGCAGCACAAGAAAGAAATGGCTGAACGTCGCGCACGGCAGCTTGCCCGCGTCCCTACCCCTAAAATCGTCCGGACTTCACGGGCGAGCCTGCTTCTCAAGAAGTGAAACTACTCGCCCCAGCCGGCGCTAAGATCCTTCTCATCGGTGAGATTCCGACCGAGGAGGATCTTCGCGTTGGGGCTCCTTTTACCGGCCACGCGGGACGGGAGCTGGACACGATGCTTGCAGACGCGGAACTTTCCCGCGCCAATGTCGCGCTTACCTATCTTTTCAAAGAGCGCCCTCCGGGAGGAGACATCAATGCCTGGGCAGTTCCACGGACGAAGCTTAGCCTCGATCTATCGCTCCCTTGGGCAGGAATCCCTTGCAAAAAGGGAGTCGTTGACCCAGCCCGAACCCAGCCAGCTTTGGCCCGACTTTTCGAAGAAATCGCTCAAGTCAACCCCAACGTCATCGTCACCTGTGGCAATTCGGTCGTGGCTGCTTTATGCGGGGTCTCCGGCATTACAAAGCTCCGTGGCGCGTTACACTTCCACGGGCAGAGGAAGGTCATCCCGACTTATTCGCCTGCTGCGGTTCTTCGGCAGTATGAGTGGCGGCCTCAGGTTGTAGCTGACCTCATCAAAGCGAAGATTGAAAGCGCCTATCCTGAAGCCCGCCTTATCAACCGGCTGATCTACATCGAACCCACCATCCGAGATTTAGAAGATTGGACTGAGCGTCTCTGCAACGAAGACTTTATCTCCTTCGATATCGAGACTTCCGCGAAGCAGATCACCTGCATAGGCTTCGCCCCGAACCTGAAGGAGTGCTTCGTCATCCCTTTCTGGGACGTGAAGACCGGGAACTATTGGGGGCGGGAAGAAGATGAAGTACTCGCATACAAAGCTATGCGGAGCATCTGCGCCTCACGCAGCGTGAAGATCGCACAAAACGGACTCTACGACGTATCTTACCTCTCCAAATACAACGTCAAAGTCACGAACTTCACTGAAGACACTATGATCCAGAGCCATTCCCTATACCCAGCTATGCCTAAGGGCCTGGACTTCCTAGGCAGCATATACGCTAACGAACGGGCATGGAAACGCTGGCGTGTTCGTGGCGGAGACACCAACGAACATAAGCGAGAGGAATAGCTATGGACTTGAAACGTCGCAGTCTTTTCTTCGCCCAGGGTTGGAAGACTTCATCGGAAAGAAACTCGTATGCTGACTGTAATTGAAAGTCCTTGGGCCGGCCTCGGCGCTGGGGAAAAGGCGAAGAAATATCTCCGCAACTGCATACGCGATGCGCTCGCGCGGAATGAGATACCTTGGGCCTCCCATGCGATGTTGGCTTGGACTGAAGCCCTTTACGAGACCGATGTAGAACAACGAGCGGAAGGGATTGAAGTCAATAAGCTGATGATTATGCGCGCGGACTGCATCGCGTTCTACGTCGATCATGGGATGAGCAAGGGTATGCATCAAGCCTGGATCTGGGCGCGTATGCACGGCAAGTCTGTTGAGAAGCGGACGCTTTACACATGAGGATTCTCGAATCCGCAACCCTAGACGTTCCATCGCTTTCCTATTCCCAGCAGTATTGGGCATACAACGGCCTTGACTGCATGATTACAATGGAGGTCTTCCAGGCTCTTTCACACAGCATTAAAGAAGTCCCCTTCGCCTACAACATGACTCGCACGATGCAGGCCCCTGCCTTCACCCTCATGAAGCGAGGAGTCAAGGTTGACATGGCCCGCCGCGGTGAGGTCTTAAACTCCCTCTCCCTTCAACGTGCCCGCGCGGAAGAAATCTTCTTCAGGCTCTGCACCGAAGGTCTCGGCCTTGAGCCGTACTTCGATAAAAAGCATAAAAAGCACTTTGCGATTAACCCAGCTTCCCCGCAACAGCTCTGCCAGCTTTTCTACGAAGTCCTTTGCCTCCCCCCGATCAAGTCCTTCGACAAACTCACCAAAGAATACAAAGTCTCTTGCGACCGCAAGGCGCTCGAAAAGATGCAGCGTGAGCCTATATCCAAACCTTTCTGTGATCTGATCCTCGGCATTCGAGACTACACAAAGAAAATTCAGGTTCTTGAAACCGGCATTGAAAATTCCCGCATTCACTGCGCGTATCAAGTCGCTGGTCCCATGACCGGCCGTTGGAGTTCTAATGAAGACCCTTTTGGACGAGGAACAAACCTTCAGAACATCACTGACGAGATGCGTCGAATATTTGTCCCGGACCGAGGCAAAAAGTTCTGCCAACTCGATCTTGCTCAGGCAGAGTCTAAGCTGGTTGCTTATCTTTCCCTTCCGTTCGGGCGTTCTTATCTCCAAGCCTGTGAATCAAGCGATCTCCATACAACTGTTACACGACTTGTATGGCCCGAGATTTTCGCCGGAGCAACTCTCTCTGATAAAGAGATTGCAAAACGCCCCTTTTACCGTCATTTCTCATATCGAGATATGGCTAAACGAGGAGGGCATGGTACAAATTACGGCGGGTCAGACGCAGTTATCGCTATGCACCTGAATATCCCGAAGGCCCAAGCCAGCCTCTTCCAAAAGAAATACTTCGGGGCCTTCGCTGAAATCCCCCGCTGGCACAACGACGTACGTATGCGGCTGGCATCTACACGCCAAATCACCACACCCCTCGGAAGGCGGTGCTTTTTCCCAGGCCGACCTTGGGACAACGACACCATCAAATCAGCTATCGCATACGCACCTCAATCGTCCATCGGAGATATTCTAAACCTTGGCTTCTTAAAGGTCTGGAAGAAATACGACAAAATCCACAACTCAAACTACCCTATCGAAATCCTAACTCAGGTCCACGACTCCATCCTATTCCAGTACGATGAAAAAGACGAAAGCTGGATTGTCCCCCTTATCCAACGAGAGCTTCAAGTTCCGGTGGAGATAAACGGGGAAGTCTGCCGTATCGGAGTCGATGCGCAGATTGGTTGGAATTGGGGAAAGCATTCAGATGTTAACCCTCATGGTCTGATGGATTACAAAGGGAAAGACTATCGTGAGCCTCCAAAGGAAAAATCCATCTTGGATCGAAGCGTATGTGAAGTCTACAGCCCATACAAACAGTCCAGCCATCTTTAGGAAGTGGTCCGCGCTGGCCGCTGTTTCGGCTGCACTTCAACGTAAGTCTTACGTCAAGCTGAACGGTGGCACCATCTATCCAAACCTCTTTGTTGTGCTTGTTGGTGGGCCTGGGATCGGAAAGTCTCAAGCGATCAATCCTTCACGAAGTTTGATCTCTCAGCTTACACATGTCGCCCTCTCCCCCGCCCGGCTTACGCCTGAAAAATTCATTCAGCTTGTTTCAAAAAGCTTCAAAATGATTCCGACTCCGGACAACCCCTACTACACCCAGTCCGCCTACGCCGCTTTCATATCCGAACTCTCCACCTTCATTCAGCCGAACGACAAAGCTTTGATGACCGTCCTCACGGACTTCTTCGACTGCCCAAAGACCTGGACCTACGCCACACTTTCACGAGACGCTGACCGTATCGAAAACCTTTACCTAACGCTGCTCGGTGCTATCACACCAAAAGCGCTGGCGGAAAACTTCGGTACAGCCGCCTTCGGAATGGGCTTCACTTCCCGCTTGAACATCATCTTCAGTGATGAGTTCAAAGCCCCACAACTATTCGCACCTCGCGCGAAGATTCCGCTCGAAGATCTTCTCGAAGATCTAAAGCTGATGCACAGCCTTTCCGGAGAGTTCACCTTTGACGATGACGCGGCGGAAGAACTGCAAGACTGGGTATCGGGCGGTTGCTTACCTGCCCCCGGCGATGGCCGTCTTGCGGAGTATCTTCCCCGCCGATGGCTGCATCTTTCGAAGCTTTGTATGGTGTATTCGGCTTGCCGGGGGAGTGATCTCCGCATCACGCAGGCGGATTATAGGAAGGCGAAGGCAACGCTGCTGGAAGCGGAAGTTCATCTTCCCCGCGCGCTGGAGTTCCTCGGCGCAAACACAGCGATGGAAGCGATCCGCAACACGCACATGTGGCTGAAAGCGGAGTATTCCGTAAGGAAAGCGGCTATTCCAGAGATGCAGCTAAAGCGTAAGCTGCTGGCCGACATCAACCCGATGCAATTAAACTCTACGATCTTGGAGATGGTGCAGAGCGGGCTGATGACGGTGCAAGGTATTGGGAGTGAGAGAAGTTATATTCCTAAGTGAGGCGGATAAATAGATACATGTTGGTGCTCCTTACGCGGCGGGGGGTGGGGCGGGCGGCTTAACCGGGATCGGCAGAGCCTGGGTGCCGTCC